>Ga0247843_1005699_pt1 | contig 17034 bp, 16 predicted proteins | sample LaCruzMarch2017__FD_192420 | JGI IMG/M metagenome (GOLD analysis project Ga0247843, IMG submission 192420) | Freshwater microbial communities from meromictic Lake La Cruz, Castile-La Mancha, Spain - LaCruzMarch2017_8m | ecosystem: Environmental > Aquatic > Freshwater > Lake | place: Spain... | reverse complement strand
CTACGCGCATGAACGCGACATCGTCCGGCGCGGCGATCTGCTGATGCCCGTCACCGATCTCACGCCCGCCCACGAAGGCGATACGATCGAGCGCGTCAGCGTGCGCTTCCGCACCGTTGGCGACATCACCTGCACCGCGCCGGTGGCCAGCGTGGCGCGCAATCCGCTGGAAATCATCGCTGAAACCGAATTCGCCGATCTCTCCGAGCGCGGCGCGACGCGCATGGACGACCACACTTCGGAAGCGTCCATGGAGCGGCGCAAGAAGGAAGGCTATTTCTGATGTTCGACGGATCGCCCGCCGAGCGCGACGTCCTGCGCTTCATGACCGCCGGCAGCGTCGACGACGGCAAGTCGACGCTTATCGGCCGCCTGCTTTACGATTCCAAGGGCCTGATGCGCGATCAGATCGCCGCGATCTCAAAAGCCAAGCACGCGCGTGCGGACGAGGGCGAAATCGATCTCGCGCTGGTCACGGATGGCCTTGAGTCCGAGCGCGAGCAAGGCATCACGATCGACGTCGCCTACCGCTACTTCTCCACGCCCAAGCGCGCCTTCATCATCGCCGATGCGCCAGGCCACGAGCAGTATACGCGCAACATGGTGACCGCCGCCTCCGCGGCGGAAGTCGCGATCATCCTGATCGACGCAAGCCGCATCATTGGCAAGGGTCTGAAGAGCCAGACGCGTCGCCACGCGGCGATCGCCAAACTCATGGGCCTCGAAGTGATCGTGGCCGTGAACAAGATGGATCTTCTCGACTGGTCGCAGACGGCGTTCGAGGAAATCCACCAAGGATTCGAGCGCATTGCGCGCACGCTGGAGCTGCAGCCTCTCGCTTATGTGCCCATCTCGGCGAAGTCAGGCGACAACGTCGCAAGGCGCGGCGCAGCAAGCTGGTATGACGGCCCGCCGCTGCTCGATATTCTCGAAGCGACGCCGCCCCGAGTGCTCAAACTCAATGCCGCCTTCCGCTTCCCGATCCAGCGCGTCGCGCGCTGGGGTGAAAGCGACCCCGATGCACGGCGCGGCTATGCGGGCCGTGTGGAAAGCGGTTCGGTGAAAGTCGGCGACACCGTCGCCGCCGCGCCGTCGCTGCTGCCGGCCGTGATCCGCCAAATCCGCACCTTCGACGCGACCATCGAGGAAGCTGTCACTGGACAATCGGTGACGCTCGTGCTCGATCGCGAACTCGATCTCGCTCGCGGCGATGCGCTTGCATCGAACGACGTGCAGACGGCCAGGAGCGTGACCGCCGACCTCTGCTGGCTCGACCTGCAGGCCTGGCAGCGGGGGCGCCGTTACCTGCTCCGCCAGGGCACGCGCACCACGCATGCGGTGATCGATCTCATCCATTTCGTGCGCGAGGTTACCGAGCTCGCCGCCGTGGCCGACGCGACGGAGCTGAAGCTGAACGACATCGCTTGCGTGCGCGTGAAGGCGCTTGATGCGTTGATCGCCGACCGCTTCGAGGATGCACCGGTCACGGGCGCCTTCGTGCTCATCGATCCGGTGACGCATCAAACGGCCGCAGCGGGCATGATCCGCGAGGCGCACGATCCTCAGCCGCGCGGCCCGCTCGCGGAAGCGAGCTACGCAATCTGATCCTGGGAAATGGCGGAATGCGAATTGCGGCGATCCAAAACGGCACGATGACGCCAGTCTGCAACAGCTCTTTTACCAGACCCGCGCTTCCCGCGGTCTCAGCGTGACGCGCTCTGCGGGCTTTAGCTTCTGCGCCAGATCATGCGGCACGCGGATTTCCACTGAATCGCCGTTCTCGAGCAAGCAATCAAGCCGTGCACTTGCGCCTGCGGAAACGACATCGCGCAACGTCGCCCGCAGTCCTTCTCCCTCATCTCGCGCCACGTCGAACGCGTCTGGCCGCACATGCGCCACGCCTTTGCCAGCTGTTCTTCGCGAGCCACCCAGCAATGTTGCGCGCACGCCGCCGAACACGGCAGCGCCGTCGACAATCTCGCACGGCAGTTTCACGACATCGCCGAGGAACTCGAAAACGAACGGCGTGGCGGGCTGGTGATAAAGCTCTTCCGGCGTTCCGAATTGCTCTAACGCCCCGTCCTTTAGCAGCGCGACGCGATCGGCGAGTTCGAGCGCCTCTTCCTGGTCGTGAGTGACGAAGATCGTCGTCAGACCCGTGCGCTCGTGAATCTCACGAAGCCAGCGGCGGAGCTCGCGGCGGACTTTGGCGTCGAGCGCGCCGAAAGGCTCGTCTAGCAGCAAGATGCGCGGCTCTATGGCGAGCGCCCGCGCGAGCGCGACGCGCTGCCGCTGACCGCCGGAGAGCTGGGAGGGATACCGGCCGCCGAGACCGTCGAGTTGCACGAGCGCAAGAAGTTCCTCCACCCGCGCCTTGATCGCCGCGCTACTCGGCTTGTCAGCTCCGCGTTTGGCCTTGAGACCGAACGCGACGTTCTGTGCGGCCGTCATGTGCCGGAACAGGGCGTAGTGCTGGAAGACGAGACCGATCCGGCGGTCGCGCACCTTCTGCGCCAGGAGGTTTTCCCCCTGGAAGCGGATGGAGCCCGAGTCAGGCGCTTCGAGTCCCGCGATGCAGCGCAGCAGTGTAGTCTTGCCGGAACCAGACGGACCTAGGAGCGCGATGAATTCGCTGTCTTCGGCGCGCAGAGACACGCTGTTTAGCGCCGTGAATCTCCCGAAGGTCTTGCGCATGTTTTCGATATCGAGCGGCATGGACTTCTCAGGTTCTTTCGGCCGCAGCGAGTTCGGCCTCAAAGCGTGATTCTAGAACGGCGCGCACCGCCAGCGTGACGAGCGCAAATAGCGCCAGCAGCGAAGCGATGGCGAACGCGGCGACGAAGTTGTACTCGTTGTAGAGGATTTCGACGTGGAGCGGCATGGTCGAGGTCTGCCCGCGGATATGCCCGGAAACGACGGACACCGCGCCGAATTCGCCCATCGCGCGCGCCGTGCACAGGAGAACGCCGAAAGTCAGCGCCCACTTCACGTTCGGCAACGTCACGAGAAAGAACGTACGCCACGGTCCAGCCCCGAGGGTAGCAGCGGCGGCCTCCTCATCGGTTCCCTGCTGTTGCATCAAAGGGATGAGTTCACGCGCGACGTAGGGAAACGTCACCAGCGTCGTGGCCAGCACGATGCCCGGTACGGCGAAAATGATCTCGATGCCGCGATCGGCGAAGAACGGGCCGAACCAGCCGTGTACGCTGTAGAGCAGGACGTAGACGAGCCCCGCAATCACCGGCGAAATAGAGAGCGGCAGGTCGATCAGCGTGGTCAGGAAGCTCTTGCCGACGAACTCGAACTTGGTGATCGCCCACGCGGCGGCGAGGCCGAATACAGTGTTGAGCGGCACCGCGATCGCGGTGACGAGGAGCGTCAGCTGGATCGCGGCGGCGGCGGCGGGCTCGTTGAAAGCAGCAAAGAACGCAGCCTCACCCTTGCGCAGAGCTTCCACGAACACCGCAAGCAGCGGCAGCGCCAAAACGATCACCACATAGGCGAGTGCGACCGAAATCAGCGTCCACTTGAACCAGGCGGGGTCGCGCGTCGGCGCGGCAGGTCCGTGCGCGCTCATCATGCGCCGCCCCGGCGGATCATGAAGGCATGCAGTGCGTTCAGGGCGAAAAGCAGGACAAAGGAGATGACGAGCATCGCAAGGCCGATGGCGGCGGCGCCGGCATAGTCGAACTCTTCAAGCTTAATGATTATGAGCAGCGGCGCGATCTCCGACACCATCGGCAGATTGCCCGCGATGAAGATCACTGAGCCGTATTCGCCCACAGCGCGTGCGAAGGCGAGCGAGAAACCCGTCAGCATTGCAGGCGCGATAGACGGCCAGATCACCTGCGAAATCGTGCGCCAGCGCGAGGCGCCCAGCGTGGCCGCCGCTTCCTCCACTTCGCGCTCGAGATCGGCGAGGACCGGCTGCACCGCCCGCACCACGAACGGAAAGCCGATGAACACCAGGGCGATCATGATACCGATCGGGGTATACGCGATGCGGATGTCATGGGCGCCGAACGCCGCGCCGATGAGGCCGTTCGGCGCGTAGATGGACGCAAGTGCGATGCCGGCGACCGCCGTCGGGAGCGCGAATGGCAAATCCACGAACGCGTCGACAACGCGCTTGCCCGGAAACTCGTAGCGCACCAGCGCCCATGCCACGATCGTGCCGAACACGGCGTTCACCGACGCCGCGACGGCGGCGGCGGCGAAACTGAGCTTCAGCGCCGCGACAGTTCGCTCCGAGGAAACCGCGCGCCACACGCCGTCAATGCCGATCTCCCACGGTCGCAACACCAGCGCGGCAAGCGGTATGAGCACGATGAAACTGAGATAGACTGCAACGAACCCGAACGACGGCCAGAAACCGCCGAGCGCGCTCGGCTCGCGAAAGCGCCATCGCTTCGTTTCGGAACTCGGGGATGCGGCGACGCCAAGCATGCTCAGACGCAATCTGATCGATGGACGTCGGTACCGGGCAAGTAAGCGCCTCCTTGGCCTCGATGCGGCGTCGCAGCGTCAGTGATCATGGCAGACACGACGTCACAACCGCGAAGCCCTTGTCCGTTCGGTAAGTGCGTCTAACGGCAATTTCACGGCGCTTGCCAGCGTGGTCCGTTCAAGAATGCCCGCGGTGGAGTCGCGCACCTCGATGAGGACGTGACGCAGCGCGCAGGTCGCTTCATCGGGGCAATCGTCGCAGCGTTCATAGGCGGTGCGGCTCGCGCAGGGGGCGAGGGCGAGCGGGCCGTCCGAGATGCGGATGACTTCGGCAAAGGAGATCTCGGCGGGCGCGCGCGCCAAGGCGTAGCCGCCGTGCTTGCCGCGATGGCTGACGACGAGGCCGCTGCGCTTCAGCTCCACGAGAATGTTCTCAAGGAAGCGGCGCGGGATGTCCTGGCGCGTGGCGATGTCGGCGATAAACACCGGCCGCCCCGGCTCCTGCTGGGCGAGGTCGAGCATCGCACGGAGCGCGTATTTGGCCTTCACGGTGAGCATGAGGACCGTTTCCTTCCGCGACCACAGGCAAATAGCAAGCGATACCATTTCTAGTTGCATCCAGATCAACTTCCCCTTTTTTGGGGGAGTCGGGAGGCCCGCCCTGCTTGCGCGCTTCGCCAACATCTCCAATGGCGCGCCCTACGCCCGCGCGCTTTAAGATATGCACCGGCATCGCCGCCACATCTTCGTGCAGCCGCCGGGCTGTCGCGCGCTCGACAGGGCGGACGGGCGGGAGATCGACGTCTAGGGTGGCGCGCGCTCTGCCGCAGCGTCCGCAACACCTCACCGGCTACCAGATTGACCGCCCCAATCTCGGCTGGGTTGAAGACCGCGATCCCATCGCGTGGCTGCGCGGGGAAATCGCCGCCGTGGCCACGGGGCGAGGGACAATCTGGCGCCGAAGCAAACGGAATGATTCAACGCCACGTGCTGTTGCGGCCGCTTCCCGTCCGTGCGCGTTCGATGCGCGACGCAAACGCGCGCATCTCGAAACCTTTGGCCGCCGCGACAATGGCGCTGCGGGTCACTTCGGCTCGAGGAAGCGCCGCGCGTCCGGGCTGTGATCAAGTTTGATTTCCGGGATCTCGAAGCTACGGACGGTGCCGGTCGGCCGGTCGATCGCGAAGAGCACGCGGGTCTGCGTTTCGTCCCAATCAAACGCCTGGCCGCGTGCGTCAATGGCGATGGTGGCGACATGGATCAGCGTCGGCCCCATGACGGGCTTTGCAAGCACGTACATTTCCGGTTTCGAGTGGCCGAAAACGTAGAGGAGCCCGTCGGGACCGAACGCGCCGCCGGACGCCGCGTGCGGCGCCATGGCTGCGAGAACGCTTTTCGGAAAAGCGTAACCGCCCAGCCGCCGCCACTGCGCATCGTAGAGTACGACGCCCGCGAACGCTGCGCCCTTGAAGGCCAAGCCGCCGACATCGTCATAGTGCGCAAAGCCCGCCATCCAGCCGTCGCGATACCGGTCGAAGAAGGTAAGCGAGCCCTCATCTAGAATGCCGAGGCTGTGCGAGCTGCGATGTGACAGGTCCCCCGCGTTGAACACCTCAATGGAACTCGCCATCGGCGTTTCGGGGAAATTCGAGTTCGCGCACCAGAGCGCATCGCCTTCTGCGAGGCAGGCGTTGAGATGGCTGACCAGGCCGCCGCGCGGACCGGCCCAGCGCGCGAGGCGTTCGCCGCTCGCCTTGTCGTACTTGGCGATCACGGTGTTGACGACCGCATAAAAATACCGGCCATCTACGGCGACGCCCTGACGGGCCTCCGGGGCCGCATAGGTGCGCAGCAAGCGCGCTTGGTGCGCCGTAATGGGCGGCGGCGCGTAGGTCGGGAGCTGCGTACGAGGGGGCGTTTGCGCGGCTGCAAATGTGGCGACGCAGCACGCGAGCGCGATCATCGCGGCGGATGCCCGGGTTCCAACCATGACGCGTTTCCTTGATCTCACGGCGCCGCGCGGACGCCGAGGTGGTTGGCGGAAGGGCGCTCACGCCCCGGCACAGCGGTATGGATCGGCGAATTCAGAACCCGGACGGCGTCGGGGCCGGCGAGCGCCATTGTCGACGAGCCGCCGCCGTCGAGATTGATCGCATCCTCTGCGCCGAGTTCGCGAAACAGAGCGGTCAGCTCTTCGAGCGACATGCCTTCGCTGAAGCCGGGCTGGCGACCGTCCACCACCACGATCCACGCGCGTGTCGCTGCGGCGTCGAGGCCGATGGCGGTGCGCGGGTGGCGGGCGGCGGCGTAGGCTGCGCCAAACGCGTCAAGCGGGCGAACGGCGCCGGCTGCAAGCAGGCGCGGGCCGGCGGCCATCGCGTGATCCACGGCGCCGGCGCAGGTCTGGCCATCGCGGATTTCCACCACGGCGCCGGCGATGCACACGATCGCGTTGACGCGCTCGTCCTCTTCAGTCTCGACGGGCGAAACAGCGCGCCCGAAAGCGATCGCCGCGCCCGAGACGTCCACGGGATCGCCGGCCTTCGGGTAGTAGTCGTCCCCGCCGCGCGAGCCGCCGCGAAACGGCGTGAAGTATCCGCCATTCACCGCAGCAAGGAGACCGCGCGCCGCGAGATAGGCGCTGACGGTTTGGGCGCGGTATTCCCGCCCGCCGCTGGCGTCGCCCGCCGTCGTTTCAAGACGCACGCGCGCGAGATCGAGTTCAAGCACGTGCGCGCGTCGCGGCGGCCCCTCGAGCGTGCGCAGCGTATAGACGCCGCCGGGGAACGCCTGCGCCGTCGCCGGCCCAGAGGCGAGCCCAGAGGTGGGCCCAGAGGTGGGCCCAGGCGTGAGCCCCGACGCAGACCCAGACGCAAGCACACGCCCTGGCGCGCCCTGCTCGGCAGCGGGCGACTGCGGGGCCGTCGCGCATGCAGCGACGACAAGCCCCGCCGCCGCAGCGATCAGCATCCGCCAACGCATCGGCTCAGAACTTGAACGTCGTGCCGAACCAGAGCTGGCGCCCGTAGACCGAAACATCGCGGTAGATGTTGTTCCCGGTGTAGTTCACCTTGTTCTCGTTGGTGAGGTTGCGCACCTCGCCGACGAGTTCAAAGCGGTCGTTGACGGTGTAGCGCGCCTGCGTGTCGACGGTGTTGGTCGCCTTGTCGAACCGGTCGCTGCGCCCGGTCGCATCCGTGGCGCTGATCGCAGTCTTGGCCTCGCCGATGTAGGCGTATGAGGCGCGGGCGCGGAACGGTCCCTGCTCATAGAACAGCGCAAAGTTGAAGAGCGTGTCCGACTGTCCCTGCAAAGCATCGACGTTGCCGCGCGTGCCGCCCGTATCGAAGCTGCCGTCGATGAACGTGGCGTTCGCCGAGAATCCGAAGTTGGACAGCAGACCCGGCAGCGGCAGGCTGTTGACCACCGCTGAGAACTCGACGCCGGTGACTTCCGCGCTGGTCACATTCACGGGCTGCGTGAGATCGACCCCGCCTGGCCCGCCGCCGGGCGTGAGACGCGTGACGATCTCGTTGTCTATCTCCTTGCGGAAGATCCCGAGCGCGAGCACGCCGCCGCCGTCGAGATAATACTCAAGCGACGCCTCGTAGCTGTCGCCTTCGCGCGCCTGCAGATCCGGGTTGCCGCGATTGACCGCGCCTGTGGTCTGGTTGACGGTTTCGCCCGAGGCGAGCTGACTGGGGTTTGGACGACCAATGGCCTGGAAGGCGGCCGCGCGCAGGCGGAGACTGTCGGTGAAGTCGTAGCTGAGCGTGACCGATGGCAGGAAGTGATCGTAGCCGCCTTCGCGCGTCACACGGCTCTGGACAGCGCCTTGCGTGCGGTTGCGCTCCACGCTCGTCTGGGTGTCTTCAAAACGACCGCCGAAAATGACCGTATGGCGCTCTCCGGCGTGACGGGCGAGCGCGTAGACGGCGCCCACTTCTTCTTCGAAAACCCAGTCGGACTGGCGGCTTTCGTTGCGCGTGACCGTCACCCGGCCGGGATTTGCACCCTCAAAGCGCGTTACCGCATCAAAGTCGATGATGAACTGTGCGATGTTGCTGTAGATCATCGTATAGTTCGTCGGCAGCAGGAACTGGCTGAGCGTCAGCGGCGCGCCGCTGACCGCGTAGGCCCAATCGGTGCGGTCATTGTCGCGCGTGATCTCGCGCCATTTGGCGCCGACGCCGAAGCCCCACCCCAGATCGCCGCGATCGGTGTTGAAGCCGTAGTCGACGCCGAACTCCTGGACATACTCATCGCTGTCGTCTTCGTACTTGTCCCATCGATTGTTGGCCAAGGTGTAATTCGCCGCGTTGAGCAGTCGCGGATCAAGGTTCGTGGCGTAGGGCACGCCAGCGGCGACGCTCTGCAGGTCGAAGGTAGCTGCGGCGCCGGAGAGGTTGAACTGGATCTGGTTGGACGGTTCGAGGAATGTTGCTTCAGAGTACGACGCGCGGGCCTCGAGCGACTGGTTGTCGTCAATGTCCCAGATGAGATCGGCCTTCGCCACCGTGAGCGGTTTTTCCAGCGGGAAGTCATTGAAGCGCACGAAGCTCGCGCTGCCGCCTGTGCCGTTGCGCAGGCGCTGCGAATGGCGCAGTTCGTTGTCCTCTTGCCGATAGTGCGCGAACTGCAAGCCCGTGCGCAGGGTCGGCATCGGCTCCCATTCGAGCTTCAGGATTCCGCCGTACCGGTTGATCGTGTTGGGATAATTGGACCACAGCAGATCCGTCTGCGCGGCCGTCGCAGCAGGCGTTCCCACCGGCGTCGGCGTGGGGTTCAGCACGGGGACCTGCTGCGGCAACAGGCGCTGCTGGTCGCGGTTGCGCTGGAGGAAGTTCACGCCGAACAGCACGCCGAACTGATCGCGGGCGCCGAAACGCTGTGAAGCGGTGGCGTCAAAACGCCAGTTGAGCGCATCGTCGTAGTCGCGTCCGAACCCCTCGCCCGGGACGTCGGTGTCGGTAGAGATGCCCGTCATCGCGGTGCCCGCGATGTACAGGCCTTCGGAATCGAAAGCCGAACGGGTGACGAGGTTCAGCGTGCCGCCGATGGCGTTGCCGTCCACGTCCGGCGTGCGCGACTTGGTGACGACGACCTGACGGATCGCGCCGGAGGGAATGGCTTCCATGTTGAGTTGGCGGTTCTGGCGCTCGGCGGTGGCGAGCGTCGATCCATCCAGGGAGCCGAGCGAATAGCTTGGGTTGAGGCCCCGGATCGCCACGTAGCGGCCTTCATCCTCGTCGAACTGCGTCTGGACGCCCGGAAGACGGCGCAGCGCATCGGCGATGTTGTAATCTGGCTGGCTGCCGATGTCGTCGGCGCTCAGATACTCGGCCACACGATCGTCGGCGCGCTTGGCGGCGACGGCCTGTTCGTTCTGAGCGCGATAGCCCACCACGACGATTTCGTCGGCGCTCGTCTCGGTTTGCGCCTGGGCGGCGGCGACGCCGGGCGCGAGCGCGAGCGTGCTTACAGCGAAGGTGAGCGCAGCCCGACGGCGCGCGAGCAGACCTTTGAACACGGCTTTCTCCTCTCAGCCAGCGCTCCCCAGCGCCTCGCCGTTCGGGCTAAAGCCAATTCGCAACACCTGCGTGACGCGGCGGCGACACGATCATGACAAGGCCATCGAGCGGCGAGGGCCTTATGCGCCGCTCTTTGTGCGTGCGATCCATTCGTCGACCAGTCGCTCCAACGTCGTCAGCGGCGTGGCGCCGTTTTCGAGCATGACCGTGTGGAACGCCTTGATGTCGAACTTGGCGCCCAGCGCCGCCTTCGCGCGCTCGCGCAGTTCGAGGATCTTGAGCTGACCGATCTTGTAGGCGCACGCCTGGCCGGGCATCGCCATATAGCGCTCAACTTCGGTAATGACGTCGCTTTCGACCATGCCGGTGTTGGCGACCATGTAGGTAATGGCCTGTTCGCGGCTCCAGCCTTTCGCGTGCAAGCCGGTATCGACGACGAGCCGCACCGCGCGGAAAATCTCCGCCTGCAGACGGCCGAGATCGCCGAGCGGATCGTCCTTGTACATGCCAATCTCGGCGGCCAGACGCTCCGCATAGAGCGCCCAGCCTTCCGCGTACGCGGTATAGAGCGTCTGCTGGCGGATGAGCGGCATGTTTTTTAGATGCAGCGCCGTATCGATCTGGAAGTGATGACCGGGGACGCCTTCGTGGTAGGCAAGCGTCTTCATTGTATAGCGCGGGGTCTCCGCCGTATCGCGCAGGTTTGCGTAGAACGTTCCCTGACGCGAACCGTCCAGCGCCGCCGGCTGGTAGCTGGCGCCCGCCGCACCCGCTTCGAGAGCCGGCGGCACGCGTTCGATGCGCAGCTGACCTGGCGGGATGGTATTGAAGTACTGCGGCATCAGCGCTTCGATCTGGCGCATGATCTCGTTGTAGCGCGCGATGATCTGCGCGCGGCCTTCGTCGGTGTTGGCGAAGAGCTGGTCGGGGCGCTTGTTCAGAACGTCGAGGCGTTGCGCGAGCGTACCGCTGGTCAAACCCTGCGCCTTCAGGATCGCATCCATTTCGGCGCTGATGCGCGCGACTTCATCAAGACCGATCTGGTGGATCTGGTCGGCGGTGTAGTCGGTCGTCGTCATCTGCTTGAGGTACACGGCGTAGAGCGCTGCGCCATCCGGCAGACGACCAAGGCCCGCAGCCTGCGTCGCCGCCGCCGCGCGCTGGCCTTCAAGCGCCGCGATCATGCGCTCGTAGGCGCGATAGACGCCCGTCTCCACCGCCGCCACAGCCCGCGCCGTCAGCGCCTCGCGCTCGGCCTGATCGACATCCTTGAGATCGCCCGCCTTCGACGTGAACGCCTTCACCAGCGCGTTCTCCGCGGCGGGGCCTGCGATCGTGCTGCGCGAAATCTGGATGGACTTCTCGACGAGCGAGATCGGCAGCACGACGCCTGCGCTAGCCTGACGCACGGTTTCAGCCGTCACAGCATCGAGCTTGGGCCCCATGGCCTCAAGCCGCAACACATAGTTCTCGGCGGTCTTGGCGTTCTTGATGGTGTGGCCGGTCTGCATGAAGGTCGGCAAGGCGACATTCGCGCCCCACATCGGATTGATCGGATAAAGCCCCTCAGACGACATCCACGCGAACGCGCGGAATGCGAGCGCGGACGTGTACTGGTCTTCGAGGATGTCGTAGGTAATCTGGTCCTGCGCGTTCAGTTTCGCACGGTCGAATTGGCGCAGCTCTACGAGATACTTCTCCGAGCGCGCATAGTCTCCATCGCGCTTGGCGACGCCGACTTCCGCGAGCTTGCCGGAGTGCGTGTCGAACAGCGTGCCGTCGACGAGGCCAATCTGCGAGAACAGCTCGGGATTGCGCAGGACGAAGTCGAGCGCCTGACGGTCGGCGAGTTGGGTGATGGTGAACGGTTTGCCGAAACCGATGCGATAGCCTGCGTAGCCCCCGACGAGCAGCGCAGCGAGCAGCACCCAACCGACAACCTTGAAGACCGCTTTCAAGTCCGAACCCCACAAATATCGTTTCTCGATATAAGCGTTGTGCGGATCGGGAGTCCAGCAGCGCCTCGCGCCGCCCGGTTCCAGCCGGCCAGATTGCGCCAGATGCAAATGCTTGCCGGCTGAAAGCCGGCGCTAGGGCTGCGGCGGCGCCTTCGTGCGCGCGTCCTCGATGGCCGCCACCGCCGCCTCGAACGCCAGCAGCGTGGATACATGGCGCATCGCATACGCGCGGACGCCTTCAAGATGCCGCAGTTCCCAGAAGCGCCCCGCAGGCGGCGCACCGTTCTCTTTCAGCATTGCTTTCATCGCATCGCGCGCCGCAACGATCTCATCCACCCGCGCGCCGATGGCGTTGGCGGCAAACACCGACGCCGACGCCTGCCCCAGCGCGCACGCCTCCACCTCGATGCCGAGACCCGTGACCACCTCCCCGTCCAGCGTGAGATCCACCGTCACCACCGATCCGCACACCTTCGACGCCTTCGTCGATGTCCCATGTGCGTCCGCCAGCCGCCCCTGATGGGCGATGTCGCCGGCGAGTTCGAAGATGCGGGGATGATAGAGATCGTGCATGTCCTGGATATGGGCCGATCAGCCCGGCCCGCCCAGCAATCCCTCATCGGCCTTGCAGCGCATGTCATACAGACCGCGCACGCGGCTGACCTTCGCCGCCACGCCCGGCGCGTCATCCCAGAGGTGGGCCTGCCAGGTGTGGGTGCAGTCGCCTTCGGTCTCAGTGCGGCGACAGACCTGATCTGGCGGATCGCCGCCGCGTCCCGTGGAGGGCGCGGCGCACGCGAATTGGTTGGCGCGCAGATCGCCCGTCGCGACGGCGAGCGCCGAGCCCGCCGCATAGCGCCGCACGATCCCGGCCGAAAAACGCTGCGCCACGCCGTGCGTCCCGGCGCGCCGCCAGTCGCCGAGATCGATGGGCCCTGACGGCGCGCTCGCGCCGCGCGGCTCTACGGCGCCGGAGCCCGCCGGACCGGTCTGCACGCTCGCGCAGGCGGACACGACGAGGGCGGCGATGAGGAGCAAACGTTTCATGCGCTCCACATACCCGCTTCCGCGCGCGGGTGAAATCGGCGCGATGCGGTGCGGCGGCGAAACGGGAGCATGGGCGGATCGGCAACATTGCGCAGGTAGGAGGGGCGCGGGTTCGTTCGTCCCTCGCTTTGTGTCGCGACGGCTTCCACGTTCTCTTGGCGCGCGGGGAAACGGGCGCTCCCGCCAGAGAAAAATCAGCCAAACAACCCGACCGGGTCGCGCGCTGAAAGACACTCCTCACGCGCCGCGCCGGAATGGTTCCGCGGCCGCCAAGCGGGAAGCCGCCATGCAGATCATTCTTCTCCGCGATTTCCGCTGCGAGATCGCCGACGCGCTGGCGAACCTCGGTCTGTGGTTTTTCCGCGTCGTCGCCTGGCTCGCTGAGGACGCGCCATCGCCGCGTGCCGCGCGTCTGCGGCTGCAACGACACCTTCTCTATACATGCCGCCTCTATACACGCCGCGAAATCCGCGTGATGCTCGCTTGAGGGATCGTATCGCGCCTGCGGATCAGACAGCGCGCCCATCGCGCGCTGCATCGACGCAGACTGCCGCGCGACCCGCGCGGCGGCGCGCTCCCGTCATGCCGGACCGCGCAGATCGTGCTGCGGATACCGAAGTTCAGTCCACGCGACATTCTCCGCAGTCTCGCGGCGCCTTCGCATGCGCGCCGGCGGGTGCGCGGTCCGGCCCTAGTCGCCGCGCCAGGATTTCTCCCTCTTCCCCGTTTCCCCGTTCCCGCCTAGACCACCCGCGCGCGTCCCAGACCAAGCGCCGGGCGCATGAAGGACATGTCATGGGCGTCAAGGTCGAGAGCCTCATCCTGCAGATTTCGGCCGACGCCGACCGTGGCGAACAGGAGGTCAAGCTCGCCGAAGACGGCTTGATCCCCATCGCGCTCTTCGCCAACGGCCCCGAGAACGCTTTCCTCCTCGGTGCGCGCGGCGCTGATCTGGATGCGGCCTTCGCAGCCTCCTGCGAACGCGCGGACGGTCTCGGCGCCGAACGCCTTGCGCTCAGGATGCGGACGTTCGAGGCGCTGGCCTACGCCATCGAGACCGATCTCAAATATCTGGCCGACCCCTCGGATTTCCCGAACGACGCAATGATGATGCTGGTGGAAGCGCTCTACCAGTACGGCCTCGACGAAGCGGACCAACTCCGTCCCTGCGCCGTGCGCTACACGCGAACGAACCTCGACGAACCCGATTTCGAAATGGCGCCAGACGACAACGAGAGCGGCGATGACGTCCGCGCCGCGGATCACGCCTGATGCATCTTGTCACCGCCGTCGGCCCGCTGGACGCTGTCAAAGCCGCCGCCGACGCTTTCGATGCGCTCGATCCCTCGCCCGTGGACGCTGTGTCCTGGTTCGAGGAAGGCGCGGGGAAATTCCGGGTTGAGCTCTACGCCGAGACCGAAGAGGACGCCGCCGCCGCCGTCGCCAAGGTCGCGGAGATCTCGCCGAAGCTCGTCGCCAACATCGCCCCGCTCGAAGACGCTGACTGGGTGGCCATGTCGCTCGACGGCCTGCCGGCCGTGCGCGCGGGACGTTTCGTGGTCGCCGGCGCGCACTCGCTCGGCCGCGTGCATGGCGGACGCACGAAAGTCTGGATCGAAGCGAGCGAAGCGTTCGGCACCGGCCATCACGGCACCACGCTCGGCTGCCTCATGATGCTTGAAGAAGAACTGCGCCGCCGCCGCGTGAACCGCGTGCTCGATGTCGGCGCGGGCTCGGGCGTGCTCGCCATCGCCGCCGCGAAAATGGGCGCGCACGCCACCGCCGTCGAAATCGATACCCGCGCCGCCGCGATCATGGATGAAAACGTCAAGAACAACCGGATCGGCGCGCGCATGAAAGTCATCGCCGGCGACGGCGCGCACTTTGCGAAAGGCGGCCACGACCTCGTCTTCGCCAACATCCTGATGCGCCCTCTCATCCGGCTCGCGCCGCTGCTCGTGAAGGCGACGGCGCCGGGGGGCGCGCTGATCCTCTCGGGTCTGCTGACGCAGCAGGAACCGCTCATCCGTCTCGCCTATGGCGGACGCGGCATGATCCTGAAGCGCCGCTTCCGGCGCGAAGCGTGGTCGACGCTCGTGTTTAAACGGCCTTCCGCAAACGGGAGACGAACATAAACGACGATCCTATTCTCTTCGATGTCAGCAACCATATCGCTACGATCACGCTCAACCGGCCCCAACGCCGCAACGCGCTCAACTATCGCGCCTACGCCGCACTCGAAGCCGCGCTGAAGAGCGCGAGCGCGGAAAACGACGTGCGCTGCGTGATCGTCACCGGCGCCGATCCGGCCTTCTGCTCCGGCGACGACGTGCGCGAGATCATGACCGGGCCGAAACCCGTCGAGCCGCAAGTGACCGTCCGCCACGCGCCGACGCCCGCCGCCATGGCCGCGCTCGATTGCGAAAAGCCGATGATCGCAGCGGTGAACGGCGCCGCCATCGGCTGGGGCATGGAGCTCGCGCTCTACGCCGACATCCGCATTGCCTCCGACAAGGCGACGTTCTCGGAAATGTTCATCAAGCGCGGCCTCATCTGCGATGTCGGCGGCTTCTATCGCCTGCCCGCCGTTGTTGGTCCCGCGAAAGCGGCAGAGCTTTTGTTCACCGGCGATGTAATCGACGCCAATGAAGCGCTCCGTATCGGCCTCGTAAGCGAAGTGGCGGCGCATGTGGACCTTCTGCAGAAGGCCAACGCGCTTGCCGCCCGCATCGCCGCAAACCCGCCGCTCGCGCTGCGCTATATGAAGCAGGGCCTGCGCCGCGCTGCCTATGGCGATCCGAAAGAACTCGGCTCGTGGGCCATAGAGACCATCCGCGCGCTTATGGGGACCGAAGACCACAGGGAGGGCGTCGCGAGCTTTCTCGAAAAGCGCGAAGCAAACTTCACCGGCCGCTAGAGTATCCGACCAAACTCCATCGATGTGGCGAGCGAATGCACGGATAAGGATGCTCTGCACGTATGAGTCGAGATAGACTTTATCAGATCTCGCAGTTGCGGCTGCAATTGCGAGGGATCGGATACTCTGGCTAGAGCGCCTTCGCGAGCGCCACGAAGACGAGTTCATCCACTTTCGGCAATCCAAAGCGCGGATCGTCCATCGGGAACGGGGTCTCTCGTCCGGTGTCGGCATAGCCGCAGCGTTCGTACCAGGCGATGAGTTCAGGGCGGCGCTTGATCACCGTCATCTCCATCGTCCGCGCCTCAAGCACATGGCGCGCGAGGTCTTCGGCCTCCGCCAAGAGCGTCGCTCCGACGCCCGCCGACTGCAGGTCCGGCCGCACCGCAAGCATGCCGAGATAGCTGCGCCCTTCGCCCTTGTCGGCGACGAGCACGCACCCATGCAGCTCGCCGCCCGCCTCCGCCAGAAGGATCACCTGCGCATCGTCGGCGATGATATCGCCCAGCGCCTGGGCGTCAGTGCGCTGGCCGCCAAGCAGGTCCGCCTCGTGCGTCCACCCGAGCCTTGCGCTCTCGCCGCGATAAGCGCTTTCGATCAACGCATGCAGAGCGGGAATGTCGCGCCCATTGGCGATGCGGAATCTCACGGGCGATGCTCCGGTCCGGGTTTCGAGGGCCCATAGGCCAGCAGCTGCAGCCTGTCGAGCACGCCTGCCCGCAAGAGGCCCTTGACCGGAACCCGCCTAAGACGCCACCTCTTGGCGGATGTATCAGACCTTCGACGCCCCCGGCGGCCCGGACTTCGGCCGCAAGAACCTCCCGAAACTCCGCAAGGCGCTCATGGCCCGTGGCCTCGACGGCTTCGTCGTTCCCCACGAGGACGAGTACCAGAACGAGTATGTGCCAGAGGCGCTCGACCGTCTCGCCTGGCTCACTGGTTTTACGGGCTCGGCTGGCGCCGCCGCCCTGCTTGGCGACAAGGCGGCCGTCTTCGTCGACGGGCGTTATAAACTTCAAGTCCGTGCGCAAGTGGACGGCAAACTTTTCAACTACGAGGACCTCGTCGACCTTGGCCTCGCGGGTTGGATCCGCCGCGAAGCGGGCAAGGGCGCGCGCATCGGCTATGATCCGAA
>Ga0247843_1005697_pt1 | contig 17038 bp, 24 predicted proteins | sample LaCruzMarch2017__FD_192420 | JGI IMG/M metagenome (GOLD analysis project Ga0247843, IMG submission 192420) | Freshwater microbial communities from meromictic Lake La Cruz, Castile-La Mancha, Spain - LaCruzMarch2017_8m | ecosystem: Environmental > Aquatic > Freshwater > Lake | place: Spain... | reverse complement strand
CACGACTGCTTCAGCCCGCGGCGGTACAAGCAGGGCCTGGGCGCCTGTCAGGAGAGCTGCAAGGACGGCCCCGATCGCGAGGAGGGCGACCCAGCGGCGCGGGCCGGCATGCAGCGAAAACGCGGAATCGAACACGGCTTCCTTCTCGTCGTACGACAGGTATGTCGAGGCTAGGTCGTAGCCACCGTGGTGAGCGCCGCGCAGTTGAGATAACCGCACGCGCTACTTCGCAGACGACTCAGGTCAGGATGCGATACGCCAGCTGTTCACGTACTCGAGCATCCGCGTGCACACAGGGCCGCCCTGGCCGCCGTTCACCCACTGCGCCCAGCTCTCGCTCCAGCCGCCGGATGCAACACCCGACCAGTTCAATCCTGTGGGCTGCGCGGCATCGCAGGTGCCCGTCGCCGGCTTGGCGAGCTGCTGGAGGACGGGGGCTGGACCCCGATTGGTGGTAGAGGAAGACGGCGCAGACGCTGACGTGATGGTGATGTACCCGAGAAGTTGTGACACGTTCCCATGCACTCCCAACCGACCGGTCTGAGTGACGGTGAAGACGTGCGTCGAACCTGCCCGCGAGTCGCAGGCAGGAACCCCGGTCACCACCGTGCAGTTTGTAGCAACTCGACGTGCAGTGCCCGTGTCATTTTGCAACGAACCGCTGACTCCGCCGCTGTTGACGAGAGTGAACGTGTCATTGACCTCGCCTGCCACAGAGACGTCGGCAAAGGTCACTCCATTCCACGTGAAGGTTCCCAAGTCGGCTGCCTGCACGGCCGGTCCACCAAGGACCACTGAACAGGCCGTGAGCACACCCACTCCTGCGATTACGACTCTTCGGCTTACTCGTCCCATACCGGGCTCCTTGGTGAGGGTGCGAAATTGGAGTCCTCAACGTACGTTGCCCACCCAACCGAGCTGCGCGAAGGTTCGGTTATCTCAACTTGGTACGGCATTCGGTTATCTCACCCGTATGGTTTTCCTATGCGGATCGAACGCAAGGTGCTCGTGATCGAGGACGATGCTTTCCTTAACGGAATGCTCACGGAGATTCTTGAGGCACGGGGCTTCATCACGTTCCAGGCGGGAGATGCCGAGTCCGCGCTCGAACTCATTGACATGCACGATCCCGACGCACTCATCGTCGACCTCGACCTCGGACAGGGACCATCGGGTCTCGAGGTGATCGGTGCACTCGGCGATCGGGTCGCGGAGTTCGGGGTGCTGGTCCTTTCCAACTACCCGTCCGCCACCGCTCTAGCTCCCGGCTCGTCGCTGCCCCCCACGGTTGGCTACCTCATGAAGCGCAAAGTGTCCGATCCCGACGAGATCGTGAACGCACTGGAGGCGGTCCTGAGTGATGTGGTGCCATCTCGTCCCGATCACCGCGAACTCGTACCCACTGAGCTTGCTGAACTCACTGCGGCTCAATTCGAGCTTCTTCGCATGATCGCTCTGGGGTACTCGAACGACATGATCGCGCGCGAGCGCGGAGTCACTGTGCGCTCGGTCGAGACTATGGTGAATCGACTCTTCACCAAGTTGGGTCTGAGCGCTGATTCACGCAGCAATGCTCGAGTCAAGGCGGCGATGCTGTTCGCGCGCACGATGGGCATCCCCCGGACAGAGCCACCATGATGAGTCGTCTCACAATTAGTCGGCTGGCAAGCCCCTCGGCCACCAGCGTGTGGACATGGCTGATTGCCTTCGCCCCCTCCATGACGACGGCGGTGCTGCACGATCGCAACCTGTTCGGCGGCAGCGTGGTGGCGTGGCTCGCTGCAGCCGTGTCAGGAGCCCTTGCCGCCGGTGCCGTGCTGGCGCTCGCCCACCTGCTCCTGCGCGCGAAGTTGTCGTGGGTGGCAGTCCTCGCAACCTTTCTGATCGCAGGATGCGCGCGCGGTCTCGCCGTCGGATGGACTGCTCTACAGCTCGGACTCGTCGAGGATCCGCAGTTCGCCGTCCGCGCCGCATCGGGCGCCGTGCTGGCCGTCTTCTGGCTGAGCATCGCCACACTCATCGTCGACGGCTACCGCACCCATCGCGTCACTCGGCTGGACGTGCAGGAACGCCAGCGGGCAGTCGAGCAGGCTCTGAACCTCTCCACGCACCAGCTTCAGACAACGCGCGAGCAGACGCGGATAGATGTGGTCCCTCGCATGCGCATCCTGATCGCCCAGTTGCGCGAACAACCCTCATCGGCAGTTGCCGCTGCCGCCCGGCTCACCGTGATCGCCACGAATATTCATGACCTCTCGTCCGATGTCGTGCGCCCACTGAGCCACGCTGTCTCTTCTCCCCCGGTTCACCCGGCACAGGAACGCCCCCGGACGAGGTGGGCCGCCACGAGGCTGATCGTCTCCGACGCGTTCACCGTGAACCCCATTCGGCCGGGATGGCTGATCGCGCTGCTCTTTTCAGCAATTCTCATGACGGCTATCCGCGCCTACGGCGCCTTCTGGGGTCTGGTGGGTGCGGCGTGGATCGCCCTCATGGGTGCACTCGTGGTGGGATGGGGAAAACGACTCTTCACCCCGCACCTGAAGAACATGTCCGTTGCACTTCGTGGAGTCGTCGTCGTTGGCGTCTGGATGCTGGCCGGACTCGCTGCATCGCTCCCTGTCGCGCTGTCGAGCTCATGGGAGATAAGCCCGGAGCGGGCGTGGGCAGTGTTCGGGGTGCCGCTGCTCGCCTACGTCCCCATGGCGTGCCTCGGGATCGCCATCGTTACAGCAATCAGCCAAGCGTGGGCAATGGACACGGATGCGCGCGAGGCGCTCATCGCATCACTTGAGTGGCGACATCGTCAACTCCTACTGACACTGTGGGCCGAGCGGACGCGTCTGGGGCGCTTCCTGCATGGTTCAGTCCAGTCCACGCTGACCTCAACAGCGTTGGGGATCGAGACCGGTCTGCACATCGGAACACCGCCCGCTACGTTGGCCGATCAGGCGGTGGAGCGACTCAGCGACCTGTTGCGTGAAGATGACGTCCTCGATGCGGACACCGAAAGGGTCATGAACCCGGCTGACCTCCTCACGCGCATCGCTGCGATCTGGTCACGGGTTTCCACGATCTCGATCAACATCGATACGTCAGCAGATACCTCGATGACCCATGACTCCAGTGCTGCGGAGGCCACAGTGGAAATAGTCCGCGAGGCCATAGCTAACGCCATCCGCCACGGTCACGCGCGCAACATCACGGTGAACGTCGCGCACTCGGACCCGCGCCACCTTTCTGTCACGGTTTTTGATGACGGATCCTTGTCCAAGTCTGCGCAGCCGGGACTCGGCTCCGCAATCCTCGATGAACTGTGCTCCGAGTGGGAGCGCCGGAGCGTGCACTCAGAAGGCACAATGCTGCGTTGCGTCGTACCGATACTCAGCGATGCGGCAATGGTGGAAGCCGACTAGACAAACGTCGTCCTATCAGCATTTATATGTCAGCCCATATAGTGCTTATCAGTCAGAGTCAGCGTGGTGTGGAGGTGCCGGGATCCGTCGCTTCGCTAGCACGAAGCTCCTCCCGATTCCCGACGATCTACCCCAACAATGCAAAGAACCCAGGGGATCAACCCTGGGTTCTTTGCATTGTGGAGGTGCCGGGAATCGAACCCGGGTCCGTGCAGGTCCCTTCCGTTCTTCTACGTGTGTAGCCGCGCTATCGCTTCTCGGCCCCGGTGCTTCGTGCGGCACTGCACCGGGCGGCCCAGCCACTGTTAGTTTTTCCGCCTGCTTCCGTGACCGAAGCAATTGGTTAGTCCCCTAGCGACGTCAGGCCCCAATTCGGGGACACATTGGGCTGACGGCAGATTTATTGCTTAGGCCGCGAGGGCGTAAGCGTCTGCAGACTGCGTATTTTTGGCAGTTATTGTTTTTCAAGGATTCTTAACGAGATCACCTTGATTCTCGACACGCTTCTCCGGTCAAAACATCTGAACGTCGAAACCGATCACCCCCATATTTAATTATTAACGAGCAATGGGCCTGCGCCCGTGGTCAAGGATACGTCATTTTCCCTTTAAACTAGCCATCGGGAGGAAATACTCCCCCGATCGGAGAGTGATGGGTACCGAAAGCGCTGGCCACCGGCTTGGTCAGATCGTGCTGCACTCCCCCTATTTGCGCTTAGCCGCACTCACCGCCGCCGCCGCCACCGTGGCATATCTAATCGGCGGCGTCTTGGCATTTGTGGATCCGGTTCCGGCGGCGATTACCGCCGTCGTAGCAACCCGGGCCACTTTTCACCACGCTGCCAAAGAAGCCCTGTTCCAGGTGATCGGCGTTGTGGCCGGCTCTGCGGTTGCGTTCGGTGCGATCTCGGTTATCGGTTTTGGGCCCGCCACCATCGCGATATTGGTGCTCGCCAGTTTCGGCATCATTCGGTTACTGCAGGTCGCCGATCCAAGGTCGGCGCCATATGCGGCGATGGCGGTTGCCGTCACCGTCATCTTGGTTATAGGTGCTCAGATGAGCCCCGAGGGTGCCCTCGAGCGCTTCCTCGGGGTCATGGTCGGTGGCGCCTGCGCGCTAGTTGCCTCCTACTTCACCAGCAGAGGCAAGCCGGTAGGCCGCGCTGAAGTCGAGCTATCGATCATTCAAAACGGGCTTGCTGAGCTACTTAACGACGTCGCGCAGGGCGTGCAGATAACCCTTACTTCCGAAGTGACTCGGGCCTGGTTCGACAAGGCCGTGCACCTGCGCGACGAAACGATGCGGGTTGCGGTAGAAGTCGAGGACGTCCGCGATCACCGCCGATGGTCGCCGGCCATCCACGAATTCGATGTGCGCGAACTGGAGCGACAACTTCGCTCGACCCAAGTGATGGCAGCTCGAGTCCTATCAATCGCCTCCGACTTGAACCACTTGATCACTGAACGTCCCACCGCCGGTAAATCACATGAACTTTCACCGTTGGCGCGGGTGTTCGCCGCCGCGGCAGCAACCATTGCCGACCCAGCAAATGAAACCGCGGCTAGTGAAACCAGCGTTCATCAAGCCCTGCAGGCCGCTGATGACACCGCCGCCATGGTCATGCTCGGTGGGCTTGTCGGGCATGCCCAACGAATCACCCGACTCGGGGAAGAGAACGAGGGCGACACCCGTACTTAATCGTTGCCTTTGCTTCGTCGCCCGGTTGCTCGATCAGTCTCGCGCTTTGACTCACGCTCTGCTATCGCATGGCGTTTGTCGTAGCTCTTGCGGCCGCGCGCAAGTGCTATCTCAACCTTGGCATAGCCGTCCTTGAAATACATTGCCAGCGGGATCAAAGTCAGGCCCGACTCCTTGGTCTTGTTCGAAATCCGACGAATCTCCTCGCGACGTAGGAGGAGCTTCCGAGAACGCCGGGGCTCGTGGTTGGTCCAGGTGCCAAGGTCATAAACGGGGATGTGGACACCGCGGAGCCACATTTCGCCATCCTCGACAATCGCGTACCCGTCGGTCAAGGTCGCCCGACCCTCACGCAGTGACTTAACTTCGGTGCCGGTGAGCACCAGCCCAGCCTCAAAGACATCCTCAATTGAATAGTCGTGCCGCGCCTTGCGGTTTTGGGCTATGACTTTGCGCCCGGTCTCACGTGCCATTGCCCAAACCTCCTTCAGTCACCTAGACCGCGCGCGGCGCGCCGGGCGGTTACTGGCAAGAAACCGGGTTCTTAGCGCCCCCGAACCAACCCATCGGATCATAGGCGGTACCACCGATTCGGACTTCAAAGTGCAGATGGGGGCCGGTCACCCACCCGGTGGTGCCAACCGCTCCGATCACTTCACCGGCAGCAACGTGCTGGCCTTGGCTGACGCTGACACTTAACTGGTGGGCGTAGAAAGTGGTCAGGCCATCAGCATGCGCCACCAGTGTGGCCAGCCCATAAGGGCCGCCATTGGAAATTATCGCTACGGTTCCCGGTGCCGCTGCGCGGATTGGCGTGCCGGTGGCACCTCTGATGTCGGTGCCGGTATGGCAAGAGTCGTAGTGATAGACCGGGTGCACGCGCGGGCCAACATTCGCGCTCACCTCGCCGCCATCTATTGGCCAACGCAGCTCACCGGTCGGCGAGTTGTCACCTTGGGCAGCAAGTCGAGCGGCCTCCCGGCGCGCAGCTGCCGCAGCCTGCCGACGCATCAGCGCTTGCTTGGCTTTTAATCGCGCAAATCTTTTAGCTACGGCAGCCTTGTTCTGCTTCGCGATCACCAAGGATGCCTTGCGTTCTGCTACCAATTGCACAATCCGGGCTTGGGCCGACGTTGCCAGCCCACTCGCCTGTTGGGCCAACACCAATTGGGCATCTGCGGTGGACCGTGCTTCTAGGGCGCGGGCTTTCAAGGCCTCGTGTCGGACACCTTTCATAACCAGATCGGCGCGCGCCTTGATTAAGTCGCTTTGAGCGGTGGTCTGGGACACGGAAATCGCATCGACCGACGCTAGTCGCGAAACAAAGTCACCTGGATCATTTGCGTCCAGGATGATTTCGACTTCACCTAGTGGGCCCTGCTGATAAACCATGCGCACAACGTCATCAATTTGATCCGACACCAACTGCAGTTCCGCGCGCACCCGTTGTTGCTGGACCTGCGAGGTGATCACCGCGATATTCGCCATCCGAGCCGCGTTCGCCGCGCTCTTGGCTTCGGCGAGGGCTAAAACGGCCGCCCGCTCCGCGGCCACTTTCGCCTTGCGGGCGCCAGGTAGTTCGCCGCGTGCCGAGATCAAGGTCCTTAGTGCTTTGGCCACTTTGGCATTCGCCGCGTCAACGGCCTCCCCGGCCTGTTCCACCTCGCCGCTGATATCAGCGGTGCCCACCAGGTAACCGGGGGCCAGTAGCGCGGCACTGGCGGGCAGCCCCGTAGCCGGCAGCCCCGTTACCGGTAGCAGCAATGAGATGGCGAGGGCGGCAACCAAAACCGCCCGCCGGCGGCGGGGAAGCACCCACCCAGAGTACTCGTTATGTCAGATATTCCCCACGCGTAACACGGGGTTCGCGGTACTTAGACCCGAAGATATTTGCGCAGGGTGAAGAAGGCCGCGATAGCCGCCAGCCCCACGCCCACCAAAATCATCAGTGGCGCGATCGCCAGGACCGCGTCCCAACCGACGAACGCGGTGAACTGGAAGGATGGCGCGAGCACCTGGTCGATGACGATGATCTTGACGAAAACCAACCCGACCACCGCCAAGATTGCCCCGATACCCGCGGCTACCGCTGCCTCTAACAAGAATGGCAGTTGGATATAGAAGTTTGAGGCCCCGACCAACCGCATGATGCTGGTCTCCCGGCGCCGACTGAAAGCCGCGACCCGCATCGTATTAACGATAAGCAGCACGGTGACAACGAGCATCGACAGAGCAATCAGTAGGGCAATTAGCTGCAGGCCACCGAGCAGTTGAAAGAACTTATCTAGGATCTTGCGCTGATCATTGACCTGCTCGATACCGGGCCGCCCAGCAAATGCAGACGCAACCACATCGTATTTCGTCGGATCAGAGAGTTTCACGCGGAAGGATTCAGGTAACGCCGTCGGCTTGACGTTATCGACAATCGGCGAATTCTTGAACTGCTCCTGGAAGCGCGCGAAGGCTTCGGCCTGCGACTCGTAGTAGACACTGTCGACGAGCGGCTTCAAGGACTCAAGGTCTGCCTTGATCTGATCGCGCTGAGCGCCGGTCACGGGGCCACCAGCGCACGAGGGCGTATCGCTGCCCTTGCCACACAAGAAAATCGATACCTCGACTTTGTCGTACCAGAAGTCCTTCATAGTTGAAACCTGTGCTCGCACCAACATGCTGGCGCCGAACAGGCCGAGCGAAACAGCGACGGTGATGATCACGGCCATCGTCATGGTCAAGTTCCGACGAATGCCGCTGCTTACTTCGCTGGCAACAAAGTTAGCGCGCACGCTGTTTCCTCCTTATCTCTAGTTTGGGCAGTGACGACTTAACGGGCGTATCCGTAGACGCCGCGTGACTGATCTCGCACCACATGACCACCTTCAAGTTCAATTACGCGTCGGCGCATCTGATCAACAATCGCCTGATCGTGCGTGGACATAACCACGGTGGTGCCGAGTTGATTGATGCGATCCAGCAGCTTCATGATGCCGACGGAGGTTCCCGGGTCAAGGTTTCCGGTGGGCTCATCGGCGATCAGCAAGATGGGGCGATTGACGAAAGCCCTAGCGATAGCAACGCGTTGCTGCTCACCGCCGGACAACTCATCGGGGCGGCGCTCCTCCTTGCCCTCCAGTCCAACGACCTCTAGGACTTCGGGCACCACTTTTCGAATATGGGATGCTGGCTTGCCAATAACCTCGAGTGCGAATGCCACATTCTCCGCAACAGATTTGTTGGGCAGTAACCGGAAATCTTGAAATACCGTACCGATCTGCCGCCGAAGTGCGGGGATCTTCCAGTTCGAAAGACGATTCAACTCTTTGCCGGCAACCCAAACTTGACCTTTTGTTGGTCGTTCCTCACGGAGCACTAACCGCAAGAAAGTGGACTTACCAGAACCTGATGGGCCTACCAGGAACACGAACTCGCCCTTTTCGATCTCAAGGGAAACCTCGTCCAAGGCAGGGCGCTCTTGATTGGCATAGAGCTTGGTAACTCGGTCGAACAGGATCACTCGAGCAGTCTACGCGAAGGCGCCCAAGATCAGGCAGACTGCTGCTTTCGCCACCGAATTCCGGCTTCAATAAAGGCATCTATCTCGCCATCGAGTACAGATGCAGTATTGCCGGTTTCCTCTTCGGTGCGCAGATCCTTGACCATTTGGTAGGGGTGTAGCACATATGAGCGCATTTGATTGCCCCACGAGCCGGTGGAGTCACCTTTTAGAGCGTCCATCTTGGCTCTATCTTCTTGCCGACGGCGCTCAAGTAATTTCGCTTGCAGAACCGCCATCGCGGTGGCTCGGTTTTGCAGTTGCGAACGTTCATTTTGACATGACACCACCACGCCGGTTGGAATGTGCGTGATCCGAACCGCCGAGTCTGTGGTGTTGACTCCTTGGCCGCCCGGACCACTTGACCGGTAAACATCAACCCGTAAGTCATCTTCTGGGATGTCAATACTCTCAGCTTGGGCAATAACCGGGATGACCTCAACCCCGGCGAATGAGGTTTGCCGGCGGCCCTGGTTGTCAAAGGGTGAGATTCGAACTAGTCGGTGCGTGCCCTGCTCAACCGAGAGGGTGCCGTAAGCGTAAGGCGCCTTAACCGCGAAGGTGGCCGACTTGATCCCGGCTTCCTCGGCGTATGAAGTCTCATAAACCTCAAGGGTCCAGTTATGGCGCTCGCAATATCTCGAATACATTCGCAGCAGCATCTCGGCCCAGTCGGCCGCATCAACCCCACCGGCCTCGGCACGGATGGTGATCAGCGCCTCACGGGAGTCGTACTCCCCCGATAGCAGGGTGCGCACCTCAAGCTCATCGATCGCCGCCTGCATGGACTCAAGCTCCTTGTCGGCCTCCGCGAGTGCTCCCGCATCGTCTTCGGCATCGGCAAGTTCATAAAGGATCGGTAGGTCGTCAAAACGGCGGCGCAGCGTCTCAACCCGACGCACTTCGCCTTGGACGAATGACAGCCGCGAAGTCACCTGCTGGGCCCGCTCTTGGTCATCCCAAAGATCCGGAGCCGAAGCCTCGGCCTCTAATTCCACAATCGCCGCCCGCATGGCGGGCAGGTTCAGGACCGTCTCGATGCTCAACAGTGTGGTGGCCAGCGCGGCCATGCGCTCTTGGGCTTCTAGTGGGGTCACAAGCCAATACTCTATGGTCCGCTCTGGCCTATGGTTAATTCTGGCCTATGGTTAATTCTGGCCTATGGTTCGTTCTGGCTCACGGGCTCGGTCGATAATCCAACCGCGCGGCCACCTGGACCTGAGCCATCTCCGCAAAGATCGAGCCGAAAAACGGTAACCGCAACGGGGAGCTAAGGGCAACAACTACGCGGACCCCATCAGAACTGATCCCATCAACATGAAGCCCCGGAATTGCCGTCGACGCACTTGTGCGCGCGAGGTGCCGAAGGGCCGCGGCCCGGACCAATCCCGGATTCAGCCGGGTTCCGACACTGGCACCATCGGCGTAATAGGCGTCCTGGTCAATCGCCTGGGCACCAGCAATCGCGGCGGCGTCTGCCAACGACATCAAACTGCGGCGCTGCAAGAAGGCGGCCGAGGCATCGGTTACCACGGCAATTGCCAATAAACAAACGATGACGAAACCTACACCGAGGAGTAGCACGCTGCCCCGTTCGTCTGCGACCGAAGCAACCTGGCCCCGGAATTTCATCCGGGTATCCGGTACTCATCGACCGGCACCCGATGCTGCACCTCGATCGGCACCGACACGTCACTTGTTAGGCCGGCAGGAATCCACGGGAGCGCTACCTGCCAATTGAGCGACACTTCAGCAACACTGCCCGGAGCCAGGCATGCTGACTCGGGGCAACTAATCCGAAGGGCCGACTCCGGCAGGTCAAATCCTTGATCTGAAAAAGCCAATCTGGCGGCTGTCCGAGCCGAAGTTTGACCCTGACTCACCGAATCGGCCGAATTGAAAGCCCGTCCGGCTTCACGCACGGCCTGGGTCGAAGCAAATGCAGCCGCCTGCACGCGCATAACACATAAGACCAAATAGGCCATTGGGATAAGCACCAGCACTCCGATGATGAGAAACTCGATAACGGCGTTACCGTCCTCGGACGATCGAAAATCACGTAGGCGCCTGCTCATTAGGTTCACGCGTGCTCCTGCAATGCATGCCCGGTCACGAACATCTGCGTTGGGCCATAAAGCCCTAGCAGCGGTAATGCCGCGGCTATTTCGACGGAGATCACGAGTGCTCCCCCGTGCCACTCGCGTTGCACCGTGATGTCATCGACGACGTCCGCCGCGATGTTCTCCTGCAAGATCGCCCACGTGCGGCGCTCACCGGCCCCTAGATCAGATCCGGCCAGCGCCGCGGCCCTCGCGCCTTCAGCAGCCGCCGCTGTCAGAGTTGCCCGCACATGCAATACGAGCGCAAGTTGCAAGACGGCCAGTGCCACCGCGAGCAGGATCGGCGCCACCAGCGCAAACTCGACGGTCGCGTTTCCACGTTGCTCCATTCGCAGGCGCACCCGAATCTGCTTCACGAGGCTTGCATCTAACATCTTGCAGGACTCACGGGGTTGACACGGACGAGAGTGCTCGATTCAGAACCGAAGTCAACTGATCGTCAGCAACGAGCCAAATTGCGGTGACAAGCCCTGCTGTCATAACCGAGACGAGTACCCAACCGGGGACATCGCCACGATCGTCGGCAATTGTCTGCAGGCGCGCAATCAATGCGCTGTAGATGCGGGTGGTGATGGACATTACCTACTCCTTTTGTTAGGTGGTGCAATGACGTTCGGGTGGGCAAGGGATCAGGGCACAACTAGTTGCAAACTTCTGATGCCCGGAAAGAGCGCAATCAAGACGACGGTTGGCAAGATGAAGAAGACAACGGGGATCAACATCGCGACGTCCTTGCGTCCGGCAATCTCCATCAGCGTGCGCCGGTCGGCGGCGCGCGCGTCGGCGGCCTGAGCACGCAGGACCTCAGCGAGTGGGGTACCTCGCTCAAGTGAGACGATCAGGCCGTCAACAAAGCGTTCGACGTCAGGGCTTCCGGTGCGATCAGCAACCCCGCGCAGGGCCTGGTCCAGGGTCATCCCTGCGTGCAAATCCGCGATCGAGACCCGGATCTCATCAGCCAGATCGCCAGCAGCGGTGTTCGCGACCCGCTCCAGGGCAACAACCGGTGACTCCCCGGCGGCCACCGCAAAGGCAAGTAGCTCAGCGACTGTTGGGAGTTGCTGCCCGATTCGCCGTTGCCTGGCTTTGCCCTGCTTAGCCAACCGCCGATCGGCAACAAGCACACCACCAACCGCACCCAATGCGGCGAGTAGCACCACACCTATTGCTGGTGCACCCCTTGCGATCAAAGCCAGACCCAACGCGCCCCCGGCGATGACACCGCCAGCGGCGTAAATGACTTGATCGAATCGATAGCGATCTACCTCATCACCGCGCCCAGCCCTACCTAGTCGACGCGCGAGCGCTAGGTCACCGCGACCGCTGAGCAGCCGCGGTTTCAATAACACCAACAGCGCGCCCACCGCAGACTGCTCGTCTTGGCGCGTATCGCGGCGCCCTACATACGGAGCAATGCGTTCGGTCATCTTCAATTTACGGGTGGCCCCCAAGCGAGACACCACCAGGAGCAGGCCGACTGCAAATAGGAGTCCGAGAAATGCGCCAACTGAATTACTGCTCATGTGATCATCCGGGGCTCGATCGGCAACCGGCCTATTGCCAGCATGACGCGGTACGCGGCGAACGACAGGACGCCGGCCAGGGCGATTACCAGTGCGCCACTCCATGAGTTGTATGCGGCGACGGCCTCTGGTCTGGTGCACAACATTGCCAGGGTGATCCACGGTGCCGCGACAGCCATGCGAGCGGCCGACACCGTCCAGCTCTGACGGGCTTCGATATCCCCGCGGGTGCGGGCATCCTCGCGGAGCAGGGTGCTCAAGGTCCGAAGTACGGTGCCCAAATCAGTACCGCCCACCTCACGCGCGATTCGCAGTGATGCGATGACTCGATCGGCAACCGGATCAGCCAGATAGTCCTGCAAGGTGTCCAGTGCCAAGGCAAATGATCCGGTGGCCCGGTGCTCGGCAGCGAAGACCGCGAATGCGGGCCGAAGCGGCTCCGGCCCGCGCCGAGCAAGGTCAACAAGTGCCTCCGGCAGCGACATCCCCGCGCGCACCGCAGATACCAAGGCATCAACCGCATCGGGCCAGCAAACGCGCAGGGCTTTCGCTCGCGCACCCACCCGGCGCTTGATTAATAGAAAAGGCAAGTACCCGGCGGCCGCAGCCGCCATCAACGAAACCATCGGCACCGCCGTAACTATCAAGGTTGCTGCGCCGACAAGTGCCGAGGCCGCCACGCAAGCGCCAAGCAAATTAGCCGAAGTCAGTCGTGGAATACCTGACCTCTCGACTAACCGAGTCAGTGCACCAACCTCACGGGACCGGGCCACCCTGATTTCACTTCGGTCGGTCAGCGCGAGCATGACCAAAACCAGCCCGGCACCTACAAGTAGACCAAGGACGGCACCCATTACGCGGCCCGCCCGCGGGCAGCGGTGAGTTCAACCGGTGACTCCAGCAGCGAGGTGAGATCGAAGCCGCGGCGCGCAAAGCGCTCCGGATGCGGTGGGTAGCCGCCTGCCCGTTGCAGCCCGGTGCCGCGATCAACGAAGATGTCCGCGATCTCGACAACCCCGTTCTCCACCCGACCCGGTAAGGCGATGATTTCTCGAACCCGACGTGCACCCTCATGATCGGTTGCCAAGTGGACGACGATGTCAACGCAACCGGCCACCGTTGGCACGACGAAATCACCGGAGATGTTTTGGCCCGCCAGCAGCGGCAGGGTGCATAACTTGGTTATCGCCTCACGACCGCTATTGGCGTGCAAGGTCGCCATCGATGGCATCCCGCTATTCATGGCAACCAACAGATCCAATGCCTCGGCTTGCCGAACCTCCCCAACTACCAACCGGGTAGGACGCATTCGCAGAGCCTCACGCACCAAACGGCGCAGCGGCACCTCACCGGTGCCTTCTAGGCTGGCATCACGAGTTTGCATGGGCACCCAATCTGGGTGAGATAATCTAATTTCGAATACTTCTTCGCAGGACACGATTCTTTCGCTGCTTGGTAGGCAACCTAAAAGTGCGTTGAGGAAAGTTGTTTTGCCAGCTTGCGTGCCCCCGGCTACCAAAATGTTGAGTCCACTGATAACTGCTGCTTCCAGGAAATCAGCGGCTTGCATATTCAAAGTACCTTTGGCCACCAAGTCGTGCACATGACGTGCCGCAACGACAAATCGTCTAACGTTTATTGCCCAGTGGGCACGGGTGATATCCGGGATCACAACATGAAGGCGGCTTCCATCTGGCAACATCGCATCAACAAATGGATTACTTAGGTCGAGTCGGCGCCCAGAGGCTCGAAGCATGCGCTCGACAAGATCACGAACATCACTATCGGTTAAGACCACCGTCGTAAGTTCACTGCGACCCTCGCGAGCGATGAAAACTCGGCCCGGTTCATTGATCCACAACTCTTCAACTGTTGGGTCATCAAAGAACTGCTGCAGCGCACCAAATCCAGCCACCGCATGATGGACTTCCTGCGCAACTACTCCAAGATCCGCAAGTGAGTGCAGTTGAGATGAGGAATCAGTAGCGAGTACATCGCCGATGCACTCAGCGATGACTTCGTGAACAACCTCAGGTTCACGCATCGGATCAATACCCCGGCAGCGAATCGCCGAACGCACCTGCGCCTCAACATGCGCCGTTACCGAAACACCGGTATCCACGTGACCCCCGAACCCGATGCCGCACCATGCGGCAAGACCTAAAGCGAGCGAAGGCCAATAACCTCCACGCCCAGGCGGGGGACCTGATACCAAGAAGGTAAATCAAGAACACAACATTCAACAACTGCCAATTAGCTAGTTGTGGATAACTACACAACAAAAGCAACTGGCCCCGGGCCGCAAGCGGTCCGGGGCCAGCACCAGCGTTTAAACACCCCACCTAGTGGCAGGGAACGGTGCTACTCTTCATTACCCTCAAAGCACGAACAAATAAAGATGCCCCCACCGGGCGTCGGGCGCGGGGTGCCGGAGGGGTTTAGGGTGCCGCCGATACCGGCCGCACCGGGGCGTACCCAACCAACACCGAGTGCGAGCCGATCAGTTGGCGCTGAACTAACTGGTGAATTAACGTCAATACTTGGCATTCACTGCTCCATTCTTCTCGTTGTGATCTACTACGTCGTTGAAAAGGTGTGAACTTCTTCGTTGAGTGGTGAGGTGTTGCAAATAAGTTTGAATTTTTCTTGTAACAACTCACCACTCAACGAAGCTGGCGGGGTTGCTACTCTTCAGTACCCTCAAAGCAACCAAAAGAGTACATACCGGCCCGGCCGTAGTCCGCCGGGGAGGGGTTTAGGGTGCCGCCGATACCGGCCACACCCGGACGTACCCAAGAAACACCAAGTGCGAGCCGATCAGTTGGCGCGGAACTAACAGGTGCGGAAACGTCAAATCTTGGCATTAAATACTCCTATAACTTTACGGGTCAATACCCAAACAGGCACCTGCTAACGGTACGTCAAACATCGTCCTTCGCCTAGGGTTCCATGCAACTTTCTGAAGCCATTCCCCAAACAACTGGCCCCCAACCGCAAGCGGTCAAGGGCCAGCAACAGGGTTTAAACACCCCACCTAGTAGTAGGCAACGGTGCTACTCTTCATTACCCTCAAAGCATATGGAACCACAGTAGGGCGGGTTGTTCCGAAAGTTAAGGGGTGCCGGTTGGGTGCCGCCGATACCGGCCACACCAGGCCGCACCCAACCAACACCGAGTGCGAGCCGATCAATTGGCGCGGAACTTACTGGGGTAGCAACATCAAAATTTGGCATTTAGTGCTCCATCCTTTCCGTTGAAAGCTATTTGGGTGTGAACTTCTTAGTTGAGTTGTGACTTGCTACTCTACATTACCCTCGAAGCACGTACAACAGGGAGACAGAGGATAGTGCCCGGAGTTGGCGCCGGAGGGGTTTAGGGTGCCGCCGATACCGGCCACACCGGGCCGCACCGAACTAACACCGAGTGCGAGCCGATCAGATGGCGCTGAACTAACTGGTGCATTAACGTCAAGAATTGGCATTTGTCCTCCTAGACTGCTAGCAATTAGTTGCCCGTCGGGCACTTTCTTACGGTACGTCAAATATCGCCATTCGCCTAGGGTTCCATGCAACTTTCTGGAGCCGTTCCCCAAACAACTGGCCCCGGGGCACAAGCTGTCCGGGGCCAGCACCAGCGTTCAAACACCCCACCTAGTGGTAGGGCAGATGGTTACTCTTCACTGCCCTCAAAGCACAAACTCATGAAACAGGTGGAGGGGTTTAGGGTGCCGCCAATACTGGCCACACCCGGGCGCACCCAACCAACACCGAGAGTGAGCCGATCAGTTGGCGCTGAAGTAATAGGCGAATTTATGTCAATGCTTGGCATTTACTGCTCCATTCTTCTCGTTGTGATCTACTACGTCGTTGAAAAGGTGTGAACTTCTTCGTTGAGTGGGGTTACTACTCTTCACTACCCTCAAAGCAGTAGCTCCCCGCTCCCTTGCCGAAGGGTGGGGTGGACGGGTTTAGGGAGTCGGCGATACTGCCCGCACCGGGCCGTACCCAACCAACACCGAGTGTGAGTCGATCAGTTGGCGCTGAACTAACTGGTGAATTAACGCCAATACTTGGCATTTACTGCTCCATTCTTCTCGTTGTGATCTACTACGTCGTTGAAAAGGTGTGAACTTCTTCGTTGAGTGGGGTTACTACTCTTCATTACCCTCAAAGCACAACCCAAGGAACCCGCAGGGTGTAAAAATCGAGGGGTTTAGGGTGCCGCCGATACCGGCAGCACCGGGCCGCACCCAACCAACACCGAGTGCGAGCCGATCCGTCGGCGCGGAACTTGCTGGGGTAGCAATATCGATATTTGGCATTTCAAGCTCCAATCTTCTCGTTGTGGTCTTTACCGGCGTGAAGTTCTTCGTTGAGTGGGGTTACTACTCTTCATTACCCTCAAAGCAGTAAAGCAGTTCCCACGCCACGAGATGGGTGCCGGATGAGGTGTTTAGGGTGGCGCCGATACCGGCAGCACCGGGCCGCACCCAACCCACCCCAAGGGCGAGCCGATCCGTCGGCGCTGAACTAACTGGTGAATTAACGTCAATACTTGGCATTTACTGCTCCATTCTTCTCGTTGTGATCTACTACGTCGTTGAAAAGGTGTGAACTTCTTCGTTGAATGGTTACTACTCTTCATTACCCTCAAAGCACGAACAAATAAAGATGCCCCCACCGGGCGTCGGGCGCGGGGTGCCGGAGGGGTTTAGGGTGCCGCCGATACCGG
>Ga0247843_1005695_pt1 | contig 17043 bp, 15 predicted proteins | sample LaCruzMarch2017__FD_192420 | JGI IMG/M metagenome (GOLD analysis project Ga0247843, IMG submission 192420) | Freshwater microbial communities from meromictic Lake La Cruz, Castile-La Mancha, Spain - LaCruzMarch2017_8m | ecosystem: Environmental > Aquatic > Freshwater > Lake | place: Spain... | reverse complement strand
AAAAACTTCATAAAAATATAGACAATATAACACCAAAATGTTATTTCAGCACACTTTTTTGGAGGTAAGCAAATATTAAAATTGAAGTTAAAAATGACAATCTAGAGCAAGCTCTTCGGGCTCTTAAAAAAAAATTACAGAGAGAGGGAGTATTTCGCTTACTAAAAATCAAAAGTCACTTTGAAAAACCATCTGAACGAAAGAAACGAGAAAAAGATGAAAACACAAGAAGAGTTAAAAAGTTTAAAAAATTAAAAGCTCGTTATTAAAATAAAATTTCAAATAAAATCTTAAAGCAAAAAAATTGCCATCAACGCTAAAACCACTACTATTGCCACAGACGTGTAGGTCGTTAACTTCATAAAATTAGACCAAGTTTTTTTTTGTGGATCTATATCCATAAATTAACCCTGTCGCGCTTTAAATTTTGGATTTTTTTTATTAATAACGTAAAGTTTGCCTCGTCTTCGCACCACTTTACAATTGATGTCTCTTTTTTTGAGAGATTTTAACGAACTAACTACCTTCATAAAGACTTTAAATATATACTAAATAACACTTTGTAAAGAAAAGTTAACGATTATTTATTATAAAGTTCTTAATATAATCCCTTAACTTAATTTTAGCGCTTAATCTTATGATCTTATTATTTAAATTCATCTTCGTTAAAGCTGATGCAAACCGCTCTCCTTTTCTTTTTGGTAAATACCTAATCTTACTTTTAAACATATTTGCAAGTTCAATAATGCTATAAGATTGATCACTTGCAATGGAATAGTGTTTGCATTTATTTTTTCTCCAGGCAAAAATACAAGCTTTAACGGTGTCGAATACATGTGTAAATCTTCTTTCCTGTATTCCAGGTCTTACCACTGGCAATTTTTTACCCAACCTAAAACAATCTTCAAATATTCCAACAACTGTTGCCATATCTCCTTTGCAAATTTGTCTGTCTCCGTAAACGTTATAGAAGTAAATCACCTCATATCTAAAATTAAACCAACTCTTTAAATTCTCTAATAATTCTAAATTCTTTGCCTTTGAAAAAGCATAAGGAGATAAATTCATATCTTTACTACTATTTCCCAAGCTTGCAGAAGTTGCGGAATAAATCAGTCTAATTTTATTTTTTAATGCAAAGTTAAATACATTTGAGCTTCCCTCAATATTTGAACTAAAGCACTCATTAATCTTTTTAAAGCTTTGATAAATTCTTGCAAATTCTCCAAAATGAAAAATACTATGAATTTTACCTTTGTAGCTTCTCAACAAATTATCAATATCTTTGGTGCAGCCTTTTAAATACTTAACTCGTTTAATTTTTATATGATTTTTAACAAAACCTGAGGAGTAATTATCAATACTTAAAATGACAAATTTTTTAAATTTTAAAAGCTCAGTTATTAAGTTAGAGCCTATAAACCCAGCTCCACCAGTAACCACTAATACATTTCTCATTAAAATTTAAGAAGGATTAATATAAAGCCTGGCAACGACCTACTCTTCCGTGCCTTAAGACAAAGTACCATTGGCGCTAAAGGGCTTAACTGCCGAGTTCGGAATGGGATCGGGTGTTACTCCTTTGCAATAATCACCAGGCAACAGTGTATTATATATAAAAATAAGATCTTTCAAGTTATAATATTTTTGTAAAAATCCACTATTAGCTTATTTATCTTGGATTACGCCATAGACGCGTAGATATATATTTTTATAAATCTCCATAAGACGAAAATAAAAATAAATTAGAAATATCAAATAAATTTTTTATAATTTTTTTTATAAAATAAATAATGAGACTTCACTGAATTATTAAAGCTTACAAATTTATAATTATAAAATTTACGAAGTAATTTATTGTCACAAACTAAATTAGGAGCATCACCAATTCGATGACTTATATATTTATAAGCAATATTACACTTTAAAATTTTGTTAAAAGAAGACAGAACATCTAAAACGGAATATCCTTTATTGTTTCCTATATTAAATATTGAATATTTATTTTTTATTTCTTTAATAAAAAATATAATAATTTTAACTAAATCATTAACATCAACAAAATCTCTTATACAAGTCCCATCTTTAGTCTTGTAATTTTTTCCATTTATATAAAAAATACTTTTCTTAAAAAGGGACTTAGAAAGATTATTAAATAAATGTTTTGATTTTTTCGATACATTTCCTGCCCTTAGATTTTTATCAGCACCAACTACATTAAAGAATCGAAAAATCTTAATATTTAATTTATTTTTTTGTTTTTTTTTAATTAAAAAATTTTCAATTAATAATTTTGTATGACCATAATAGTTAGCTGGGATTTGCTTATAATACTCTTTTTTCTTGTTTGAATTAACATTGTAAACTGCTGCTGTAGATGAAAATAAAAAATTCTTAATATTTTTTTTAATATAAAAATTAATAAATTTTTTACTATTCAATACGTTGTTATTATAATATTTTTTTTTATCTTTTTCGGACTCATTAACATCAATACTAGCTGCCAAATGTAAAATATGAGTAGGTCTAAATTCTTGATATATTTTTTCTAAAATTGACAAATCATTAATATTACCTTTATATAAAAAAAAATTTTTTCTAAAAAATTTTAAGGAAGAATTTGATAAATTATCGATTACAGCAAAATCAATTTTTTTATCGTAAAGATAATGACAAAGTATAGTACCAATATATCCGGCCCCACCTGAAACTAAAACTCTAATGGACATAATTTAATTAATTTACTTTTTTAAGCACTTATAACGCATAGTAAAATATAAAATTAAATAAAATACTAATAATAAAAAAAAATATATTTTAAGCCAGAATAAATTTTTATAAAAAAAAATTAAAGGCAGTAACGATGTTAAATAAATGAAGTTTACACATAATCCTGTTTTATAATTTGCCTTAATCAAAATGTTATTTTTTTTAAACAATTTAAATAACAGCATGTGTAAATGCTTGTTATCTGGATAAAATGGATTTTTTTTCTCAAGTATTAATTTTCTAAAAAATGAAAAAACTACTTCAAAAAAAATATAATAAATAATACAAGCAAAAAAAAAGGGTGGTATGGAAAATTTTGTTGAAGTTGAGGTCTTAATTAATAGATAAGACAAAATACCTCCAATTAAATATGATCCTGAATCCCCTAAAAATAACTTCGCTTTTGGAAAATTGAAAAACAAAAGAGAAATGCTTAATGCTAAAAAAGCAATACCAAAAAAAAGTAATTCATAATTAAAATAATAATAATTTATAAAATTTATTATAACCAAAATTATAAAAAATTGTCCTATTAGTAGTCCGTTATATCCGTCGATAAAATTAGAACCATTAATGACTATTAAAAAACAAATTGATAATAAAAAAATATTTAAGAAGATCGACTTTGATAGTAACGCATCTAAATTAAAAATGTAAAATTTTGGCGTTTCAATATTAAAAATAAAAATTATCAAATTGATCGAGAATAACAAAAGCATAAGGCGAATTTTAGGTGAATTTGATAATTTGATGTCATCTATTAACCCTATAAAAAAACAAGCAGAAGATAAAAAAAATAAATCATAATAAGATTTAGAATTAAAAAAAAAAATGATAATAAATACGATATAAAAAGAAAGACCTCCAATTCTCAATATATTTTCTTTATGAAATGACTGAGGTTTTTTAAAATCGGAATCTAAAAAAATCGTCAAATTTAGTTTTTTATAATTTTTAATTAGTAAATAATTTAATAATAATCCTAAAAATAAAATTAAAAAAAAAAGTAAGATAAAATTATTATCTAGGCCAAACATTGCTTTATTAAATATAATTTAAGAATTTATATCTCATCAATTTTCAGGAGGTGAAAAGCTATATATTTTGACAAATAGTTTGTTATTTTGTTTGTATGAAGACCGATAAAAAAACCTAAGTCCTCAACTACCTGAGCGTTATCAAATTTCTTTTTATTTATTTTATCTAATTTATATAATTTTATTGCTGGTTGATTTATAAAATTCCCACTTATTATTGGCCTAGTCTCGATGCCTTTAGAATTGAGATATTCCAAATATTTAAATTTTTTTTTAATATACTTTTTATCAATTAAAATTGGTAAGCCGAACCAGCTTGGTTGTATTTTCTTTTCACTATTAATAAATTTAATCTGATTGTTGAATTTGCTCATTTTTATCACATTATTTATTATTAATTCTCTATTATATTTTCTATTTTCTTTAAAAACTTCTTTTCTCCGAAATTGACTTAAGCCAATTGCAGCTTGAATATCAGTTGGTCTAACGTTGTAACCTGAATTAATAAAAATAAATCTAGGATCTAAATGTGAGTATTTTTTTTCAATTTTTTTTTTATTAGTTGGGCATCTTGACCATCCATGTGCTCTTAATGCATGTAAAATTTCATAATCTTCTTTTGAATTGCTAACGATCATTCCTCCCTCACCTGATGTAATTTGATGAGAGTAATAAAAAGAAAAGGTGCCAACAGTTCCAAAGGATCCTAGTAATTTATTTTTAAATTTAGAACCAAGAGATTCACATGTATCTTCAATTATAAGTAAATTATGTTTCTTAGCAAAACTTGCGATAAAACCCATATCAGCACACAAACCAAGAACATGTACGCACATTATTGCTTTTGTTTTTTTTGTTAAAGATTTTTTTAATTTTTCTAAATTTAAATTTAAATTATTTAAATCTACATCAACAAATACTGGTTTAAGGCCATTTTGTATTATAGGCCATAAAGATGTTGACCAACAAACAACGGGTATTAACACCTCATCTCCTGGTAATAGTCTTTTTTTTCTTTGTGGATTTGCCAAAAGAGAAACTGCTAATAAGTTTGCTGACGAGCCTGAATTGACCATTAAAGCAAATTTGACACCTAAATATTTTGCAAATTTTTTTTCAAAATCATAAGTTATATTCGACATTGTAATTTGGCGACTATTTAACACTTTTTTAGCTGAACTAATGTCTTCCTTCGAAAGAGTATTCGATAATAAAGGATAGTTATATTTTGAATAATTTTTTAAAATCATTTATACATTGATACATAAAATATATTAAATTTTATATACAAATATTAATAGTTTTAATAAAAATCGCGGGGTGGAGCAGTCTGGTAGCTCGTCAGGCTCATAACCTGAAGGTCCTTGGTTCAAATCCAAGCCCCGCAACCAACTAGTTTCTCAATACTTTTAAAATTTTTTTTTTGATAATTTTTTTATCTAATTGTAAATAAGTATAATGTTGTTGGGCGCTCCCATAATTTAAAAAAAATTTATTTGGTAGACCTATTTCAAATATCTTTAATTTTTTATTTTTATAAATATTAATGATTTCACTAGTAATTGATCCAATGTAAAAATCTTGAATAATTATTAAATTTTCATTGAAATTATCAATCAAAACTTGCTGATTAATCGGTTTTACACAATTAAGGTAAATAATATTAGCATCTAATTCTTGATAATATTCATCTATAAACCGCAGAGCATTTCCTACAACTACTATAGTTCCTTTCTTTCCTTTTTTTAAAATCGCAGCATTATTCTTTATATTAAGTTTAAGTTTATGACTGCTACCAGTTATTCTAAAATATTTTGGACCAGGTAATGAATAGTTTTTTAACAAATTATAAAATTCCACTGCATTTCCAGGACAGTAAATTTTTATATTTGGTAACTTAGATAAAATAGCAACATCTTCAGGGCAGTGATGGGTCGAGCCAAGAGCTGCATAATCTAATGAAGCCCCAACTGAGACTAGATTTACATTTAAATTCTGGTAACAAAGATCGACTTTTATTTGTTCATAAGCTCTATTAACAATAAATGGAGCAATAGTATGAACAAAGGGTATTTTACCTTCAATTGCTAAACCAGCCGAAAAACCAACCATAGTTTGCTCTAGAATTCCTATATTTAATATATTTTTTTCAAAATTATTAAAAACATTACGAAAACTATGAACTCCTATATCGCCCAACAAAACAAATATTTTTTTATCTTTAATTAAATAATCTTCAATAAATTTAGGAAAAACTTCTCTCATATTTTAATATTTAATTGTTTTTGCAAGTTGTTCTAATTCTAATTTGTTTTTAGGGTACTTGTGATGCCAAGAATTATCGCCTTCAATTATTTTAGATCCAAAACCTTTTATGGTATTTGCAATAATTATTTTTGGTGTCTGGGATTTATTTTTTTTATTAAATAAATATAATAATTTTTTTTCATCATGACCATCAACTTTAAAAATGTTTTTTGAAAATGTAGATAATTTACCAGCTAAATCACCCAAAGAAAGATCACTCTCTCTTGAAAAGTTTCTATCTATGATAATGGTAATATTATTTAATTTATAATGACTGCAAAGCAATAAAGATTCCCAAATTGTACCTTCGTTACATTCTTGATCTCCCATTAAAACGAAAAATTTTTTATTTTTTTTATGTAGATTTTTAGAAGCAAATGCCATGCCGGTGAGAATAGGCAATCCGTGGCCCAAAGAACCAGTTGAGGCTGTAGTAAATATACTTTCGTTTCTTTTCGGATGTCCACCTAATTGACTTTTGAAACTTGCAAACTTGTAAAATTTATTATCAGAAATATATTTTTCTTGGTTTAAAATTGCATAAAAACCTAAGGATGCGTGCCCTTTACTTAAAATAAAATTATTTAAATATTTTCGATTTTTGAATAAAAAATATTTTACTAAAACATTTAAAATATTTAATACAGAAAAACTGCTAGCTATGTGCCCTTCTTTAGATAAGTGGGATGTTTTAAGAATTTTTTTTTTTGTGTTTATAATAGTATTATTTTTTAAATACATATAAAATTTAATAAAATAAATGAAAATAAAATTTAAAATTAGCGATCATCGAGTTTTAAAAAAAGTTAAAATAATAAAGCCATCTAAATATATAGATCAAAGAGGATATATTTACACTAATTTTAATAAAGAATTAGAAAAAAAAATTTTACCTCGAAATCTTAATTTTAATCACTGTAAAGTTAATTTTAGAAAAAAGAATGTTTTAGTAGGAATACACTACGATGCAAAAACATGGAAATTATTATCTTGCATTAAAGGAAGGATATTTCATGTTGTTACATGTTTAGATGAGCAAGATAAAAAAAATATTTATAAATCTGTAAGTTTTAATCTTGATGAAAAAAAAAATATATCAATACTAATACCGCCTAAGTATGGAAATTCGTTTTATTGCTATGAAGACTCAATAGTTTTATACCAATTTGCATACAACGGGAAATATCTAGATTACAATGAGCAGAAAACTTTTTCTTGGCGCAATAAAGAGTTAAATATAAAATGGCCTACAAAAAAACCTTTGCTTTCAGATAGAGATAATTTTTAATTTTTTTTTATACTATTCTCAAAGTGCTTTAAATAAATAAATAAAAAAGAAAAATTATACCATATTAACGAACCTGCAAAATTAGAAAAAAAACTTCCACTAGATCTTATTGGAAAAAAAGTAAAAACATTCATTGCAAAAAAACAAATAAATATCAAATATTCATAGCTATTATAATATGATTTAATTTTTTTATTATATAAAACTTTTAAACATCTAATAAAAAAATAAATTATCAAAGACACAAAAATCAACGTACTAACAATTCCAGTTTCAGACAGCATCTCAATATATAAGTTATGGGGGTGACTACTACATCTTCCAGAACGGAAATTTGAATCTATGTTTTCATATGCATTGCTTGAGCATTCTACTTTAAACTGCTTTAAGCCAATTCCAAAATAATGGTTATTCTTGAATATTTCATAACCAGTTAAAAAATGAGCACCCCACTGACTGTCAAAAAAATTTCTCTTCTCAACGGTATCATTAATTTTTTTCTCTACAGGTAAAATTTCTTTAAGAAAAATGCTATATCTATCGAAGAAATATTTATTATTTTTTAATTGAAAAGTAAAAAAAATTACAAATATAATTAAAGCAGCAGCTAAATTTAATTTAAAATTCTTTAAAAAAAAAAATAAAAAAAAGAGTGTTCCAATAGTCATTATAAAAGGCATTCGATCCCCAGAAAGAAATACTGCAGCTAAATAAAAAATTATAATAAATATAACTATAATATTGCTAATGAATTTATACATTTTCATCTTATCTTTAATAAAAATAATAAAAAAAAATAAAGAAGTAAAAAATAAATAATATAATACAGAACCAACTATTAATTCTTTCCTAAAAATTGAGGTTAATCTTCCAGCATTTGCTTCGTCAGCTTTAAAACCAAAAATATCTTCTTTTAAAGGATTAAAATATTGAAAATAAGCATCTAAAATTATTATACATGCCAAAAAAAATGACCATAAAAAAAATGGGGTTTGCATTTTATTTTTAAAAAAATTTTCAAACAAATGAATAAATAAAAAGAAAATGAAAAATCTGAGATAAGTTACTGCATTATATAATGATACGTTTATATTTAAGCTAAAAAAGGAACCTAAAATTAAAGAACTAAAATATAATATTAAAATAATTTTAATAGGATCGTCATAAAAAATAGACATATTTTTTTTTACTAGCAATAAAAAAATAACAAAAAATAAAAAAATAAAACTTACAGCGGCCTGGCCTACGCAAAAAGATAGTGGCAATAAAAAAAATAAATACTTTATTAGATTATTGTTTATAAAAAATTTTTCTTTAATCATGCTCAACTTAGATATGTCTTAATTAATTATTTCGCAATCTTGAGAAAGTCTATTTGTATAATTTAAATAAGTATTTAACATTATAATTACTTAAAATGCGTTCTAATTTAAAGATGAAATTGTTTTAGAGTTATTTATATTCCATTTAATTAATCTTTTCACTCCAGTTTTAAAATTTGTTGTTTTAAATTTTTTAAACTCATTAAAATATTTTTTTGATGATAATTTTATTTTATTATGACCTGAGCCAATATAACTATTTGAAATCTTATTATTCTTGATTACGATTTTTTTATTGTTGAAATATTTGGAGATAATTTTAGCTAATTGATAAATAGACACAAAATTATTTCCAGTAGTATTATAAATTAAAGACTTCCCCTCTGTAATAATATTTAAAAACATAATTGTAATATCGGCTATATAACCCCAGGTTTTTACACTTCTTCCATTGTCCATTAAATAAATATTTTTTTCATAAATTCCTCTTCTTATTAATTGAGAAATAATTCTTTGATCATTAACATCTTGACCCGGTCCATAGGTGTGCCCTGGTCGAACCACATACGCTTTTACCCCTTTATTTTTATAAATTTTACAAAGCTGTTCACCAATTATTTTTGATGCGGAGTAGATAATTCTATTTGAAAATTCCGGAAGACCTAATTTATCATTTTCATCTATTAATTTTTTTTTATCATCCTTTGCAGAGTAAACATCTGCTGAGCTAAAGTATAAAATCTTAGTTTTATTTTTTAACGAATAATCAAGTAAAATTTTTAGAATCTTAGTGCTTAAATTAATTGTACTAAATTGGTTTTCATCCCATTTTTTCGGCTGACCATATGTCGCGCAGTGAAATATATAATTAAATTTTTTTTTTAAAATTTTTTGTATATTTTTTAAATCATTTATATCAGCTTTAATAAATTTAATTCTCTTAGAATCTTTATAAATTTCTTTAAAAAGACTTTTTGGATTGTTTAATGATAAAGATGTAATATTGCATTTAAAGTTATTATTATTTGCATAATCTAGTGAAGCTTGGATATATGTAGCAAGAAAACTGTTTCCTCCCAATATTAATACATTTGAATTATTAAATTTTCTTAGATTTACATTTTTTAATATAAATTTTAAATCTTCTTTAATTATATTGTCGTACATAGGATACAATTTGGTATAAAATTAAATCTACTTAATTTTATAAGATAATAATGAAAAAAAAAATAGCACTAATTACTGGAGTAACAGGCCAAGACGGTTCTTATCTTGCAGAACTTTTGTTAAAAAAAAATTATGTTGTGTATGGATGTAGAAGAAGAAGTTCTTCAGTATTCTCTAGTTATAGAATTGATCATTTATACAAAACACCAGAGTTGCAAAAAAACTTTATTTTAAAATATTTAGATCTAACGGACTCTTCAAATGTTAACAGATTATTAAGTGAAACAAAACCAGATGAGGTTTACAATTTAGCTGCGCAGTCCCATGTTGGGGTATCATTTGAGCAACCCGAGTACACAAGTAATGTAAATGCTTTAGGAACACTCAGATTGCTAGAGGGAATAAAAATAAACAAATTAATTGATAAAACAAGATTTTATCAGGCATCGTCTTCTGAGATATTCGGTAATACTAGTAAAAAATATTTGAACGAAACATCAAATTTTTCTCCTATCTCACCTTACTCAGTTTCTAAACTATTTTCCTATCACACGGTGCTAAATTATAGAAACGGTTATAATATTTTTGCTTCAAATGGAATTTTATTTAATCATGAGTCTCCAAGACGAGGGGAGTTTTTCGTTACTAGAAAAATTGTTTTAGGACTGATCAAAATTAAACTTGGATTAATGAAAACTTTGTATTTGGGAAATTTAGATTCAAAAAGAGATTGGGGACATGCAGAAGATTACGTCGAAGCACAATGGAGGATTCTTCAGTATAACAAGCCCGATGATTTTGTTATTTCTACGGGTGTACAGATATCTGTAAGAGATTTTATAAAAAAAGTTGCTAAAAAATTAAATATTAAGATCGTATTTAAAGGAAAAGGTTTAAATGAAGTAGCATATGATGAAAATAAAAAAATTATAATTCGTGTAAGTAAAAATTATTTTAGACCTTTGGATGTAACAAATTTATTAGGCGATTACTCCAAAGCTAAAAAATTATTAAATTGGAAACCCAAAAAAAATTTAGACAATTTAATAGATGAAATGATCAAATTTGATTTCGATGATCTGAAAACTAGGAACAAAAATTAATTTTTAAGTGTTTACATTTTCGATAATTACAGCTTCTTATAAAAGAAAAGAAAAATTAGAAGCTCTTCATAATTCAATTCTTGGAAATAAAAATTATTTATTTAATATTGAATGGGTAGTTATTGTAGAAGAAGAAGATATTGAAACAATAAGATTTTTAAAATCTGTTTCTAAAAATGAAATTAAGATCAAAATAGTAAATAATATTTATAAATCCCAATTTAACAAATTAATAAAACAAGGCATAAAAAAAGCTTCTGGTGATTACATAATAGTTCTTGGAGATGATGATGGCATCAAAAAAAATTCTTTAATTGAAATATTTAAATACATAAAAATAAAATCACCAAAATGGATTGTTACTCCAGCTGTTTATACAAATAAAAAACTCGAGTTAATTAGAAAATTTATTACAAATATAAAAATGTTTTTATTATTATTAGACAGTAAATATTTATTACCAATAATTAATTATTACATGACTCCAGGAGTAATAGTTAAGCGTAATTTTATTCAACAAGTTGATTTTTTTCCAACAAATGTAGGTAGCAGTAATGATTGGGCCACATGGCTAGATTTATTAAAAAGAGAAAAACCACTTATTTTAAATAAAAAATTTTTTTATGCAGGCTATGACAATACTTCAATTTCTGGTTCATATAATCTTAACAAATATTTTTTCTTAATAAAAATAATTTACATCAGAAATTATTTTTTTGGATTAAAATTAATATCGTATCTTGCTTCAATTTTAATTTTAATAATAAATATAATTTCTAAAACTTTAGGACGAGTACAAGAATCTTTATTTATAAAATCAGAAAATGAAAAAAAATTGAATCTTGTAAAATATTCTAATCAAAATATTTTAGTATCAATTTTGATAGCAACATATAATCATAAAAATTATATCTTGGAGTGTTTAAATTCTATTAAAAGTCAAACCTACAAAAATTTAGAGATTATTATATCGGATGATTGTTCAAAAGATGAAACTCAAAAAATAATTAAAAATTTTATAAAACAAAATAGAAATCTTAATATTAAATTTTTTATACAAAAAAAAAATTTAAATATTAGTAAGAATTTTAATTTTTTGTTTAACAAATCGAAAGGTAAATATATTTTATTTTTTGGTGGCGACGACGTAATGATGAAAGAAAAGATAGAGTTTCAATTAAAAAAATTAATTCAGAACCCTGAAGCATCTTTTTGCTATAGCAACTGCAGCTGGTTCAATAACGATATGACTATAAAATATTTTAATCATTTTAACTTACTACAAAAGCCGCCAAAGGCTCTAAGAGACATATTTTCAGATTTTACAATTCCATCACCCACCATTATGATCTCTGCTAAATTTTTACCAAAAAAACCAATGAATGAAAGTATAAATCATCTTTCTGATTTTCTTCTAGCGATTGATTTGTTTAAAAAATCAAGTCCTGTCTATGTTAACAAAGTTTTAGTTAAATACCGCAGACACAATCAAAGTACAATGAAAAGTAATTTAGACAATAATGAACGTTTACAATTAATTAAAATTTTGAAAAATAAATTTAAAAAACAAAGAAATTATATTAATCAAATAAATCTCTATAAAAATATTTATTTACACAATAAAATTTACGACCACTTCGATAAAAATCATTTTTCGTTCAAACTAATTCTGAATTCATTTTCGTTATTTTTTACTAGTCCAAAATGGTTTTTAAGAAATTCCTTACTATTATTAAATTGTTTACTATTTTTGACTAAACAAAAAAGAGTTTATATTTAGAGTTCTTTTATATTTTTAAAATTTCAATTTTTCCTTTATTGAAATTAATTTGCTTATTACAATAATCTTCTCTTATTTGCTTTGAATGGCTGGCTAATAATAAAATATTGGTTCTATTCATAAGATCTTCAATTCTTTTTTTAGATTTTTTTTCAAAATCCAAATCTCCTACTGAAATTATTTCATCTATTACTAATATTTCTGGGGCTACATAAGTAGACATTCCAAAGGCTAGTCTCAAAGACATTCCAGAAGAATACTGATAAACTGGGATATGTGCAAAATGCTCTAACTCTGAAAACTCCAAGACGTCTTCTTCAAATTTTTTTATTTCTTTTTTTGTGAAATTGTACAATCCGCCACGAAGTTCAATATTTTCCAGTCCTGTTAGATCTCCATCTAACCCCATAGATAAATTCAATAAAGATGAGATTTTGCCAACTCTATTTATAAGACCGTGAGTTGGCTCCATGCAACCAGCTACAAGTCTAAGAAATGTAGACTTTCCAGAACCATTGGGTCCAGTAATTGCATACCTGTCGCCTGATTTAATATCTAAAGTGACATCATCCAAAGCTCTTATATAGTTTTTGCTATTTTCTTCATAAATGTTTCCTCCAATTATTCTCTTGGCTAAAACATTTTTTAAAGATCTTGCTTTGGGATTTTCAAATACTGGATATAAAACGGATACTCCATTCAATTCAATTTTATTCATTTATTATATTTATTTACAACCAATAAGTTATTTTATTTTTGTACTTTGCAAAAAGAAAAGCTGTAAAGCAAGTGAAGAAAGTGAAATAACATAATAGATATATTAAATAATTAAAATGAAATTGATTGATTAATATTGGTTCATTAATCAATAAAATGAATAGAGCGAGAGGGTTAATGTAAAGTAACCAATTGTAACTTTCTAAAAGTTGCTTATTAAACAAAATAGGTGAAAGAAAAAATAATAACTGCATAACATTTGACATAATCATATAAAAATCTCTAAACCTCGTATTAATCAGTGAACATAATATGCACACTGGTAATAAAAATAAAATTAAAAAGACCAAAGTACAAACTGAAATTAGCAAATTAACTAATGTTAATTCATCAACAAGAACGATAGCTAATAAAATAAAAATAATAATATTATGAAGAAAAATTATAAGATTTTTATAAACAACTCTAAAAGAAAAAATTAAAAAATTCCATTTTTCATTAAATAAAAGTGCCTTAGCATCGATTAAGACTTGGCAAGACTCAAGAATAGAGTCTCTCATAAATGTCCAGATAGCAAAGTTAATAGACAAATATAATAAATATTTTGCAAAATCTAATTTAAATAATTGAGAGTAGAGGATTCCAATTGCTAATATTAAAAAAAGCATAGCTAATGTAATCCACCAGGGTCCTAAAAAAGATCTTTTATATCTTTTTAGTATATCAAACTTAGCTAGAGAAGACCAAACTCGCCATTTTCTAGTTGCGTCTACAAAATCAAAAAAAAAAATCACTTCAATTCTCTATTTTTTAAATTACTAAAATATTTAATCCTTACTAAAAACTTATATATTACAAGACTTCTTTTTTTAAAGAATAAAAAAATAAATATTTTAAAATTAGTAGCATTATATACTTGTTTAAATTTTATGAGTCTTAAAATAATAGATAAGAATAATGTCGGTTTTAAATTATTTTTTTTACTTACAAAACTTATAATAGAACTTTCTTTATTCTTTTCTGTCTTTAATCCAAAAATATCTTCAATTTTTTTTATTCTATCTTCCCACCTAAAAAATTTATCAATAATTTGGTTTTGCTCTGCAATTAAGTCTGATCTTGCATTCTTATTTTTTAAAAAATAATTACAAATTTTTTTAACGTCAGAGACTGAATCATAAAATTGCCTGTTTATATTTTTTCCAAATTTTTTAGCAAGCAAACTACTTTTTTCTGTAATTAAAAGTGAATTTGAGGCAAGGATATCTAGAACTCTCCATGAATAACCTTGATTTTTTGCCTGCTCATGAGAATGATTTAGGGATATTAAGCTTTGATTCATAATTTTCTCAATAGTTATTGTCTCAAATGCATGTTCATTTGATATTTTACCATATTCTAATAAATCAAGATATGAAACTGGAACTCTGTTAGTATAAATTTTTAAGTTATAATCTTTAAGACTCAAAAGTAATTTTTTTCTTTTATAAGCTGTAATGTAATTTAAATAATCAGTATTGTTTTTTTTATCTTTTAAATAAATTTTACCTGAATGATATTGATAAAGAGTGCCGATAAAAGAAATTTCATGAACTTTATCAATTTTTTTTGATTTAATAGAAGTTGCGTTTTCGATAAAAAATATTCTGTTTTTTGATGCATTAAAAGAATTTATTATTTGATTTGCACCGTTATTGGTAAAATAAAAAAAATGATATCTATCAACATTCTTTTTTATCAAATTTTGATCTGAAAAATATTGCACGGTATCTGCCTCTGCTATAACAATTGGACAATCAAACTTTTCGACAAAACTTGGTTTTGAATTATTAAATGAAATGATTAAGTCAGGTTTAAATTTTTTAAGTTGTAATTCAGCTTCGCTATCACCATCTTTTGAAATAGAGACATTATTTCCATTCCAAGGATCGCACAAAATTTTATTAGTAATAAAGTTGTAAACGTTATGTCCTCTATTTTTAAAAGCCAAAATAATTGAATTATAGTAATGCAAGTTTTTCCACTCTCCATTAATATAAATTGGAGTGAAGTTAAAAATAGCAATATTGGCCATACTAATTTAAATAATCTTTATTCTTTAAAAGATTATTGTAACGCTTTATCTCGTTCTGAACTTTTTTTGAATTAATAGATTTAATTTTTAATCCATATATATTACTTTTGAGATATTGAGCTGGATTACCAACATAAGTATTTCCAGGTTCTATTTTTTGATTTTTAGTAACGACGGAACCCATACCTAGCATTGAATAGGATCCAATTATTTTTTTGGGATGAACCAAAACCCCAAATCCAAAGGAAGCTCCTTTCATTACATGCACGTGTCCGCCTAATATACAGCTACTTGTCATATAAACATCATCTTCAATAATACAGTCATGATTTATTTGGACATTTGAAAAAAAAATTGAATTGTTTCCTATCTTTGTTATTCCATTTTTTTTTACTGATCTATGAATGGAAAAAAATTCTCGAAATACATTATTATTGCCGATAATTACTTTTCCTAAAGATTTTCTCTTTGAGTGTTGGGCAGGACCAGCAATAATTGTGTAGGGGCCGATAATATTTCCTTTGCCGATTATTAAATTATCATAATCTACAATAGAAGTTTTGTGTATTTTATTACCTTTATAATTTATATAATTCATATTTACAAAACTTAACTTATCATAAAAAATTAATCATAATAAAGTATTACAATAAAAGATATGAATTGTAAATTTTTAATAATGTATAATTTAAATATATAAAATTTTTATAAATTTTATCTTACTTTAAAAAAATTTTTTATTTTCTCACAAACATAAAGAATTTCGTTGTCACTGTGGAATGAGCCAATGGGAAGTGATACAATTTCTTTTGCTATTTTGTCACAATTTTTAATTTTACTTTTGAAACTCTTGTAAGCATATTGATTTTGAATTGATATGGGATAATGAATATTCGTTTCAATTCTGCTTTTTTTTAAAAATTTAATAAACCTAGCTCTTTGATTATTAAAAATTTTAATTGGAAAAACGTAAAAAACTGATTTTTCAATAATTTTTTTTGATAAAAGCCCAATTTGTTTTATATCTGATAATTCATTAATATAAATTTTGGCAATTTTTCTTTTACGCAAAATCCACTTTTTTAAATACTTTAATTTAATACTCAGAAAAGCAGCTTGCATTTCATCTAATCTAGAATTAGAACCAATCACACGATGGTCGTATTTTTTAAGTGATCCATAATTACGTAATAATTTAATTTTATCGTATAAGTTTCTATCGTTTGTAAGGATTGCTCCTCCATCACCAAGGGCACCTAAATTTTTTGTTGGATAAAAACTAAATGTGGCCAACTTCCAATTTGGAAATTTTTTTTTAATAAATTTATTATTTGAAAAAAAACTAACCCCATGTGATTGAGATGCATCCTCTATGACTTTTAGTTTATATTTTGATGCAAGATTGTTAATTTTTTCAATATCTAGAGGAATTCCATATAAAGATACGGGTATAATTGCTTTGGTTTTTTTTGTTATTTT
>Ga0247843_1005694_pt1 | contig 17045 bp, 18 predicted proteins | sample LaCruzMarch2017__FD_192420 | JGI IMG/M metagenome (GOLD analysis project Ga0247843, IMG submission 192420) | Freshwater microbial communities from meromictic Lake La Cruz, Castile-La Mancha, Spain - LaCruzMarch2017_8m | ecosystem: Environmental > Aquatic > Freshwater > Lake | place: Spain... | reverse complement strand
ACTGGCATCATTATCAAGGTTCGCAACAATCCATTTACGAACTTCCGGAAAGTTCTTTTCTTTGAGATGTTTAATGAGATCATTTACTTTAATGTCAGAGAAAGTAGCAAGAATGGCAGAATCAATGCTACCAGATACAGAATAACGTTGGCATTCATTTAAGACTCTTCTCCAATCAGGAAAGTGCTTATTTATCAGTTGAACTAGAACCTTACCATCTGCCTCAACTTTTTCTTGATCCAGGATCTTTTTGAGCCTTTCAAAGAACTTTGCTGCGATTTTTGGTCTGTCCTTGGACTTGATACCAAACTCAACAACTGCACATCTGGAGTGAAGTGGTTCAATGATTTTATTTTTGTAGTTACAGGTGAAGATAAATCTGCAGTTGTTATAAAATGCCTCAATATTTGCCCGTAAGAGGAGTTGAACATCATTGGTTGTGTTATCACATTCGTCAATGATGATAACTTTGTGTTTGCCAGTTGCTCTAAGCGAAACGGTCGAAGCAAAGTTCTTTGCCTGGTTTCGTACTGTGTCGAGAAATCTCCCCTCATCAGATCCATTAATGACATAAAAATCAACTCCTAATTCGTTACATAGTGCTTTTGCTACTGTTGTCTTACCAATCCCAGGAGGTCCAGCAAGTAACAGATTTGGTATTTGTCCCTGTCTTACAAAATCCTGAAAGGTTGTCTTGATATTTTCAGGGAGAATACAATCTTCAATTCTCTTTGGGGCATATTTTTCTACCCACAAAAATTCATTATTCATAATTTAAATCCACGAAGGTTTTCGTTCTGGCATACGAAGATAATTAGATGCAACCCAAGGTTTGGATGCAATATACATCTTGTAAGCAGTAAAAGTATCAATGCTTTCGTCAAGTTTATATTCATCTGGCATTGCTCTTACAAAAGGAGTAGTTTTAAAATTAGCAGTAGGAAATACATCCTTCGCCACTACTAGTGTACTTTGACATGAATGGACTTTACCATATCTAGAAGTATATTCCCAACACAACTCTAGTCCATGAATTATCAACCACCATGCATTGTTTATATGCTCTGAAGCCCATTTAGTACAAGGGTGATTGCGAAATGCTCCCTTGTCTGTCTTGTAGGGAGTTCCGTCTACTTTTGGCAGAGTTCCATATCCATGTCCCCATTTTTCTGATGCCACAATGGAGAGCATTTGACAGCACTCCAATGGCATTTTTACTATATGTTTGTCAGGAAGTACAACAGCACTTTCTTTAGGATGCTCAGATGTTACAAAGATGTTCATTCGAAAATAGAATCAGGTTCAAGACCAATATAATACTTTAAATTATACTTTTGACTATAAAAATAAGATACTCCTTTACTTGAAATTACTACATCATATGAAGTTGGGATAATTTTAATATTTTCCACCTTGAAATTGAATGTAAAGTCTCTATCAGTTTCTCCTACTACAATAGAATATTCATTAGAAGTTTCATTTTTCTTATCCCTTACAACTAAACGAATTATTCCATTTTCTCCAACAGCCCCCAAATCCTGAAGCTTATACACACCTGCAGCTTTGATCAATTGATTAAGTTGAGAATGCTCCAGTTGAAAACAAACATCTTGAGATGGAAGTTTAATATCCTTGTCTGGAGGACATATTATGGTAGCTTGATCTGCATAAAAATATTTAACTTTACGTTTTCCTTCTTTTATTAAGAGATAAGAATCATGCTCAAAATCAATATCAGGATCTTGATGTATACTCAAACCACTTAAAAATTCATTTAAATCATAAATTGCAAAGGTCTTAGGAAATTCCTCATCAACCTCAGCTTCTGCAAATATATTATTAAGTACAGAAATTGTACGAAGTTTAGACCCATTTTTAATTAAAATTGAGGCATTAATAGTAGAAAAGTTCTTTAGAATATTTAAAGTATTTTCAGAAAGTTTCATAGTTTGATTTCCCTGTTTCATTGTTAAATCCTGCAAAATGATATAGAAGAACACCATAATGGATAATCTTCAAAGCATCAAGTTTTGACATTCCATCCTTCTTACCAAAGCGAGAAGAATATTTAATAAGATTATCACGACAGAAAGGAACTCCATCATCAATAGCATCTATCATATCCAAAACCTGAACCTTTGACTTATCAGAAGCATAATGTCCTTTATATGTTCCCTTGATGTATTCATCTACTGCTTTGAGAGTCTTTCCTTCACCAAACTTCCAGAAATGCTCTGATATTTCCTCAGACATAATAAAAAAACAAACTCATCTTATCATACCAGACACTACATCAAAAGTCAACCATCATGCTAAATCCCCTTTGTTTTTCAAATTTAATAACCCTATCAAACTTATCTTCAAGTTCACTGGTTTTATGAGAAATTACAAACACATTAGATTCTTTTACTACGTGACAGATAATTTTAGTAAAGTTATCTGTTCCAAAATCATCTAAGGAACTATCAAAAACTTCATCCAATATGAGTAAATTTGTATTAATAGAATTCTTAAGTTTTGCAATTTCTCTCCAAGTAAACAATAAAGCCAAATCTATTCTCATCTTTTCACCTTCACTAAAAGATGAATATGAAAAATCTTCATAAATTGGGTTTAACGATTTCTCATTAAATTCTTCATCTAAATGAAAATTCACAGAAAATTCCATCAAATCTAAGTACTTATTTAAGGTTTTGTTAATTACTGGAAGATATTTTTTAATAATTTTAGTTTTTGCACCATCATCCTTCAATAACATATGAATGAATTCGTAATTGGATAATTCCTCCTTTATATTTGACATGTCATTTATAAGATCTATTAATTTAGAATTCAAATCTTCCATTTTCAAAATCTCAATATCTTTTGTAGAATTACTATTCAAAAGCAATTCAATTTCAAATTTTATATTAGACAATTCCTTTTGAATTTGAAAAATTTGAGTGTCATTTTGAGAAATTTCATTTCCAACATCAATAATATTTTTACTGAGATTTAAAAAATTATTCTCTCTATCCTCTTCTTCTAATATTGCATTTTCTATTTCAACAAATCCAGAATCCAATTCATGAATCTTATTTTCAATTTGATCAATTTTAGATAACCTAAAACTTTGATCAATGGCTTGAGTACATGTGGGACAGTGAGAATTTGTATTAAAAAAATTATACTCATCTCTAATAGTTAATAATTTTTGATGAACCTTCCCTCTCAAAGATATAAGCTTCTTAACCTTGCTAGAAGATCCAGAAAATTTTTCCAACTCTATATTTAATTTTTCAAGTTTAATTTTAGAATTTAATTTTCTTTTTAAAATGCCACTTTCTTCTTCTATAAGAGTTTTAATTTTAATATTTTTATTTTCAATTTCATGTTTTGTCCTTTTAGAAAGTTCATCTATAAGAATGTTTTGAGATTTTATTTTATCTTCCAAATTTTCCTTTTTATATTCAAATTCCTTAATATCATCTCTCATCTCTTTAATTTTATATTTTGCAATATCATTCATAGAAGAAAATACTTTAATATCCAAAAGATCTTCTACTACCTCTCTTCTGTGCTGAGAAGGGAGTTGCATAAATGGAATAAAATTAGTAGACCCTAAAATTACAATCTGAGTAAATGATTTATAATTCAACTTAATTACAGATTGCTCCAACCATTTCTGCTGATCAATTGCAGAAGATGATTGATCTAGTACAACATTATCTTTATAAATTTGAAATATATTTGGTTTAATTCCTCTTACAATTTTCCATTGAGTATTTCCAATTTCAAATTTTACCTCAACAAGACAATCCTTTTCGTTTATTGTGTTTGTTAATTGTCCCTTAGAAATTTTTCTAAAAGGTTTATTAAATAAAGCAAAAGTAAGTGCATCTAACATAGTACTTTTACCAGCACCATTAGATCCTATAATCAAAGTAGATTTACTTTGAAGAAAATCAAATGCTGTAAAATAATTACCAGAACTTAAAAAGTTCTTGTATTTAAGTTCTGTAAACTTTATCATAATCAGGAGGAATAATAATATCTTCTGGTTTAATTATTGTATAATGATAATCCAAATTATCACAAGCTTCAAATGCAATATAAGGATTAATTTCAGTAACTTTCATTTTAGGATAATCCAATTCATCTAACATACTAAGATATCTTGATGCGTCATCTTCCTCTTCAAACATGTAAAGAACTCTTTTCCCATGTTTATGTTGTATTGCATAAGCTCCAACATCTTGATCACAGACTGTTAATATGTACATTATTGCAATTGAAATGACTCTTGATAAATTGAATGAATTATAGTTTTAATTCTATTTTTATTTAACTTAATCTCAGATTCATCAACATATTTTTTCAGCAGAGAAAGAGTATCTTCAATATTCAATATTTCTTCAGATTCAAATTCATTATTAATCTGAACATTTTCTATAATTTTCAAATCTTGCAGTCCTACCTTAATCAATGAATCTAAAAACTTTTCATATTGCAATTGATTGGTTTTATTTTTGATAATCAATTTAACAATACAATTTTTATATTCTTCTATATTCAAATCTTTATTTTCGTCATAATAACAAATTTTAAATATTTCATACGGATTGTCAATTCTTATCAATTCATAGGTATCTGTATCAAATATAGAGAATCCCCTTTGATCACTATAATCATTCCAAAACATTTGATATGGATTTCCTAAGTAAAAAATTTTTCCATCATCACTTCTTGTATGATAATGACCAGAAAAAACTCTATCAAATTTATTAAATATTTTTGGATCCATTCCAGATTCCATAACACTTCCTATGTAAGCAGAAAATCCATTCAACTCAAGATGTCCCATTGCAATTTTAGCTGGAGTAGATTTAATTGCACTCAAAGTAGAAGCTTCACTTTCAGAAGTTATCCAAGGAACAAATAATATATCAGTATTATCAAAATTGACAGTTTTTGAATCTGAATATATTTTAATATTATCATATCCACCTAAAAGTAAATCTGGACTATTTAATTTTGAAGTATTTTTGTAAAAAATGTCATGATTTCCCAAAATAGCATGTACATCATAATTTTTAAGAGGGTTTAAAATAACTCTTTGTGTCCAATCAATACTCCAGTAATCAGTAATTTTACGATTGTCAAATATGTCCCCAAGATGTACTACTGTTTTTATATCATACTTTTCTAATGTTGGAAAAAATATGTTACTATAAAATTTTTCAAAATAATCATGAAAGAACTTACTTCCTTTTTTAAAATTATAATGAGTGTCAGTAATTATTCCTAGTAACATCAGAAATACTTATAATTGATATTATCTCTAATTCCATTCATATTAGAATATTCTCCCCCAAGATCAGAAACATCTGCAGAGAATAGCTCATCAAATCCAGACCTTTCTATAATTTTGGATTTAATTTCCAATTGCTTCTTTTCTTTAGCTATTCTTCTCAAAAATGCATAATATACTATTTGAGTAAAATATGCAAAGGGATTAGTACGCTCTACATCAAAGTTATCAATATATTGAATGCAATTTTCAATCCCATCACATATCATATCATCCTTAAACATATAATTTACAAAATTTGGTTTATATGCCAAATGATTTGCTATTCTTAAAAAGCAATCTCCTATGTAATTATTGACTCTAGGTTTATCCTCTCCAGTCTCCTTAGCTTTATTGACATTTTTTCTATATTCTACAAGAGCTTGATGAAAATCTTTATTATTTACATAATGTTCTGATTTCTTTTTTGTTTTTTTCATTACAGGATACATATAAACTATTTAAATACAATTATTAATATTATATCAATGTTTATTTATTTTAGCAAGATTTGACAAGATAACCAAAGGACATTAGAATCACTCTGTTAGGTTTGAAGAATAAATGTAATTAAGAATTATAAATATTCTCTAATTTTCTTCTGGCATCATCTACCTTAGAAATGAATCCATCAATTTTATTAACGTTTATTTGAGTACTATGATTTAGATATTTATTATAAATTGATATGATATTATGTTCCCTGATTTCAGTCATAGTAATAATTTTATCCATATTAATTATATAAATGTCATCATCTGGAATGCTCATCCAAGGTGTAATTTTAAATCCACATATTACCTTTCTCGAGTATATTGGACTAATTATTACAGGATTTTGTAAAATAAGAAATATTTTATCATCCTCTTCAGTAGGGCAAGTTAAAGCAAATATCTCTTCTCCTGATACTAGTTTGATTGCAGCGTAAAATTCTTCTTCCATGTTATTTTTTTAAATTAATTGTTATTATTTCGTAGTTAAAATTTTCTTCATTGTATATTTTAATTCGTTCTACCAAATGATTCAATGTATAATTTCTTTTTCCATTAAAGGTAATATCATCTGCAATATCATATAATGTGGCTGATATTTTTTCATTTCCTTTACGAAGAACTCTTCCTATACTTTGAAGATTTCTGATTCTTGATTTGCTTGGAGATGCAAATACTATATTATGAAGATTTTTAATGTTTATTCCTGTACTAAATGTTCCATAAGAAGCAACAATAATAGCATTTGTTTGACTTTCTGTAATTTTTCTGACAGATTCTCTTTCTTCTGTATCCACTCCACCATGAATAAAAAATAATTTTCTATTTTCTTCTACCTCATTATTTATAATTTCATATAAAGGCTTACCGTGGGTTTCTACCCTATTGAATAATATTAAACTGTTTCCTTGAAGCTGTAGAGTTAAATTTTTGATAAATTTATTTCTAGTTTCATGTCCTATTAAATATTGAACTTCTTCTTCATAATCATTCAATTTACAAGATTCGTGTTTAAGTAAAAGAACTTTAATTTCCAGTTTGGACAAATACCCCTGTTTGATTAATTCATCAGTTTTGATTAACTTATAAGTTGGACCAAATAAACCTTCAAGTACTAGTTTATGAGTTTGAGTTCCGTCCAATGTTCCAGTAAACCCAAATCTATATTTTGCATTTGGCAATTTTGACATAATATTGATTAAGGATTTAGATTTAAACTGATGAGCTTCATCTCCTATTACTACATCAAAATCTTTAAAAAATGATTTGTCCAATTTATATATTGATTGCCAAGTTGATATGGTAACGTACTTATCAGTAGTTCTCTCGTTACCTCCATAGACTCTGTGGCAATATTTTTCTGCAGTCCAACCATATTCATCAAAGTCCTTATACATTTGCTCTACAAGTGATGTGGTAGGCACTACAAGAAGTATATTCATATTGTGCTCTACGAAATACCTAACTATAGAATATATCATTAGAGACTTTCCAGAAGCAGTTGGAGAAATTACAAGTTTTCTTTTATATTTCAATGCTTCATATACACCCTTTACTTGATAATCTCTGGGATTATATGAACAAATACTTTTCATATAATCTTCTATTCCCTCTAATGAAATTAATTCATTTATTTCTCCAGGAATTCCATAAAATTTATTACTTTCAAATTCAAATTTATAATTATAGTTTTGACAAAATTCTATTAATTTATCTAACAATCCAATATATATCTCTCCATTTTGTGTATTAAATAAACGTATTTTTCCGTCCCAATATTTACTTCTGTATTGTGGCATAAATTTTGCCCCAGGAACATCAAATGTAAATTGATCACTTAATTCGTATTTTATATGTGGTTCACATTCTACTTTTAAATAAATTTCATTTTTCTTTGATATAATTAAGTCTGACATATTACATTCCTGATTGAAATCTTAAAAATTCAATTGAATTTTTTATTTGATATGTTCTATTTGAAATTATTTTAATTATTTCTTCTAAGTATTTTAATATTGTATTGTAATATTCAATTTTCATAGATATTTCTAATAATTGATCATCTGCATCTAGATATCTTTGCATAGATTCTTTGTCTCTAACTTTATATGGAAATGGATTATCCTTATAAACTTCTGGATCAGATTTTCCGTTATAATAGTTATATCTTTCTAATTTTTTAATTTTATATTGAGATTCTATTTTTTTTCTGAGTAATGATATATTATTATAAATTTCATAATACTTTCCGTGTAAAGAAGATACTTTTAATGATTCATTGTGCAAATCGTCAATATTAATTTCAGAATCTTCTTTCCATAATTTTTGTATTTCTTCAAGTGATATCATAAAATATTTCCTGTTGCGGATACGATTTTGTAATAAGTATATTTAAAATTAACTTGTGCTGTAAAGTATTGAATGTCTTCTGCAGTTGCATCAAATTCTAGGGATGATAGGTATTCTGGATACATTCCTGTAAAAATTACTTGACTGGAAACATTAAAATTACTATTTAATATTTGTAAAGTGGCGTCTGATGATTCATAAAATAAATTCTTAGCATCAGGAAAATCTAAAGAAGATTCTTGTTTAAAATCTTTATATTGTTCTAGACTATATGGAAATCCTAATCCAGTCATCCAGTTCCATATTTCCATATAATTTTCCATATTCTCATCAACTAAAAATCTCAAATTAAAATCTTCAAAGCTCATTTTATCTCCAGGAATATCTATATTTTTTCCATAACGAGATAACATAGCAGAACCTAATCTAATGCTAGGAATATTTGCCATGTTTGAATAAAAATCTACCTTTGGAGCTTTGTGTAACTTAAATTTAAATCCAGTTGGAGATAGAAAGTTTTTGTTTTTTGGTTGATTGTCCCAAACACTTCTTGTCATTTTTTGAACTATTTATTGCATTAAAAAAGGGACCCTTTTGGGGTCCCTTAACATATTTAATAAAAATTACATTAGGTTCTTAATTTGAACCCTTCTGTAATATCTATTGGTATTTGCTGCAATTCTACCTAGACCTTGATCAGTACCTTCTGCATAAGGATTTGATATCATACCATATCTGGTCTTGAATCCAATTTTTGGTTGGAAAGTATCTTGTCCAACTGCACGTACCATCTGAAGAGGTACATAAGGGCAATAGAAGAGACCTGCATCATAAGGATTGGTTCCTTTGTAACCAACAACATAGTATTGGTTTGCTGCAAGGTTTGCTGCATAAGGATCAATATAAACCTTAAATTTGCCATTGAGAACACCAGCAAAGGTGTTTCCAGTGTCATCTACATTCAGATTTGTATTAAGAGCTGGAGTATAATCCAACAATCCTGCCATAGTAAGTGCAGAAGCAACATCAGAAGAACAAAGGATGATATTTCCCTTTCCTCTACGAGTTCTGTATGCAATAGCATTAGCATCTCTTTCTAGCTGAAAGAGAAGACCTTTGAACTTCTCAACTGACCAACGACCATTTGAATCAACATCAAGATCAAAGAATCCAGCATTAGCTACATTTACTTGAGCTCCTGGCTCTGCAATTTTGTAGATAGTTCTAATAACTTCTCTATTAATTTCTGCCAAAATCTCAGTACTGAGGATGTTGGCAAGCTCAGCTTCTGCATCAAGTCCGTGAACTGCCTTTAGATCTTGTGCAAGTTCTAAAGTATATTCTGCTTTAAGTGCTCTGGATTTTGCAGTTACAGAAAGCTTCTCAATTGAGAATGCCATAGAGTTAAATTGATCACCAGCACCAGAACCTAAGTTCTCTGCATCATATGTGCTCATTGCTTGACCAACTCTGTACTCAAGACCAGTTGCACCAGCATTATTCAAATCTGCAGGATTTGATCCAGCAGCAGTGCCACCAGCAACGAACCCTGTAGTACCAAAACCAACAGAAGCTGTACTATCAGCTCCTCCAGTATAATCACCAGTTGTGGTGTTATATCCACTGTCTTGTCCAGAATATGCAGTGTCAGGTTCATTAAAGAGTGCTTCTACTCCATTCTGATCTACATACTTGGTTCTCATTGCAAAAATGAGTCCAGTAGGACCATTCATTGGCTGTACACCAGCAAGGTCATAAGCGACCAAGTTGGGCATAGAACGACGAATGAGGCTAATTAGAACTGGATCAAAACCTGCAACTGGACCACTTGCAGTGGCTCCACCAGTAAATCCACCAGCACCACCAGCACCTGCTAAGCTGCCATATGATCCTGCTGGAGTTTCTGCCAAAAATCCTCTTTCTTCTCTGAGGAATCTTTCTTGATTTTCTAACAGAACAGCGGTAACAGATCTACGATAAGGATCTTTGATCTCATCTAGACCATTAGCCTCTAGGAGAGGCTGCCACTTGTTCTGCAATTGCTCTGAAAGGAACATTGCTTTTTCTCCTTGTTTCTTGTTAAAGTGTGTTTTTATTTACAGTATTATAAAAGTTTTTCAATTAGAAAATTTTGAAATTGCTTTTAGGTAAGCATTCATTTGAGGACCGTGATCATCAACTGCCCCCTCTAGCAATACATCTTCCCTTGAAGAAACTATAGTATTTCTTGAAAAATATGATTCTCTAAGAGTTTTTAGTTTCTCACGATAGTCTTCTTCACTTTCAAACTCAACACTTTCTGCAAGACTTGCAAGTTTATCTTTCTGAGTTAAAGCTAACCCTTCAGATACATTATTGAAAATAGTGTCGCTTACAGCTTCACTAAGTCTTTTATTCAATTGAACATTTCTTTGGATCTGTTCATTGAGTTTGTACTCCATTTCATCTAGTCTTTCGACCATTCCCTCTACCACATTATATTTATCTTCAGGAATTTCTACATAATGTTCTTCAAAGAGTGATTTTAAACCACTCATAAATGATTCTGAGAGTTGCTCTTTAATACCTGTTTCAATTTGAAGTGCATTTTCTTCAATCCACTCTGAAGAAACATATTCTAGATATGAATCAACTCTTTCTGTCAATTCCTCTTTGATCTCAGTTACTTCTTCAATTAATGCAGAAGTAAATCTTACATTAAGAGATTCTTTAATTTTTGAAATTTTATTTTTTAAAGCAGTTTCAAATATTAAAGTTGCTTTATTTTTAAAATCTTCAGAAAAATCTTCATCCCCCAAAAGTGCATCTACATCTTGAGAAAAATCAAGATCTTCTTCTTCCACTTCATCTTCTTCTGATTCTTCTTTTATCTTCTTTTTATCATCTGAATCTTCTTTTTCATCTTCATCTTCATCTGGTTCTTCGCAATCTTTTTCACTTTCTTTATACTTAGCTTCTAATATTTCTTCATCTTCGTATTCAGTATCTTCATATGATACTTTTGATTTATCTAATGTTTGCATTGGGTCTGCACTTTTTGCACCCTTATTTACAACATTACTTACCTGCTTAAGTGTTTTCCCAGGAGTTGCAAGTTTATTTGAATTATCTGTGGAACGAGAGTTAAATGGAGTAGGTCCCCCAAGATCCTCCCATCCTCCAGTTTGACCATCTACTATGCCTGTGTCCAATTTATGCATTGTTTCACTAGGCTTTGCTCCTCTGTTAACAGCTGTTACAGATTTTTTAGTTGATACTTCCATTTCTTGTAATTCGTTACCGATACTCATTTGTATACTCCGAATAAAAATATCTTTGATTTATTCTATATTTATTTATAAATTACAAATTTGAAAGATATTTATTCAAAATCTTTAACTTATTAACTTCGTTGAGATTTTTTTGTCTAGATAAAGATTCTATTCTTAATTTTGATTTTTTTGCTGCTATTTCTTTCAATATTCCCCCCTCCCATATCCATTCCTTCCCTTCCATTATACCCTGAACAAATGCGTCAGGAGCAGAAGGATCTGCTACAAGATCTGCTGCAGTTGCTAACATAAAATCATCTCCAACATACTTGATCCCATTTTTCTCTATTAATGACCCCACACCCCTAGTAGAAACTCCAAGCTTTACACCTTCACCAATCAAAGACTTTGCAATATTTCCCATAGGAGTATCTAAAATTTTTGCCTTTCCTATAAAATTATTTCCTTCTGCATATAAAGAAGTTATCATATGAGAAACTCTATCTAAATTGATAGTTGGTCCGTTTGGATGTCCAAGTTCTCCTAAAGCTCTACCATTGGTAATAAATGAATCATTATATCTCTTAACTTCTCTTTCTAAGATGTTATAAGAATAACATCTTCCATTTCTGTTAGTAATTTCTGCTTGAAGAAATGGACCTGTGATATACATGGTCTGTTTACCATTTTTATCTTCTGTTATAACTTTTATTGATTCTATTGATTCTGTAATGAGTTTCATTTTATTGTCCTGCTACTTGTACTTCTGTAATATGAAGATGGGTTCCATTAGTTTCTCCATAGGCAGCAACTTTTACAGATCTGCAAACAGTTGCACTTCGTGTAGTGATAACACCAACAACAGAAGAACTATTATATGAAATGGTAATTGAAGAATCTGTTTTTGCTGTAACTAAATTATATGATGTATTAATTCCACTTGGTTGAGCATTAATAATGCTAACAGCATCACCAATAATAAATGGGTTGCCTACATTTTCTCCAAAACTAATTACTGTTGATGTTCCAGTAGTTATTCCCACAATTTGTTGTCTAGCAACTCTCTCTTTAATTATTTCACTTGTATTTTGTGGGATTAAAACTGAAGATTCACTAGAAACACCAACTGTATTATTTCCATCAATAATTTCTATATGATTATTTCCACCAGAAGATGTTAACCTTAGATATCCTGTTTGTAAATTAATAGCTACACTTGTACTTATTCCATTATTTGGAGGTTTGATTGCTGTAACTAGTTGTACAATTTTTAATGCCATTAGGGTTCCTCTGTTCCAAACATGTCTTGTGCAACATATGGTAATAAATTATTGATATTTTCTGCAGATTTTGAGTATAATATTTCTTTAATTTTATCTGAGACATTTTCTGCGGAATTGTTATTCAATATAATATCCATTAAATCAGTATTACTATTCATTTAAATTCCTAAAACTTTATGAAACTATTTATATTTCTGCTGCTTTACTATTAATGGATGTTGTCTTATCTGCACCAGAAATTTGAGGTTCCATTGGAATTTTTCCCAAAACATCTCCTCCTCCTCCTTCTCCTGAAATTGGCATTCCATCTGGACCAACAGGTGGAAGAAGTTTTGGATCAATATAATCTCCGTTTTCTATCTCTAATTTCATTAATTTCTTTTGATCTTCAATATCTTGATCAGTTTGTCTCAAGACTTTTCTTTTTACAAAATCTTGAGAATAATATATTCCTACATAAGGCTGAACTGACATCATTAAATTGAGTCTTTCATTCATTAATTCTGTTTCTTTAAGTTCAGAAAAATGATTATCATATAAAAAATCATATTGGATATGTTCGCTCATAGAATCCCAATCTTTTGGGGTTATGATATTTTTTAAAATCAATTGAGTACGAAGAATGTCATGAAATACATTACTAAACCTTTTTCTCATTCTGCCTACATATTTCGTAAACATCAATTCATCTCTCAAAATTTCAGAAGAACGTCCTAAATTGAATCCTCCATCTGAAGCAGTTCTAGATTCTGGAACATTAAGTGCTCTAAAAAGTTTCTTTTGAAAATATTGAACATCTTGAAGTTCTCCTAAATTCTGTCCTCCTGGTAAAGTTGAAATTTCAGTTCCTCTTCCACCTTCTCTTCTGGGGAGCCAAAAATCTTCCATCATACTCATAAATTTTTTATCATCACGCATTTCTCCTGTATTTGCATCATATACTAATTTATTGCGATATCTTCTCATAACATCTTGAAGATATTGCTCTGCTTTAACTTTTGGTAAATTGCCTACGTCTATATAAAAAATTCTCCTTTCTGGTGCTCTTGAAATTCTATAAATTACCAATGCATCTTCTATCATCCTAAGCTGATTCAATGCTTTAATTGCTTTGTGTAGGTATGAAAGTGTTAATTGTTTATTTCTATCAACAAGTCCAGATGTTACATAAGTAATGGAATCTTTTGCTATTCTTATTCCTTTGCTATTTGCTCCATATTTTTGTATGGTTGCATCAGGAAAATACATAAAATATTCATCAATTTCAGGTTCATGAATTAGAAGTGGATTGTTAAAATCTTTAATATAGTTTACGTTGGAATTATTAGATTTAGGTTTTTCTACTCTCATAAATTTAATTTTCAAAGGATCAATATATCTCAAATCTTTGATACCTTCATTTGGATTTTTAATATCAATAACTTTGTGATATAAAATCCTTCCATCAATATACCAGTTTTTAAAAATCTCATGTGATTTTTTATCAAATCCCATCAACTCTTTAATATACTTAAATTCATCACGAATAATTTTTTTTAAACCATCACTCACACTTAAATTACTAAGTTCTAATTCTACTGGACTATCATTCAAATCACTTACTATAGCTTCATTTACTACATTTTCTATTGCACTATCACATTCTGGATGAAGAGACATTTCTCTATATCTTCTAACCAAATCAAATTCATTTCTAAATACACCTTCAATATCTACGTATTGTCCAGAAAATCCGCTAGTAAGATAATAATCAACTCCATCTTCATTATTATCTGGAACTGGAGATACTGCACTTTTTGGTAATTTATTCTCAGGTTCAATAGAGAATCCAAATAATTTTGGCATTGTATAATTTTAAACTATATATTATTTAGATGATATCTACTGCGTTAGTTTCGTCTACTGCTTCCCACCACTGAACTTGAAGATCTACAGTAAATTCTTCTATTTCATTTTCATTATTGTAGGACAAATCTATCTGAGATACTGATGTAGGAAATACTGAATGTACTATATACTTTCTTAGTACTTGTATATTAGCTGTATTTATTGTATTGGGATTGGATCCAGGACCTCTTGAAAGTTGTGCCACATTCATATCAATCATATACTCTGCAGGATTTATTGTCCCACTTCCATCAGATGCTTTGGTAATATAATTTACCCATTTTTCAAAAAATTTTCTCCATTTAAAATCTGTATCATTAATAATGTTGATAGACCAATTATCAAAAGTTCTATCTCCTGCAACCTTTAGTGTTCTTCCTCTAAAAGCTACTGGAATTTCTGATAGAGATGATGCTGGCAATCCAGCTGTTTTGATTAGCATTAAATCGTCATTTTCAAAAGTTAGTCCAAAACTTGAGAAAATTGAATCCTGAGGGATTCCACCTTGCTCTCTACCAAAACTTACCTCAAATAAATTACTACGAGCACCTCCACCTCTCAATTTGCTCTTAAAACTATCAATTGTTCTCTGTTGAAAAGTTGCCATTTTAGATTCTCCTGATTAAATTAAATTGTTCCTACAACTGTTTCGAATGAAACTCCAGTTCTCGTTGCTACAAATGTCAAACCAATAAAATTAATTGATCTTGCTGGTTTTACAAAAATGTTAGCAACAAATTCATTTCTATCAATTACACTTGGAGTGTTATTTGATTCATCACAAATTAATATATAATCTGTAATGCCCCTTTTAATCTGAACGTCTCTTAAATATGGATCTACAATATTTATAAAATTTGCTCTGGTAGTTGCGTCATTAAATTCAAAGAGCTGAGAATCTGCTGCACTCTTGACTGCTTGTTCTATCGAAATAAACAACCTTCTTACATTAATCCTGTCAAATGCAGATTGGTATGACAATGCAGTTTTATCTCCAAAGAGAATAATTCCAGATCCAGGAGATGATATTATAGGATTTATTCTTTGTGAATATAGTCTATCTCTGTGATCTTTTGATGGATTATAAGCAAGTTTAATTGCGTTGTTATAATTACCTCTAGACTTACCTGCAGGAGAATACCAAGGATATTGATTTATGTCAGTTCTTGCGCATAATCCTGCAGTATCTGCTGATGATGGAATATATACGAATTGTTGATTAAATCTATCATATATGTATTGATATCCTGTGTCAAAAACAGCATATGATGAAGAAGATAATGAAGAAAAGAATGATAATATATTATTAAGTTGATTTGTTTCTGATGTTACATTTACTATCCCCTGTCTATATGGAGAAATAAATGATACACAATCTTTTCTAGATTCTGCAATATTAATTATTTTATTTGCTTTTGCTTGTTCCAATTCCTTTCCAGAAGATGCACTTCCTTGTAGTATAAAATTTAATTGTGAATTGGTAGAATTTGAGAAAAAATCGTATGCAGTATTTATATATGACAGTTCTGCTGTATATCCATTATCACTATCATAATTAAGTCCTGCTGTAAGAGTAAATGATTTATTGCCAATTGAATTAAATGTATTATTATCAGAGACTCTATCCCAAATTCCTGATGTGGTAGCTTGTGCAGTAAAACCAGAAGAAAACTTCAATGAAACTGGTCTTATGTTCCATACAGCATCTGCAGAATTTCCAATAGATTTTCCGGGATATATATAATTTGAATTTAATGCAAGATAATCTCTATAATATATATTTTCTGTTGGCGAAATTAATGCATTTGTTGCTTTGGAAATATTTAAGTGTTTTTCTAGAATTGCTTGATTTTCTCCAGAAATATTATTAGAGTTTTTAGTATCAATTACTACTACATGAAATGCATCATTATATCCACCTTTTTCAGCTACACTTGCATTAGTACTTGGTTTTGGTGCTATACTTCTCCAAGATACTTGTGAAATGTCATTGCTAGAAATATCTAAAATATTTTGTGAATTGTACCAATCAGCAACTGCTGCTGATGTTGATAATGTTAAGGTTGGATCTCCAATAACAGACGAACTAGAGTTGTGAAATGAAATTTCAGCAGTATCAAACCTGTAATATCCATTATCTTTATATGCTACATTAGTTTCTTGTCCAGAAATAACCTTTGATATTACTTTTACACAAATTTGATTGGTAGATATTCCTGAAACTGAGCCAACACCTGTAACAATTCCTTTCAAAATTCCTGATTCTGAAGTAGTAGTTCCTATACCTGATATTATTGTTGAATACCTTTGGGTTACTCCAAATCCTACAGATATACCTGCTGTAGATGCTATAGAAATTATTTGGTCTGCAAAGTCATCTATTACACACACTTTAATCCCATTTGCCCAAGATCCTGGATTTTTTGCTGCCCAATAAAAATTGGTATTAGTAATA
>Ga0247843_1005692_pt1 | contig 17046 bp, 24 predicted proteins | sample LaCruzMarch2017__FD_192420 | JGI IMG/M metagenome (GOLD analysis project Ga0247843, IMG submission 192420) | Freshwater microbial communities from meromictic Lake La Cruz, Castile-La Mancha, Spain - LaCruzMarch2017_8m | ecosystem: Environmental > Aquatic > Freshwater > Lake | place: Spain... | reverse complement strand
CAACCTTTTCTACGTTTCGGTGTCGCGCCCCAAAAAGCGGTTGGCCGTACTCGCCACCCAGACATTGAGCCCCAAAGCCCTGGCTGCCGCTTCACGCCTCTTCGGTTCGGAAAACGTAGAGGGTTTAGTCGGCATGGCCGCCGACTAGCGAGGCCACCTGGCCAGAAATTCCAGGATGGAAGCGATCAGCCGCGCGGCCGCGGCGAGGATTAGCAAGTTGTCGATGGTGTTCATAAGGCCTCCTTTCGTGGTGCGCTTCGAGCGCGTGAACGAGGTCCTCTGGCCTGGCTCCAAGGGCCGGCTTGCAAGGTCTCAGTGCCTGAGCCTTCGGGCGATGCTGCACAAACCATCGGTGCGGAAGCGAGCGCCTTGCAGGCTGTGTCGTGCCTGGCAGACCTCTGTAGTTCACCGCCTCCGTGCGGAGCGAAAGTCCTGAGCCTGGCTTGAACGAACTCGACCGTGGTGGTCCTTAACGCCTGAGACGACCGCCGGCGTCGTGCCGTCTGGCTCGGTAGTCCGAAGCAATGCCTCCGCCGCAGTCAAAGCCTCCGGCCGCCTCTCGGATGTGCGCTACCTGAAGGCTCGCGTGTCGGGATCAACGAGTATTTTCCCCCGGCCTACAGCCGTTCCTCGCGACCGCTGCGCTTCAAAATTCCCGTCCTGCCCTGCGGGCTGATCCCGCCCCTGCATCGCCTTCCGTCGGTGCGCATGCGAGGCCGCATCGGGCGGCTTCCAAAACAGCAACGGAGGCCATCATGGCAATCATCGGAACCTTCACCAAAGACGGCGAGAACTTCGTCGGCTCCATCGTCACCCTGGCGCTCAAGGCCAAGGCCACCATCCAGTCGGTCGTCAAAGCCACCGACAGCGCTCCGGACTACCGGGTCTTCTCCGGTGGGGTCGAGATCGGCGCGGCCTGGTCTCGCAAGAGCCAGCAAGGCGAACGCCCCTACCTATCGGTCAAGCTCGACGATCCGAGCTTCGGCGGCGCCATCTTCTGCCGCCTGGTCTACGGCGCGGAAGGCGGCCATCAGCTCATGTGGAGCCGTTAGGCCTGGCTCGGGGCGGCTTCGGCCGCCCCATCACCTGCTAGGCCGCCGCTTTCCCAAGCGGTTCGGAATTCACCCGCCGGGCATTGTCTCCCGGCCGACGCCGACGAACCAAAATGATGACGACAGCTTCTTCGGGCTCTTCAGCATCGGGGGCCTGAAGGAGAGTGTCGTGGCATTTCCCCCGCGCATGCTGCAGCCAGAGACGGCCAATCATGCGCGCGCCTTCGGCGATGATCGCCACCGCACCGAACACAATGCCGATCTCCTTCAGGTATTCATCGGCGGTAACCGAGTGTCCCAGGACCGCTCGGAAAAAGCCGTAGGTGAAGAGCACGAACATCGCGCCGACGAACAGCGATGAGCGGTGCATTTGGTGAAAACGCAGGTTCGCCTGTTCCTCCTCGCTTTGAGGAGGGATTGAACGCGCGTGTGCATCATGGTCGTGCCTATCGAAAATGCGTTCTACCGAGGAGATGTTTTAACCCTCGGTCGCCACCCGCGATATAAATCCGTTGATGAACTTACCGGTTCCTCGAAATCAAAACGCTACGCGCTGAATCATATTTGTTTGCCTTCTTAAGTCAGGATCACAGCGTAAAGGCACGAGGTGTTCGTATTTTATCTGGCTCAAGGCGTGCAAAGCTCACGCTTCGGAAGAAGCGATTAGCGGTATCTTCGCTCGTACCGAGGACCGTTGCGCATGCGCGCGAACGGCGATCGCTTGTTCGGCCTCTTTTCGATTCATCGCAAAGTTGTTCGAAGTAGGTACGGATGTCCTGCGGGGGATTCTGTTGAGATAACTCCCAAGAGACAGCGCGATAGAGCCGTTGGTCAATGACCGAAAGTCTACCGGGGCCCATTCCTCCAGCGGCAATGTCATCCCCATAGTATTTGTGAAGGAAGTTGAGCGGCGTAAGCTCGCATGCTTCACGGCCCGGATAGGGCCTTCGTTTCGGTACTGGCTTCCGCGTGGCTATTTCGCGAAGCTCTTGCACGGCTTCCAACACGCCGATGTCCGGCATTTCTTGAGCCATGAATAGGGTGAGGGCGAGCCGCTGATCGGCCGCTTGTTCCGGCGATGCGCCGCGTCTCAGCAGGAACTCTTCATAGCGAGCTCCAGCATTGAGAAATTGCTCGGCTTTGACGTCCGCAGGTGTGGCATCTGTATCCAGCTTACTCATAGAACTTCAGGAATATCAGATCGGAGCGGGCGGCAGTATTACAGTTTCGAGAAGAAATACGGCTTCCAAGTGCGGAATTAACGAAAAGTTAATGAGATATGTTCTAGTATTGCGTGTAGTGTGAGGTTGTATCGTTTACCGCATAACAGTCGAAGCCGACAATTCGTCCCGCCTCCAAAGTGAGGATGGACTAAAGGCGGATTTGATCGGCCGGATCGGTAGCGCCCAATCCGACCTCGAAGCCAATTTGGCCATCCTTCTGCATGGCGGCGACACTGCGTCGGTCGCCTTGGCTGAGGCGCAGCTGCAGGTTCTGGCAGGCCTGCAGCGACGCGTCGATCAAGCCCGCGGCGCGGACCTGGTCAGCATTCGCGGTGAGGTCCTCGCGATCTCGGCAGCGGCTCAGTTAGCAGCCCAACAAGCGCGTAGCAGCTCGGCGATGTCGGCTGCTGCATCTATCCAGGACGCCAGTGAGCGGGCGCGCAAGACGGTCCTGGGATTGGTCGACGACTACTACGAGAAGAAGGTCCTCGATCCCTACCTGCGCTTCTCGTCGCCCGAAGACGAGGCAGAGTACCGCAAGCGCGAGGCGGAGCGCCAAGCCGCTATTCAGAAGGCGCTGGCCGAGGGCACGCCGCAAGGCAACCTGCGTGCCGCCCAACTCATGGAAGATCAGCTGCGCGATGCTGGCGCACACGGTGCTGACCAAAGCCCAGACTACTTGCCGATGTTCGAGCGTGTCCGTAGCGTTGAGGAAGGTCTCGGTACCGCCCTTGCGGCGCAACCTGATACCGCAATATCGGTCTCGCGAGACCCGCTCGATGCCATTGCCCCGGCGACCAAAGTGATCGTTGGCGAGACCGAGCAGGGTGGGCACGGCCTCAGCGTGGGTTCGGCGAACGAAACCCCGGTCCGCACTACATAAGCTGGTAAGCTTTGCATTCGGCGACAACGCGATAGAAATACGGTTGATCTCGTCGCATCGCAGGGGCCTCAACTTTAAGTGCTCGCTCGAAGTCCGCGTCGATCTGGGCTCGGCTGAACTTCAGAATGTCGCCGAGGCCGTACGCCACGCCGAAGGATTCCTTAGCCTTACTTTCGTAATAGGCCGCCTTGGCCAAGTCACCGGCCCGCTGGCGCTGGCCGGACGCGATCCCGTTCGCTACGAAACAGCGGATGGCGACGTCGTAGGGCTCGCGGTTGGTCACCGCTGCTTGGGCGACGTGCGCACCAGCCACTTCGATCAGGGCTATAAGGGCAACCACCATCCATGAGGCGGGCTTGTTCATAATGCATCACCGGCAAGAAAAGGGAGCCGGGCGATGCTACCGAATGGCCTATTCTGTTGCGGTAGCAGCTAAGAGTTTGTTTTGAATCATAGTTATTCTACCGTCCGCCGCCGGGGTATTTCTGAAAGCGATCACTATTTGTAATGAGCGAGCGTCAACGCAGGGTCACGCCTTGCAACAGAATAGGCCATTCTGTTGCAGCGTTTGGGAGGGATCGTGACACGCGGCTGGAGATTGGACGCCGCTGATCCGGCGCGCCTCTTTGATCCGGTGGGACGCCGGAAGTATCTCTGTGCTCCCGAAGCGCGCCTGTTTCTGGCGGCTGCTCGCCAGGCTGATCCGCGCACGCGGACCTTCGCCCTGCTCCTGGCCTATACGGGCTGCCGCATCAGCGAGGGGCTCGCCTTGACCCCCGCCAGCCTTGATCGTTCCGGCGGCCAGATCGTGATCCGCACCCTCAAGCGCCGGCGGCTCTGCTATCGCGTGGTGCCTATCCCCAGCGCGCTCATGGACGAGCTGACACTGTTGGCGAGCGGATGTCGGGATGATCAGCGCCTGTGGTCGTGCTGCCGACAGACGGCCTGGCGCCGCATCAAGCGGCTAATGAAGAACTCGCAAATCGCCGGGCCACAGGCGACCGCCAAGGGGCTGCGCCATCGCTTCGGCGTGCTCGCCGCCGAGCATGTCCCGCTGGCCCTGGCCCAGCGCTGGATGGGGCACGCCAAGCCTCAGACCACGGCGATCTATCAGCAGGTCGTCGGGGAGGAGGAGCGGCGATTGGCCCAACGCCTCTGGGATGCGTCCGAGCGGCCCGACCTCTAGCTCGGATCGGCCGACGTGAGTTCGGCCGCGACATAGCGCTGGACGTCGCCGATGTTGACGAGCGTCACCGGGCCTTCCGCTGAGAGCGCTTGAAGGTCGCGGGGCAGGTGATGAAGATCCGACAGTTCGTAGAAGATGTGGTCCGCATAGGGCGGCCAGACCATGAGGTAGCGATCGACCGGGGCGTCGCTGTGTTGAATGTCCGACCACAGCTTATGGCGCGAGACGATGCTGCTGGCCTGGGTGAAGTTGAACCCATGGTCCATCAGGATTTTGGCGACCCGCATGAGGCAGAGGTCGGTTGCCCCGAAGCGCTTCCAGCCCGCCCGAGGGGCCGGGTCATCGAAGCTGTCGGACCCCGGCGCGTGAAAGCCCGGCAGCATGCCGGTACGGCCGAGGAGCCCACGCTTCAGGTAGCTGCGGAAACCTTCATAGCCGAGGCCGACGATATCGGCCGCACGGGCAGAGGTGACAGAGGGAAGTTCCAAAGACGACACCCAGTTTGGTTCTGACGGGACCAAAATGCATGATCACTTGTTTGGTGTCAATGGGACCAAATTTGCGTTAGGCACCAAGCCCCGTGCCGCGCGCTGCGGCCTGCGCCCGGCGGGCGTCGATCCTGTCGGTCCACTGCGCGTTCTTCGTTTCTTGCTTCTTCTTGTGGTGAAGGTAGCTGGCGGTGCCGATCACGGCGACACAAGCAACCGCGGCGGCGACGAGGCCGGCTTTCCCCATGCCTTTGGGCAGGGCCTTGGCGGTCGTGGCCGATTTCGCCGCGCTTGCGGCCGCTCCATTCACCGAAGCGCCGGCGGCCTTCGCTCCGCTGGCTACGGCGCCGTTAGCCGAAGCACCGGCCGCCTTCGTGGCGCTCTCCGCGCCGGACAAGCCTAACGCGGCCGCACGTTCGGCGCGCTGCTCGACCGCCATCGCCGCCATGCGCTGGGCATAGCCCCGGTCGATGTCGTGCATCGCGTTGATGTGGCCGAGGATTTCATCCTTGCCTTTGAAGTCTTTCGATCCTTCAACGAGATCACGCAGGCCTTGGTGAAACGTATCGCTTTCGGCGACGGTGCGCCTGGCGAATACTTCCGCCGGGACCTTGGCATTCGGGTCTCGTGACCACTGCGCAAATCGTGACATAGGCCTTCATTTTATCAAAATGACGGCCAGTTAGTATTACAGTTGCATGAAGTTATTTGGGTCGTGCCGGGAAATCGGGCGAGGCTTTGTTTCGTAGTTCAATGAGTTGGTCCATCGCCGAGCGCGCTTTACTGTCGATCAGGCGCTTATGGATTTCCGAGGCCAGTTCGAAATTTCCAGCATCGATGAGTTTATTGATGATCGCGAACTGCTGATCGCGGTAGGATTTGTCGTTCTCCGCGTCGATGCGCATGCTGTTTTCGATCTTCGCGAACTCCGCCGTGATAGCGGCCATCTCCAAGCGGTAGGCAGAATCGATCACATGCAGGTCGCGCTCCTCGGTCGCGATGAGCTTGCCGAGATCGAGCGCTTTGTCGATCAGGCCCGTATAGACCGTGAACTGGTCCAGGGCCGGCGGCAGTACCTCGCCCGCGAGCAGGGCGCGCCCGCGCACCCGCGCGGCATCCAGAAGCTCGTCCCGTCGTCCTGTTACATCGTCACTCATTAGCTTCCCGCCGTCTGCTTAAGTAGCTGCTTGCCTTCGGTCACCAGCATCGCGAGCTGCAGCGCCTGCCGCCGGGCTTCATCGGACGAAGCCCCGTCGGCAAACGATGGATCGGCAAGGGCCCGATCCAGGGCCTCGATGGTTTGAACCAGCCCATCGAATTGCGGCAGCAGGCGCGTGCGAATGAGCGTGTCCGTCCATTGCATGTCGGACTTGGCCGTCTGAGCGCGCAGGGTGAGATCACCCTCGAGCTCCTTGAGTTGCCGTAGCAACTTGCTTTCGTTGATCGCGGTCATGATCAACGTGAAGGCGGCGGCCGCCACCGCGGCCTGCCACGGCATCTGACCCGTGCCGACTTTCGCGGCCACCTGGTTGAAGCCGCCCATATAGTTGAGCTTCTGGGTGAAGCCGCGTTTCACTTCGGCGAAGCCGACATCCTGGGCCAGCTGAATGCTCGCTTCCTCCACCGGCGCTGGCGTGATCCCAAGCCGGGCAAGGACGGCTTCGGCCCGTTGGAGCACCTCACTCGTCGAGCGCCGCGCCATGTCGACCGTCGCCACCGCGTGATTGTAGATGCCATAGGCAAGCTGCCAGCTTCGGCGGGTGAGCGCATCGCCGTCCTTCATCGCGCTTTCGAGGATCCCGGTCTGCTTGCGCGTCCAGGCGTCCGCCAGCACGGGGTCCGAGGCGTCGAACACCTCGAAGCGGGTCATCTCCTCCAGGTTGGACAGGATCACCGCGCGTTGGGCGCGAAGCGCTTCCAGTGAAGCGGCAGGCGCCGCCGCCTTGCCGTGATCCGCGCGCGGCTTCTCCCACAGTTTGGCGCGCCGGAAATGGAAAGCGATCCTTCCGGCCGCGTAGAGAGAAAACAGCCAGTAGGCGGCGATGAGGAGCCCACCGATCCCATCGACGCCGCCCAGGATCGCCACGCCGAGCTTGAGACCGATGACGATGGCGAAGTGGGTGTAGAAGAACTTGATGGCATGCTGGCGCGTCGCTTCGACCGCCACAGCCGTGCCTTCCAACCGCGCCATCCGATGGGCCAGCCCGAGACCGGCGATGGTCATCAGGAAGGGCCCGATCCCGAAGAGCAGGAACATCGAGACAAACGGCCCGAGCGCGAAGAGCCCGAGCATGTTCCAGAAGAGGCTCCACTGAAACTTCCCCGACCGCATGTCGTAGAATGGGTCGGCGTAGTGAAGCATCTGATCGTGCGAGAGCGCCTTGACCGGCGCGGCGGAGGGCAGCACGGCCAGTTCGGTCATCGGTCGATCCCCAGATCGTGGCCGTGCTCCGGACCCGCCGGATCGACCCCACGTTCCCGTGGCGCCCACTGCTCTTCGAACGAGGCCGTTCGGGGCGGTTCGATGGCGGGGCCTCTTCCATACAGGTCGGCCGATGCGGCTTCGCCGAGCTTCTCGACTTCGACCACCGGCGCCGCCGTGACGACGCGACCGAACCAGCCTTCCTCCACGACCTTCTGACGAACGTCCTGAATGGCGTTCGCCGCTTCGCGGAACAGGAAATCAAACAGCGCCATGACCGCCTCCCCGAGCGTCACGGCACCACAGAAAGCGATGCTATCGCAAGAGGAGTCTTTACGATTTAGGGAATCCTAGGTTGAAATGCTGCTGATCAGCGGGGGCGATCCGATCGTGAGCTACGTCAACAACCTCGACGCACCGCTGCTGCAGCTATCGCCGCAGGATCGCTTCACGCTTCGCGACGCCTGTCAGGGTGTGCACGTCTTCGGCGGCATCGGCTCCGGCAAGACCTCCGGCAGCGGCAAGGCCTTGGCCGGGGCGTACCTTCGCGCCGGCATGGGCGGGTTGGTGCTCGCCGCCAAGCCCGACGAAGTCGAACAGTGGATCGCCTACGCCCATGAGCACGGGCGCGGAAACTCGCTGGTGCTGTTCGGCGATCGCGGCGGCTGCTTCAACTTCATCACCTACGAACTGTCGCGCCAGGGAATGGCCGGCCTGGGCAGCGTCGTCGAATGCCTGATGCGCATTCTCGACGCGGCGCGCCTCGCCAACCCCAACGCCGGGCGCAGCAGCGAGGCGTTCTGGGAAGACGCCACGCGCCAGGTGCTGCGCAACACCATCCCGATCCTGTTCGCGGCGACCGGCAATGTCACCATCCCCGAGATCATCCGCTTCGTCGCTTCGGCGCCGGTCAGCCTTGATCAGCTGCGCGATCCCGATTGGCAGGAACATTCCTTCATGTTCGCGGCGCTGGCCCGCGCGCGCCGCGAACCCATCGTGCCGTTGTCGGAATCGGACTTCGACAAGACCGCCGCCTACTGGCGTGACGAGTACAGCCAGCTCGACAACAAGACGCGCGGGAATATCGCCATCTCCTTGTCGACCGCGCTCGACCGTTTCAATCGCGGCCGGCTGCACGACGCGTTCTGCACCGGCACGAACATCGTGCCGGAATTGACCTTCCACGGCGCGATCATCGTCATGGACATGTCGGCGCTGACCTGGAACGAGGACGGCATCATCGGCCAGCAGCTGTTCAAGTACATGTGGCAGCGCGCCGTGCTCGCCCGCAACGGCCTTGATCCGGCGCACCGCGACCGGCCGGTGTTCCTGTGGGCGGACGAAAGCCAGTATTTCGTCAACGCCTTCGATACCGACTTCCAGTCGACCTGCCGTTCGGCGCGGGCCTGCACGGTGTTTCTCACCCAGTCGCTGCCGACCTACTACGCGAAGATGGGCGGTGAGAACGCCAAGCACAAAGCCGACATGCTGCTGGCGAACTTCGTGACGAAGGTCTTCCACAACAATGCCGACCCGGAGACGAACCAGTGGGCGGCGACCACGGTCGGCCGCAGCCTGGTTCGTCGGAACACTTACAGCGAGGGCACTAACAGCTCGCGGTCGATGGGCATGAATGCCGGCGAGAACAAGAGCTGGGGGTCCAGTTCGGGCTCCAGCGCGTCAAGTAGCAATCATGGCTCGCAGTCCGGTTCGACCTGGGGCTCGAACAGGGGTGGCGGCGAAAGCTGGGGTCGCAATCGCGGCCTCAATACCGGTGAGAGCTACACCGACGGCTACTCCGAACAGATGGACTACGAGATCGAGCCCGCGGATTTCGCCCGCTACCTGAAGACCGGCGGCACCGCCAATGCTGGTCAGGTGACCGGGGTGTGGTTCCAGGCCGGCAAGACCTTCAACGACAGCCGTCGAAACTACCTGCATGTGACGTTCCGCCAATGAACCGCCCCAACTTCTTCACCTACCTCATCGGCAACGGCCTCAGCTTCGTTGGCCTCAGCATCGGCCTGCTCGTCTTCGGCTTTCAGTTTCTGACGACAGGCCAGGGCGGGATGCTGGCCCTTATCTTCCTCATCGCCGGAAGCGCCGCCTACAAGGCCAACGAACGCATCCGCGCCTACAATGACTGGCAGCGCGAATGGAACGCCATGGACGGCAAGGCGCCCCGGCAGTTCGCGCTACCCGGCTGGGGTAAGCTCCGCGTCGTGCTCGGCGTCATCGTCTGGATCGTCTTCGGCTTCATGGCGCTTGGCGCGACCGGAACGCCGGGCCTTGAAATTCCCCTTGCGATGTTCTGGGCAGGCACGGCGCTCGGGATTGCGGTCGCCATCTTTCGGCTGATCAAACGTGGCAAATCCGCGCCCCGAAGGGGCGCCGATTTTGTCAGCCACTGCCTGGCCCGTCCCGGGCAGTCGGCCAGCCTGAACCAGGCCTACCAATCGCTGCCCGACTACTGCCGGCGCATCATAGGGTGACGGCGGCAATGCGGGTTTTGCTACCAATCGAACGCCTCTCTGTTATAGTATAACAATGTCCGACGTCGTTCCATTAAGCCCTGCCGAGATCGCCACCGCCCGTAAGCGGCGGCTCGTCGCGCAGCATCTGCAAGCGCTCGAAGGCAACGCGCTGACGCCGGCCGAGATCGCCATGTTCGACATGTTCGACCGCGAAGGCTGGTCCGGTGATCGCTGCCGCGATTTCATCCGCGACCAACTCGGCATCGCACCCGCGCTGAAATGAGCGACCCGTACGCCGACCCCACAACCGGCGTCCTCTACAATCGCCTTGGCCTGACCACCGCCGAAGCGCTCGACCAGGCCGAACGTCTCTTCGTCGCGAGCCGGGCTCGCGACTTCGTACCCAAAGGCGAGTTCGACCTCGACCATCTGCGCAGCATCCATCGCCACCTGTTCCAGGATGTCTATGACTGGGCAGGCGAGCTGCGCACCGTCGAGATCGAGAAGGGGGACAGTGTCTTCATGCCGGCGTCGCTGATCCGACGCGGTATGGACGACATCCATTGGCGTCTCGTGGACGCCGACCACCTGCGTGGCCTGCAGCCGGACGCCTTCGCGGCGGCGGCGGCCGATCTCCTGGCCGACATCAACTACCTCCACCCCTTTCGTGAAGGCAATGGCCGGGTGCAGCTGCAGTTCTTCGGCCAACTGGCCGAAGGGGCCGGCCACGCGGTCGACCTGACGCGGCTTGATCGCGCGACCTGGCTCGATGCCTCGATCGCGTCGCATACACGCGATCTGACCCCGATGACCGAGGCGCTGCGCGACACGGTTATCGGCCCCGCGCCCGAGCGTGAGCTCGGGCGCGACCGGGGCATCGATGTGTAGTTACCGCTTCGCGGCCGGCTCCGGTCGGACGATGTCGATGCGGGTGACAACCGGCTCGCCATTGCCCGGCGCCGGCCAGACCCGCGGATTAAATTGCTGGATGTAGGTCACCATCCGGCGCGCCAGCTTCTTGCGCAGGTCGCGCAGGAAGCGTCCCTCGATGACCACGATGCAGTCGGGCAGGAAGAGGCGAAGCTGTTCTTCGCCGACATAGCCGATCTGCATCAGGAACCGATACTGGAACTCGATGCCCTCGGCGATCTCGGTGTTGTCGACCCAGCGCTGGACATCGCAGCACTCGCCCACCGTGCCACTCGGCATGAAGCCGTAAGGCTTGTAGGGCTCGCTGCTGACCGCGCCTTCCGGCCGCTCAGGTTCTGTCGCTGGTGGCGTCTCCCGCCCCATCCGTTCGGTGAAGCTCGGTCGCCCGAACACCTGGTCGAACTCATCGCTCAAGGTCCACCTCCGGGATGGGAGTAGGTTTCTTGAATTGGTTGGCGAAGCTCTCCGCCATGTCGCCGAGGCGCAGCACGAAGTCGGCCAGCGCGTTCGGATCGCGCTGCTTGTAGTGCTCGACTTCCTCGTAAAGCTGCGCCCGCTTCTTGATCGCGACCCATTGGGTGACGCGCTCTTTGAGGTAGTCGTAAGCCTTCCCGACATGGCGGGCCAGGCCGAGGTTCAGCTGCGGGATGCGGAAGATCCCTTGCTTCTCCAAGGTGCGGTGATCGATGCGCGCATCGGATCCCGCATCGGCCAGGCTGGCGTTCGCATGCGCTGCCCAGCCTTCCCGCCAGACGTTCACGTTGCGCAGCGCTTCCACCGCCTCAAGCGCTTCGCGATCTTCCTCGAGGCCGGTGTTGTTGAACCGCTTGCGCGCTTCGGCAACCTGCCGCGCGATGTCCTCGCGCTCGTTCCAGTCGCGCTCCTTCTTCGCGGCGAAGCCGGTGGGCGAGCTGCTGTCCAATCGACGAAGGGTCAGCAGCACATGCGCATGCGGTTGCTCTAGTCCGTCGGACGCATCGGGCCGGTGCACGCCGATGTCGGCGACCATGCCCTTACTGACGAAATGCTCGCGCACGAACCCTCGCACCAGGTCGATCTGTTGCTCGGGTCGGAGCTCGCGGGGGAGGGTGATTTCGACCTCGCGGGCCAGCTGTGCGTCGCTGCGCTTCTCCGCCCGCTCGACCATGTTCCACAGGGTCTGCCGGTCAAACACCCACGGCGGTGTCTCGCCCTCGGGGGCGAGGATCTCCGTGTGAAAAATGTCGGGCTTGTCGAAGTGAAACCATTTGCCCTGGGCCACATCAAAGAGACGTTCGCCCGAGCGGTAAGCGGCCGCGGCCACCACCGACCGGCGCGTTGCGCCGCCCGGTTTGGCGGCCCGTCCCAAGGACCGCGAGATCACCTTCAGCCTGAGGTGATAGATAGCCAAGCCTGAACCCCCGTTCTGCCGCCGAGCTAGAAACAAGAGAGCGCTAAACCGCTAGGTGTGCACTTATACATTCTTGCGAATGTGCCCACAGGGATTTCTCGCGTCAGGGTTGCTGCGATCGTTGTTTCCACAACTATGATGCGATGCAGCAACAGGTTCGGCGGCTTGGCAGGGGGTTCTTCCGCCACCCCCTTACACCCCGGCGGGACCGGCTCTCAGCCTTGCTTTTCGCCGGAGGGGCGCTGCCCCTGAACAACCCCGGTCAGGGCGCTTTGGCGCTGCCCCGACACCCTCGCATTCCACCGGCGACCGGTGGAGCAGGACCCCGTCCCGCACCCTGGTCCGAGGCGTTCGTCACCCCCCCCCCCGGAACCCCCGCGAGGGCCGCTGCCATACATCGCGATGTATGGGGACAACGCGCAGTTTGCCCTTGAACTCAGGTCCGGTTCGGCCATGCTCATGGCCGGTCGTTCCACCTGACCTATCGCCGGGTCAAAGCGAACTTTAGTCCCTCAAGCGTCCCGCCCCGTCCTTCCTCGACGCCGGCGTGTAATCGGCGATCGACGGTGATGAGAAGGAACGGTGCCATGGCCGTACTCCGGCTGACCCCTGCCAACCTGACGTTCGTGAAGCGCTCGCTGCGCGCCGCCTATCCGAACGTGAAATCCTCCCACCTCACCGAAGGCCTTGCCGCGGCCGTCGGCGAAAACACGCATGCGGCGCTGCTTGCTCGGATCTCGGGTCAGGCAGAAGCGGAGCCCGTCCAACTGGATCGGGATCGCTGGCGCCAGCGGCTCGCCGAGCTCGGCTACCCGAGCCTGAGCGGCGAGGCCCTGACGCCCATCGTCCGCGACGATGCGCTGCCCGATCCGTGCTGGCGGGTGCTGCCTCGGCGAAACATCCCCGCCATCAATGCCTGGTTCTACCAGTGTCGGCGCGACGACATTCCCGACATCTATGTCAACGTTGCGCGCAAGTACGCCCGCCTTGAATGGGACTGCATCTCGACTGAAGGAAACGGCGATAAAGGGGTCACGGGGGAGGGAAGCCGTGAACTCGGGCGAGCGATGTTCGCCACCTTCCAGCGCCTCGCCATACATGCCAGCGGGAAGCCGATGTATCAGGGCTCCCCCTTTGTCGGGACCATCGAGGGGCTGGACCCTCCGACGGCCTTCGCGATCGCGGACTCGTTTTTCGTGACCCTTTTCCGGGCCACGCGAGAGCGCCGCTTAAAATAGGCGTGCGGAGATTGGGCGGATTATTCGCCGCAATATGCGCGGTGAATAATCTTGCCTTTGCGGGGAATGCTCCCTATAATCACCGCATAATTAGCGGAGATTATGTGAGCCTCTATATCCACCAGCAAAAATCCTGGCCCGAATTTCGATGGGACCAGGAAGCGATCCTGAAACCCCTCAGCGATGTTCGCAATCGTCAGGGTCGCCTGTTTGGGCGGATGGAATCGTTGGGCTTCGAACTGCGCGCCGAAGCCTTGCTTGAGACCCTCACCGAGGATGTTCTCAAGTCCAGCGAGATCGAAGGCGAAATCCTCGACAAAGGCCAGGTGCGTTCCTCGATTGCCAAGCGCCTGGGCATGGATGTCGGCGGGACCGAGGAGGCGGATCGCAACGTCGATGGCGTTGTCGAGATGATGCTCGACGCCACCCAGCGCTACGCCGAGCCGCTCACCCAGGAGCGCCTGTTCGGCTGGCACGCGTCGTTGTTCCCCACCGGCCATAGCGGCATGAGCAAGATCACCGTCGCCGCTTGGCGGCCGGCGGATGTCGATCCCATGCAGGTTGTCTCCGGCTACTACGGAAAACAGAAAGTCCATTTCGAAGCGCCGGGCGGAGCCCTCCTGGAGGCCGAGATGGATCGCTTCCTGAAATGGTTCAACGGCGACGACCGGATGGAGCCGGTCCTCAAATCCGCCATCGCCCATCTGTGGTTCGTGACCATCCACCCGTTCGAGGACGGCAACGGGCGGATCGCCCGGGCCATCGCCGATATGGCGCTCGCCCGTTCGGAAAACAGCCCGCAGCGCTTCTACAGCATGTCGGCGCAGATCCGCGTTGAGCGGAAGCGCTACTACGATGTGCTGGAAGCCACCCAGAAGGGTGACCTCACGATCGATGCCTGGCTGGCGTGGTTCCTCGAATGTCTGCTTCGCGCCATCGACGGTGCCGAAGATATTCTCGGCGCAGTTCTTACCAAGGCACGCTTCTGGGAGCGCCTCGCTGGTCAGCCGCTCAGCGACCGCCAGCGCACCATGATCAACCGCTTGCTGGACGGGTTCGAGGGCAAACTCACCAGCGGCAAATGGGCGGTCATTACCAAGACCTCACCGGACACCGCACTGCGCGACATCACCGATCTCGTCGAGCGCGGCATCCTGGTCAAGGAGCCCGGCGGCGGCCGCAGCACGAGCTATGCGCTCGCGGGTATCGCCTATGGCGTATGACTCAAGCGGATTGAGAACACCTTTGCCGCGACCTTGTCGGCCGAGAACTCGGTTTCTCCCTCAAGGCGTTCGCGACCGGTCCCGATGGGAGAATGGACGGTCGCCATCGGCGCCGCTGCGCCACCATGCAGGCTGGCAATTCTCCCCGTCAAAGCCGTCCTTCAATCCGGACGCCCAGCGCGGTCGGAACCCTCGGCGTACAATGCTTGGATAAGCGGGCACCCCGGGTCGTGGCCGGCGTCGCAGGCGCGGACGGACAAAGTTAGCGCCCGTTCCATGCGCCTGAGGTCAGCGATCCGCGCTCGGACATCCTTCAGATGGGTAGCCGCCAAGTCCCGCGCTTCAGCGCACGAAGCCTCACCGCCGGCGACCAGTCCAAGCAGCGCACGGACCTCGCTTAGAGTGAAGCCCAGCTCGCGAGCCCGGCGCACGAAGCCCAGTCGGCCCACGTCGTCTGCCCCATAGCTTCGGTAGCGGCCTCGGCGAGGCGGCACCGGCAGCAGACCGATGCGCTCGTAGTAGCGGATCGTCTCAATATTGCAGCCCGTACGGCGCGAGAGTTCGCCGATGGGTATCGCGCTGTCCGCCATGCGAAGCCTTCCGATTGGGGCTTGAGTCTGTAGTCGCTACAGATGGCATCGTGGGTGGCATGATGCAAAGGACCATCGAATGACGCCTTCCAGACTCGGAGAGGAAAAGGGCGGCAAGCCCATCGAAACCGGCCTGAGCTGGGCCGCGTTCGCCGCCGCAGCTGGTGCGGTCTTCGCTTGGGCAGCGTGCTGCGTCTTGCCAATGTCGTTGGCCGTCGCCGGCCTAGGCTTGGGAGGCCTGAGCTGGTTTGCTCAGCAACGCGCTTGGATCACGCTTGCGGCGCTGGGCGTGATTGGCGCTGGCTGGCTGTTGACATGGCGGCGGGCTCGGATGTGTCGGACGGACAGCGCCTGCGCTCCGCCCTCGCGGCTTGTGACGGGCCTGCTCGCCGCGGCAACGGTGCTTGCGCTTCTCGCACTCGCCTGGCAGCCGTTCGTCGAACCGTGGGCCTTGGCTCTGATCCGGAGCGCCCGCGGATGAGCGATCTGTCGACCGAGCTTCGCTCCACGCTTACCTGCCCCCACTGCGGCCATCGGGCGATCGAGATCATGCCGACCGACGCCTGCCAGTACTTCTACGACTGCCAGGGTTGCGATGTCGTCCTCAAGCCGAAGCCGGGCGACTGCTGCGTCTACTGCTCCTACGGTGATGTGGCTTGCCCTCCCATCCAGGAGGCGCAGGCGCTTGGTCAGACCTCAGCCTGCTGCGGCGGAACTGGGGATAACCGATGATCGACGCAGGCCAGCGGCTGAGCCGGCGACGCACGGGTGACGACTGATCCTCGCTCAAGCGGCGTTGGTCTAGTGGGTTTGGCGCGCACAAGGCGGCTATCGATGGATGACCCTGCCCAACCCCGCCGGTAGGGCAACCCGGCTCGCTTCCTCCGCTTTGCTTCGTGCAGCTCCGCCCCGACATCGTCGGCGCGCATAGCGCGGCGTGTGCCCCACCACCGGATGCGGTTGGGCGGACGGGCTCCATCAGCCGCGCGCGGTGCGCGGCTCCAAGGAGCCAACCATGACCACCAGCCCATCTTCCCGTCGCGACCTCTACGAGGAGGTCACCCAACAGATCGTCACCGCCATCGAGGCCGGCAGCGGCGGCTTCGAGCTTCCCTGGCATCACATTCCCGGTCTGCCGAAGAACTTGGCAAGCGATCGGCCCTATCGCGGGATCAACACCCTTCTGCTCTGGCTGATCGGCAACACCCGAGGCTATGCCACGCCATTCTGGGCCACCTTCAAGCAGTGGCGCGAACTCGGTCATCCGGTCCGCAAGGGGGAGACGTCCGCCACCGTCGTGTTCTGGAAACAACTCGGCAGCGCCGGCGAGGAAGCCGCCTCGTCCGAGGAAGACCGTCCCCGGTTCGTCGCCCGCGCCTACCATGTCTTCAACGCCGCCCAGGTCGACGGCTTCGAGCTTCCCCTGCTACCGACCCTGTCGGACGTCGAACGCATCGCGGCCGCCGAGACGTTCTTCGCGGGGCTGCCCATCACCGTGCATCACGATCAGGACTGCGCCTTCTACCGGCCGTCGAGCGATAGCGTGCATCTTCCCGCCTTCAGTCGCTTCCGCAATGCCCAGGCCTACTACGCTACCCGCGGCCACGAGAGCGTTCACGCCACCGGTCACAAGGATCGCCTGGACCGTGACCTGAGCGGCCGGTTTGGCTCCAACGCCTACGCGATGGAAGAACTCGTCGCTGAACTCGGCGCTGCTTTCCTCTGCGCCGATCTCGGGATTTCTCCCGAACCCCGGCCGGATCACGCCGCCTACCTCGCCTCCTGGCTGGAGGTGCTGAAGGCCGATAGCCGGGCCATCTTCACTGCCGCCGGCAAGGCGCAGGCGGCCGTGGACTGGCTGCATGCGAGCAGCGCGCTCTGAGGCGTTGCGCGCCCGCTACCCGGTTCTAGCCAGTGGCAGCTTGCGCCTTCGAAGCAACAGAAATG
>Ga0247843_1005689_pt1 | contig 17048 bp, 9 predicted proteins | sample LaCruzMarch2017__FD_192420 | JGI IMG/M metagenome (GOLD analysis project Ga0247843, IMG submission 192420) | Freshwater microbial communities from meromictic Lake La Cruz, Castile-La Mancha, Spain - LaCruzMarch2017_8m | ecosystem: Environmental > Aquatic > Freshwater > Lake | place: Spain... | reverse complement strand
ATTGAATTTCATGGATGAAGTAGTTGCAACAAATCGGAGGGGGGGTTGCCTGTCTAGGAGTAGATGCAAACGAGTTAAATTATTACTGAAAGTTTAAGGTTCACGCTTGAACAAAATATTCAAGACTGCTCAACTCAATTTGTCGTCAACCATTCAACGTAAGAACTTCATGATTGTTTGAGCTCAACCTGGTGAAACTCCTCCACACGAACGCGATGCGTAGCAACGCTTCCGCCATCGGTCAGCGTCGCGGCCAGCGGACGACAAAGGCATCGTCATCATCACACTGGATCGTTATCCTCTTGGCGCTATGTGCTACCATCTTTGTTACAGGACTGGTCGTAGGAACGCGCATTCTCGGAACACCCTCAATCGACGGGTCGGGATCGACGACTACTAAAGCCGGTGCACATAAGAATGCTGAAATATCACCATTATCAGCCGCAGTAGCATCCAGAGTTGCACCATCAGATATACAGAACTTAATACTTGAAAGTGCAAAAGCTGAGGTTGTTGAACGACGTGAAAATTTGTTAGAACGACGAAAGCATCAACAACTTGATCCTGGGGATGTGAATTATAATCCTCATCATCGAGTAGATGATGTGCTTGAGGATTATGGGAGTGATCAAGGAGAGACGATCATGAACAACGAGGGAATGAAGAAGAAGAAGAAGAATAGCAACGAAGAAAATGAAAAGAGATTCAGTTATGGTATACAAAACTTGAAACAAAGGGCGATGGACATATCTCATGGTCTGCTTCGTGGTCGTGGTGTATCCGACGAGGACAACATGTTGATGAAGAATACTGGGAAGGTCGAGAAGAAGACGGATGCAGCAGTGATTAAACGGACGACTGATGAAGACACTAATGGTCTACGATATTACCCCTACATGATGGCTGCAGTCCCAAACGATTATGACTTCCAACGCTACGAACCTCTCGGTGGTAGTCGATATGTCGAATACAAGGATGGAGACACTCCCTACGATATCACCGACGTGATAAGTAGACAAAGTGATGAACTAGCACGTAGTCGTCGATATCACGTTCTGGGTGCAATGAAACATATATGGAAAAGCTACAAGGAGCATGCATTCGGTAAAGATGAACTTAAACCTATCTCTGGAGATAGTAATAATAGATGGGGTGGGATGGGAACGACCTTGGTTGATTCACTTGATACATTATGGCTAATGGGATTAAAAGATGAATTTTGGGAAGCTAGAGATTGGGTCCGTGATCAATTAGCGTTTGATACTGTTGCTGGAGAAGATCGTGTACATGGTGTTTCATTCTTCGAAACTACTATTCGAAGCTTGGGTGGTCTTCTTGCCGCTTATGATTTAAGTCGTGATGAGGCATTCCTAACAAGGGCCGATGATTTGGGTTCCCGGCTTGTTAAAGCTTATGATACGCCATCGGGATTGCCGCACTCGAGTATCAACGTACATGATGGCAGAGCCAACGACGATATTGGGTGTCTAGCTGACGTTGGCACTGAGCAAATAGAGTTTCGATTCTTGGCACGAGCCACAGGGAAGCATGATTATGCCGTTAAGACTGAGAAAGCATTTGAACAATTACAAAAATTACAACCATCCGACGGTTTATTATTTCAAGACTTGCAAGATGGAGGTGGGAATCCCTTCTTTTCGGGAGATAAGGTATCCTTTGGTGCAATGGGAGATTCAACTTATGAGTATATGTTAAAAATATGGATCCAAGGTGGAAGAAAGGAAAGTAAATATAGAGAAATGTGGGATAAGGCCATGTCTGGTATGCACGAGCAACTACTACAGAAAAGTAGTCCTAATGGTCTCACATACATTGCTGATAGGTACGGTGATGCAAGACTGGATCACAAGATGGATCATTTAGTCTGTTTCATGGGTGGATCTCTGGCACTTTCGGCATTTACTGATCCACTGGGGTTGGATTCTCCTCGTGCTCAAAGGGACTTGAAAGCTGCAAGGGCGATTACCTACACGTGTTATCAAATGTACGCACGGACAAAGTCGGGTCTTGCGCCTGAATTTTACACATTTGAAGGCGAGGATGATATGATCGTGTCTCGTAATGCACCATTTTACATTCTCCGGCCAGAGGCAGTTGAGGCATTCTACTATCTATCAAAGCTAACGGGTGATCCAATATATAGAGAATGGGGTTGGGAAATATTCCAAAGTATCGAAAAGTATTGTAAAGCAAATCATGGGTATGCATCGTTGCATAATGTGGATAATAGTAATTCACAGGACGATCGTATGGAATCATTCTTCATGGCCGAAACACTCAAGTATTTATATTTACTATTTGATCCTGATTCTGAAATTGATATTCTTAGTAAGGTGAGGTTAGATATCGAAGTAATACATTTCTCCTGGCGTGTTTTTTTGTTCATCTCACCGCAGTTGATACCCATTGTTGTGCTTATCTTTATCTTAGCACGTATTCAATACCGAAGCACATCCACTTAAGATTTTTGATGACTCGCAGTGAGAGATTGGATTTTGTAAATACATTCTTTGCTTGCCTCTTGTGGTTGCGGTTTGTACTGCGGGTGTTGACGAAAGAACTTAAGATATTTGACGATAAATATTAATAAGAGCACGCTTGTCTCAATACTGCTATGATTAAAGATAGAATAATCTAAGTTATAATTTGCAAGATAATATCATATCTAGCCGAGCTTGACTTGGATAATGGGAAAAAGGTATCTTTAGTGTTAAGCACCTCACAATTACTATGAATTCTCCCCCTCCTCCTCCCCCCAAACGCTTGCCCTCACCTCCACCTTCCCTCCCTCCTTCTCCTCAAACACACAATACCTTCATCTCCTCCAACATATAATCATTCTCCTACTCATATTATTTACTGAGGACGAACGACTACAGTTGACTTCTTCTTCTTGTTGTTGGACATCATCATAGCAACGTCGTCATATGTCACACCCTCCTTGTATGCGTTACCTACACGTTTCGTATTATCAACATTATGAGTAAATGATACCATATCATTCTCCATCACCTTGTCAATAATACCAATACCATCTCCTTCTCCTGCTACCATCTTGGTCCCAAACTCCAATAATAAGGATGCCGTATCCTGAATGTCGAGTGCGGATAATAATTGCGCCACGGGGATGGTACGATATGTCCTAGCCAACATACTGATAATATTACTACGTAACATATTCGTTACTAGTGGACTATTCACGGCATTACTTAATAATTGTCGATCCATTGACACGCCGCCACCACCCGTCGTCCCCCCCGACGAACCATATTCTGGTATACCTAATTTACGAAATTCGGGCCAAAAATTAGCATAATCGGAAGAATCTAATAATTCATAGCACTTTACCAACGTCGCCATGGGCTCGATGCTCTGAGCACGCTCCGGTAATAGACAGTTGACGGTGGAGCCAAAGTCGGTTATTTGTGGATATTGTATTATTGATAGGAAGGCGATTAATGTCGTAATTTCGTCTCCCGTGCTCACGGCGGCAGCAGTACTGCTACTGTCATCTTCACCGTCAGTAGCAGTAGCAAGGAGATGATGGGGAAAGAATTGATATAACTTAATCAATGCACGATTTGCATCTACACTGTACGGAGCGGGGGATGAGACTAACGCTGATGTTACGGATACGACCTGTGCTCGGACGTATGCCTCTAGCTGGGGGATAGATGCGGGGTCATACTGTCCTACGCTAGCAAGAATGGATTGTATATCGGCGTGTGTGGGCGTGGTAATGGTCGTCATTGTCGAAAGGAACTTTCTTGTGAGGTTCCGCCACTTCCCGCGCTCATACCTCATGCGACAAATGGATTATTTACCTCTTTCACAGCCCCATTCTGAATTCTCCGACTTCATCCTCTACTGAATTGATAGCTGGGGTGTGCATTTAATTATATGCCAATCTTTTAATCGCAGCAGCAGCTACCCAATCATCTCTACTATAATAGGCAAAACGGCAAGATACTAAATCTCTGCTTCAGATCCGAAAAGAGTTGTAGATCCAAAAAGAAGACAGTTACGTACTCCTTCCCCCCAACAACGACTCAAGTCAACGTAAGGTAAGAAGTATTATAGAGATTGTGTACTCGAGCGTGTCGGGATAATGTATATTATTATGGCAGTAGATGAGACAACGACGAAAGCGAAGGAGCAACAACCGCAGCAGCGGAAACAACGAATCGGCAAGAAAGCTACTAGTGAGAATACTGCGCAAAAAGCAGCAGCAGCTGTGATGGCACTACCATTGGATAATACCGTGGAGATGAAATACAATTCACGGCAGCATGCCAAGAGTAGTAATGATGGACATTATTTGGAATCATCTTTCTCCACCGTGGAGGAGGAGGGGGGGCATTCCAACAAGAAGGTGTTGGAGGATCATCTTTCTCAAGAGATGGTATCCTCATCGATAGACTTCAATGCAGCAGCAGCAGCAGCAGCAGCAGCATCGACAATGGCACAATTAGATCACCGTCCGTTTTTTTACTATCAAAATACTAGTACTACGTCAACTAATAACAACAACAATCTACTTCGACCGCATTCGTACTTTGCACTAAGTAGTAACAACAACCAAATCAGTTACAACAGTTATCATCATGGTACAACAATAACAATTATATTACTACTACATTTCATATACTTTTATCAATGGAATAGTAATAAGAAATATTATAATCGACGACGGAATAACGAAATATGTACCAATTATAAACAAATTGTTATACAAAAACGATTTTATACTGCATTATTGGCTATTGTTAGTCATCATCCACCAGTAGTAGTAGATGAGGAGGAGGAGGAGGAGGATCATAATAATAATAATAATAGTAATAATTTGGTACTATCGACGTCGTTGTCAAGTGAAAATAATGATAGTGGTGGAAGTAATGCTAATAGTAACAGTAGTAGTAATAGTAATAGTGCAACTTCTACTACTGACCAACAACTATTATTCTTGAATGATGGTGTAACACGTGTTGTTGCTGTATCATCATCAATGTTACCATCCCACTCCTACTCCAGAGGTAGTAGTAGTAGTAGTAGATCTTTTGAATTACTGATGCGAGCACAAAAAAATATATCAATAATAGTACAAATTGTATACAAAGGCAGTCTCTCTGGATTGCCACTATTAACATATGCCACACATATATTATGGCAATGTCGTGCATTAGAAGAGTTGTACGATGAAGAGAATGGTAGACTACTCCTTGTTGTTGTAGATTCGACATCAAGGATAAAATCATTAGTCACTGGGATTGGTACAGCTCAACAAATTATTAGTACAACAGATCAGTCATCGTCATCATCCAACGGATATTATGATCATCGTTCGTACACGACAGCAACAACTAGTTGTTACTCCTACTTTCGTGTACTAATAGTACTAGGTCTGACCTCGTTACTGCTTGAACTTAGTATGATACGTATATACCAGCGATTAGATACAGTAATAAATTTTGATGGGTATAGCATGATAGCACCTCAACGATTGTTAAGTCAACAACGTGCCATGTGCTCTATTGCATCATTAGTAACAGCAGTACTATGTGTCTATGATGATCATTTTCCTTATACGCCAATGCCAATATTGCCATTTATTCGATTGTCAGATTATCTTTCTTTGTCATCATCATTATTTGGTGGGATGATTAATAATCTTATTATAATAGCAATACTCTCTTTACTATCACGTGGTGTACACCCTATATCATCAATACTTTGTGGTGTATGGAGTGGTACATTATGGTCATGGGGGATAACAACCTTTTTAGGGACATGGTATTGGGGTAATGCGCTGATTTGTGCTATTATATTGGTAATACTATTATCATTAATGGCTCAACCATTATACTTGACATATATGCGTGTATTTGTACCATGTATAGATTATGTTGCTTGGGACGAGGATGGAAATATCATATCATCGTCAACAACAACAACTATGGTTAGAGAATCCGGAGGGGTATCACCATTACCACCGCAAAGTAGGAATGAAAACGATGTTGACTTAGAAATGAACGACCACGAACGGACATTTCCACTAATGAATACTGTGGCATCAAGGTTAAGTTCTCTACACTCGCGTCGTACAAGAGTTAGATGAAAAAACAATCAAACAAAAAATAATATGCGATTATTAAAGGTAATATTTTCTCATCGTCTTTATTTTGACGTTGCCGATTTGCTCGTTTCACTAGCAGCCGCCGATCTAGATCCAGACTCACGACTTCTTCCACCAGATTCACGACTACCTGCACCAGATTTACGACTACCTGCACCAGATTGACGACTGCTTGAACCCGATTTGTGACTGTAAGATGCAACTCCTGAAGTCATGGCTGCTTGTTTTCTATTTTCCATAAGAAGGAATGGCTTACGTCTATTCTCCAAGAGCTTGTCAATCTGTATTAGACATGATAAACGAATCTTATTATCTTTCAATTCGAGATAAAGGAGTGTCTTGTTGTGTTCGTTCAGCACAGTGAGAAAATTCAATGCTGCGTTTGATGTAATCAGGTTGTCCTCAAGATTGATATGTGTAAGTGCTGTATTTTGTTCAAGCATATGTCCAAGGTCAGCTGCACCGACGTTGTTAATTTGACAATTGACCATGGAGAGACTTGTTACAAATGAATTGCGAGCTAATGCTTCAAACAATGCAGTTTCAGAGTGACGTCCTATAATTCGACCGTTCAAGTCTACGGTCGATAGATTTGGGTCGTTAGACCTGACTCTTTTTATTATTGACTCTAAACTTGTGTTTCTGTCAACATTTTCATTAGTACGACGATGCCGATCTAGTAGTATCTGTGAAGCTTGTTTCTCTACCTTTGGAATATAAAATTGCTGTTGGATCTTCATGATTCGTTGGTTTTTCTCCTGTGATGCGAGACAATGAAAATTAGTGCGTTAACTAAAAAAGCAAATTTCGATCAATTATACAACACTCACGGTCCAAGGAATAGTGGTGTCTTTCATTATTTGCATGATGGCACTTCGTTTGGCTAAATCAACGTCACTTTCTTGTGGAACTTCGTGCATCGGAGGTCTTGGGGTCGGACTTGCAGAACCCCGTGAGCTGCGTCTTGAAGAATTGCTTTTGGTAGAACTTAGTGATCGCTTGCTAGACGCACTCGAATATAAAGACACAGCACCACTAATAGGAGATTTCGGGATCGTACTTGCAGATCCTTGTGAGCTTGAAGCAAAACTTTGTGATCGCGACGCATCTATTCTGTGACTGCTAGCCGTGCTATTCAAAGACGCAATCCCACTGATATTTTTTCTAGATGCGTTACCAGTGATATTTCTAGATGCATTAATTGAATCAAGCTCATGCATAAGCCTATCGTCTACCAAATTACCAGTCAACTCCACATACGCAAGAGTAGTATTAGAATCAAGAGTTCCGAGCAGCTACATACAAAGAGAAAGTGAGAGTAAAGTAGATCGAACGGTGTGTGAGAATATGTCTTGTGTCATATAATAAAATCAAGATAGTCTTACGTATTCACATCCATCTGAAGTGATCAGATTGCCACTCAATAGTACATGGCTGATTACGATGTTATCCGCCAACGCAAGCGACAGAGCAGCCGCAAGGCTATCATCGATTGCATTGTTACGAAGGGATACCTTCTTTATGTAAGTATTATTTGACAGTGCCTCAAAGAGTTGCTCAGTTTCCGACGCTGAGGCGCCAAGCTGTCTATTATCAAGCACAAGTTGCGTTAGAGTGGGATCATTGGCAAGTATACGTTGAGCTATTTCCGAAATCGACGTTTTAACGATAGCTTTTTCTTGTGAGCTTCGTGATACTTTCTGTACAAATCGTCCTAGCCGCTGCCAACTGCTATTACTCTCGCTGTCACTGTCACCGTGAAAGGATTTCCGTCGACGTTTATTCAAAAGCGCATTGATTTCATTCAGAAGACTAATGTTAACCAAGTTGCCAAATAGATTAATCTCTTCTAGCGTTGTATTCGAGTCAAGAATGTCAAGCAAGTCTGGAAATGAAAATGAACGTAGCTTGTTAGAAAGAAATGAACGGCTATGGGAGTCAACAAATCAATTAGCATAGCTGACTCACATTCAGCTCCATCATCAGTGATATCATTGTCTTCTAAGCAGACATGAGTAATGCACGTATTTTCTGATAATGCAAGTGACAAGGATGCGACATCTTCATCGTTAATATTGCAGCATCTCAAAGAAATTCTTGTAACGAATGAATTATCCACTAAAGCCATCCAAAGGGCGTCACTCTCGTATTGGTGCCCCTCAATTTTTTGCCTGCCATCGAGGACAATGTTTTTAAGTGTTGGGTCATTGGCATGAACACGATCGACTATTTCATCAAATTGACTACATTTCTTGCTTTGTTGTGCACTTGATGCGATAGAAGCAACTGTCGATCTCACCACGCTATTAGTTGAGTAGATGCTACCGTTGGATTTTTTCGAGTTGGATGACGACCCCCTTGAGCTCCTCTTGGAGTCCTGGGGTCGTTTCGAGTGGTACGAACCGGTAGATGATCCCCGTGCACTCTTAGGACGACTAGACATACCAGTACTGAGACTATGTGATTGACCACGGTCTACCCATTTATACTTTTCGATGTCGCTGCTACCTTCACTAGATTCCGAACCCTCCTCCTTTACTCTTGCTAATTTTATTCTCTCCTTTATACGTGATCCAGTTAAAGACTTGTTTGATGATCGATGAGAACTATATGAACTACTCGTAGACGAACTCCCTGATCCACTACTACTGAAACTTTGAAGTTGGCAACTGCTTGCTACTTTCTTCCCTCGGTGCTGGAAGGACTCGTCGTCGAACAACTCTAAATTTTTCTTGTGTTGTAATGACGATTGCAGTCGTCGGAATTCCTTTAGTTTTCTCACGAAGACGTAACAAAAGGCCCCGATAAGACATAAAAATACAAGGGCTATACCGATGTAGATGTACTTATTCGTTGAAGTATCTGGATACACCCACACAGGCTCAGGGACGGGTGTAGGCGCTATTGTTGGGAATAGAGGCACATTCACCGCTGATACATCAATTAAACCATCAAAAAAAATGGAATTGGTTTGGGGATGTTGTGGATGTTTGGGCGATGTGAAGATTTCGACTACTGTGTTACCAAACGATTCAACCCATGACTTCATATATAACGACCAGTCGCGCAATCCGTCGGGAGGAGGAAAAGGATTGTACGTGAGTGTGGTATTCAGAACAAGTTCCAGCATGGGCTGCATTTCTTCGTCACTGTTGCCACTTGAATTCGTCATTGAAGAAAATACAGGGATTGGGGTTTGTTCCACAATCTTAAGGTCGTCAAGTTCCACACCAACTGTTCCAAGACGAAGGAAGAGTAAATCATACATAATTGAATCAAACATTATCAGCTCGTCTTCGGTCATGTTGGTCGAATTGGGAACACCTGTGAGGAAGACCTTAAATGGTACATAGACTGTTTCGTTTCTATCAAGATCTTCTATTGGTAGTATTGACGACGTGTTGCTATTCGACCCTGAAGCAATCACAGTCGGGGGCGGTGTTGGAAGTTGTTGGCCTGGGTATGCCTCGAATTTCTCTTCAGATTTCGCATGAGAATCAAATTGCAGACCAAATAACGACATCACCTTCTCAAAGGCTCGTAGGCGTGCGTCCATGTCCGTTACAGATACGGACGAAGAGCAACCATCCGTATGGCAACCCATGACATGAATGTTTGCCGCACCTTGGAAGAAATGTGTATTCTTAAGATCGCCATTGACGTACATGATGAGCTCGTCCATGTAGTTGTATCCATCTTTATCGTACTTTTGGACATTTTCCATCCAGTGGTACATTCCAGATATCCATCGGAGAGGGATAGAGTCAGATCCCGTACAAATCTGTCCTGGATCGTTACAAAAGTCAACAAGTGGGAACATCGCTGAGTCTTCCCCATCTCGTGATGCCTTCGCCTTGCCCAAGTGATAATTCAGCTTTCCATAAAGACATGTCCCTTTGGTGCCCATGATCGTGCTACCCCGGCCCCACCAGCAACACCCCTGTACATCTGTTTTTCCATTATCATTGAGAGTTGTCAAACTCTGGACTTCTCTTCCAGTGGTAGCATCCCAGAATCCTGTTTCTTCATAAATTTCCTTTGGTCCGCAATAGAACGATCCAGGAGCTCCTCCCCAATGTCCTCGACTAATACCCCGGGATTCCATATTTGCCAATTCCTCAACATTCATTTGTGATTTGCAGTCAAACTTGATATCAATTTTATCACAGCTTTCAGTTTCATAATTTCGGCCGAATTGACCACATGCGTTACTGATTGGGAAACGGAACTTGTCATTCCCATCGTCTAGGCCGTTTCTATCGGTATCATCATCGTCGAGGTGATCAATGTTTAGCTCGTCACAAGTGTCATGAATTATAGAATCTGTCATGGCTTGGGCGAGAAATGCAGCAATATTGACTAGTCCATACACCAATGAATTTTCGAGGACCACAGTGCTATTGAGATCGGCGTCTTCTTCATCATCAATCAGGAGACGTGAAGTTTCATTTGCATCATCTTTCCCGGCGCCAATCTCACTTGTGTTTGTCATAGCTTGACCACTTCCCAAATAAAACGAATCTCCACTGACACCCTCGGTTGACATTGTCTGTAGGGCATTCAAAAAGTCTTGAAATCTATACAAGTATGACGGAAATAAGCTTCCATCCCAAGCACGGTATACAAACACTGTCCTCGTCAGTGCACCTTTTGCAGTCCCCACTAGCAATCCACTCTCGACCATGCTCAAGTGATCAACGATTGCAGGTACCACCGTGATGTTCTTCGGATCGTACAATATTTGCTCCTCTCCTTTGGGCGCCGGAGGGGGTAGTGGCTTCACTGCCTCAGTCTCCGATTCTGCCATTAGTCGACAATCAAAATTAGTCTCCGTGAGCTTGCGATTGATCATATCTATCAGTGGTGTATCCATATTCTGCATTAAATCGCCAGTCATTTCCCAGAAAAATAGTCCCCCCAGAAGCTCCTTGTTTACATAATCAGCCTTGTCACATACCGACTGTTGATCATCGTAGGAAACCAACCCGGAGCCATCGGTAAAGTATGCATATTGCGTCTTCGTTGGTTCATGTCGGACAGATACCAAAGTACCATTATTCAATTTGTCAACAATGTTATAATATACAGGTGTGCCCAAATCCTGTGGCCAATTCTTTTGATCGGCGAATCCCTCGCCCTTACCCTCAGTCTTACTATGGTATGTATTCAATTCGGTAGCATAAGCGTAAGTTTTGCCATAAAATGGCACACCAATATTAATCTTCCCGGGGTATGCCCCAGCTCGTCGATAATTCGTTACACATCCATCAACACTTAGTCCTGGCACATCATCCCAAGTTTGATCGTATAATGGTGAATTGACACCGGTCTTTTCATCCTTTTCATTATGCAAATCGAATGACATTACATTCATCCCATCCAATACCTCTGATAAGAATGATACGTCCAGGAAATCGATATTCGCTGGTCCGCATGGTAGCGCGGCCGTGAGTCCATACGCGCCTCCGCCCAAGGGCGCTCGACCGCTCGTCTCTTGATATGCATTGAGCGCCGCACGTACCTCGAGTAATAATTCATTAAAATTCCGTCGATCGGACACGGTCCCACCATGATCGGCATATCCCGGGTATTCCCAATCTATATCAATCCCATCGAAGCCATAATCGGCAATCAGTCCTACACATTCCTCGGCGAAGCGTTTACGCTTGTTAGGACTGGCGGCAACGATGGGAAAATTAGAACTCAATGTCCATCCACCGATACTGGGATATATCTGCGTTCCTGCGATGTGCGATTGGTAGATCAATCCCTCGGTATATTTATGTACATTACAACTTTTTGATTTGGGAAAGTTACGATGACATTGTTCAAAGAACGCACACTCCGCCGTGATAATTTTGGCAGGAGGAGGAGACGAATCCTCATTGTTATTGTTGTCTAGATCATCGTCATCAACGGCTAGTGTCGTTCCCTGTTGTTGTAAAACTCTCATTCTTCTACCTGTACTGTTCGTTGCGACATTATTCTCCTGCTGTTGCATGTAGACATTGTAACCATAATCCTGCCCCAACCCACCCTTACATTCCTCCGGTAAATATTCCGGCACGCCATTAAATTTATACGGACCGTACAATATATTCGCATCGGCCCATGAATCGGTGCCGAAGATATACCCATCCGTGTCCGTTTGGAAGAATGCATAGTTGATTCGGGATACTTTATTTAGTCGTAAATTCTTGGGCGATGCTAATTCATTCCTGTCGTACCATTGCCATGCCGCGTAGGATCCGATTAGCAATCGTTGACGTTTGTCCGTGGTGCCGTCGGTATGACTAAATTGCGTCATACCGCCGTTGTTGTTGTTGGTAGTAAGTGATGTCGTCAGATGTTGTTGTTGTTGTTGTAGTGTGTCATATTTTGCAAATTGTTCATTGAGGTATTGTTTCATCGTAACGACCGCTTTTAAACGCTCAAGGAGGAGTGCCGTCCTTACTTTTTCCTCCTCGATGGTTATTATTGATGGTGTGATTTGCGCCTCGTCATGGTCTACTAATGCATTGTAAACAGGATCGGCATCATTCCCCGTATGTGTGGCCCATTGGAGTACCCTGCGTCGAGCTTCGTCGTCATTCAATCTGGTCCTGAGCCCGGACCTCGATGAAATTGACTCCTCCTCGTCCCGCTTGTTGTGCAATATTTCTATTGTTGGCGTATTAGAGCCGTCCTGCGATGATGACGATAATACACCAATTTTAGCCGAGCCCCCACCACCACGAGATGCAAGATAGGCAGCACCATACTTTGTATGTCCATCAATTGACAACAACGACGTGTCATACGATAACGCCGTCAGATCTGACTCGGTACAATTGGAGAAGAATTCATTCCATGACGATGAGGTGAGTAGTCGTCGCCTTCTTCCATGTCTATCATCTTGAATGATGTTGTTGTCATCGACGCTTCGTTGCTCGGCCACCCCGCGAAGAGGCAATGACGAACTCGTAAGAACAATTGCCAAGAAATTAATGGCGACAATTACAATCAAAGCCGCTTTCACTATAGTGATGCGCTTGTCGACGCCTGCCGCCCTCATCACCGCCGCCGTCAACCTCTCTTCTTCTCCCGCAGTTCTTGCCTTGCCTTGGGCTGTAGTATGGCACTTGGGGCAAGAAAATGACCCCGGCCACCACCGACCTGTTGTTGTGCTACAATCATCACGGTCGGATCATCCAACCTCCTCCTCCTCCGTCCGGGGACGTTCCGATGATAGACGAGAGAATCGTGATACTGCGATGACGGCATCTGCTTCTGGAGGAAGAATTCCGACGAATAATATCTCGACGCTTCGGTCGGCTCGGGAAAATGCACAAGTCGTGAGAAGGGACGGGAATGATGATGATAACGACAATGCCTTTCTGAAATCGACGAGGGGAGAAAAGATACAAGAGCCGATCGCTGTACTATCCAAAGATGATGATGATGATAATGATAATGCCACAACAACGACAAGGCCTCGTGCTCCAACATCATTTGCTGCTCCATCCTCATTATTGATGAATGGAAGGAGTATAACGAAAGTAGGTCAAGGTAGTGGCAAGAGACGAGTACTCTACCTCTCGCTACTAGTACTCAATATCACTACACTAATTATTGAATTGATTATTGTCATCAATGGTCTATCTAACAAATCACATGATGATACACTTTACAACCAGTACATGGGACAAGTACGACGAATTGAAAGCAGTATATTACAAAGCCACGAGGACGAAATGTTGCTCCTATCGAGTGTACGTGAGTTAGAACGAGATGTGCAATTAATATTACAAAGAAATGTAGTAGCAATGGAGGAGATTGACATTATAGTGCCAATAATGGATGGTGATAATAATACTACTACTATTCAATCTCGAGAAGACGAGTATGCTTGGATTGAGAACATGAGAATACTCGACGTGGAAAGGAACAGAGGTATGAATATTATTTGGAGTGCTACTATTGATGAGATCAAAAATGACATATTATCCCCATATTATGATGACGATACGTCTACACCACCACCACCAGTAGTAATCAATGATGAAACATCAACAACACTTATTGATGCACATACGGCTGGTAAAATTGGTGACATATCCGCACTTATTGCCATTGCAACGAAAGATATTATGCTGTTACGAATATATGACAATAATGGTTGGACTCCATTACACGAGGCTGCTCGTGGTGGTCATTTAGAGGCTGTAAAGTTCTTAATTGACTACGGGTTGGATAAGGTAAGTAGATACAAATCCCATGTCTTTTGACTTATATGACCATGATCACTCCTCTTGTAACTGAAAAATAATCATTCCATAACTGTTTTTCGCAGGACGAAAGGACAAATTCGGGACGTGGTGGTTCTCCCATATGGTGGGCAAGAGATATGAATGGAGATGAACATCCCGTGGTACAATATTTACAAAGTATTGGAGCTGTAGATATTTCACCAGAGTATAGATAATACATGTTCCCGTGTGTTGAAAATAGCTACCGAGAGAGTGTTCTACGTACCACCGTAAGCCTTTACACTGAACAACGTCACAAATTGGATATAACGACTGCGTTTTTGAGTTAATGTAAAAATATATGTTCGATCATTGAATGTTGAATATTGGAAGTCTGAGAGGCCTCGTTTATTCTATTATTCTTGTATTTTATTCACTCTGATTTTTTTCACATTCCTTCATATTTCATTTCACATCCCAGATCTTGTTTTTTGGACATGTGTGCAGTGTTCTTTGTTGGGATAAAACACAAAAACTCTCACACTCTCTTATCAAACCCCCCCCCCCCTCGCCTCCCCCGTCCCTCTAACAATATTTGCTTTGTTGTTTAGTTCATTGAGTTAATGCACATATCAATCGTTCTCTACTCTCCTTCCCAAAACCAATATAATCCAAATATTCCTCCACACCGCCATACTCTTCCCTAATATTATGTAATGTTTCCATCATAACATGTGGTGGTGCACCCAAAAATGTCTTGGCATTTAAATTACGTTGACTCAATGCGCCCACCATGGCCTTGTGATCGTCCATTTCGGCATATACGTTGGCACTTAGACTATAATCCTCGACAATGTCAGCATCTGGAACGTTTAGTAATGCTAGTATGATAGCGGCTATCATCCCGGTCCGGTCTTTACCGGCCGTGCAGTAGAACGCCACGGGATGTCGATTGACATCGCTGCACAAATCCAATACATATTTAATCCCCGGCGCACCAAAGCGCAGTAACAGGTCATTCAACATTGGCAACCCGCCACCATTAATTTCGTCGATAAATGGTTTGGTTATGTCCTGTCGTGCCGTCTTCGACACTAATGTCGTTGGACTTTTAATAATCGTTTTGGCAATGTCGCGTTTGCGCAATTTACTAACCGTCCCCCGGACGTATTTTAATTCGTTCATTATCGATACGAAATGACGCTCTTTGCGATTCTTGCGCATCCGTTGTTCGTCGATCAGTTTGGACGCCTCGAGGCAGTCGCCACAATCATCATCCTCGTCTTCGTCCGACGATTCGTCCTCCTCCATGTTCCTCTCCCCCCCCTCCTCTGCATTATTATCATCTTCGCTGCCGAAGAAATTATCGACGAATCCCAATAATACATCCTTGGTCCCGTCCACGACCATGCGTACCCGATCCCTCTTGCGTCGTTTTTTCATTTGCATGGTACGCGTTTCGTCGTGCCGTAATTCGCGCACGAGCCTTCGATTTTCGTAAAATATCATATCGGTAAAGTTTGCATATACCTCGGGACGGTCGAGCGATTCGTCGTCTTTCAGTTCGGTGGGCGAACGCAGATCGATCAGCGTTTTAATCCCGATACTACCACCAGCGGAGCCGAATAGACGGTCGATATCGACCGACGTGGCATCGCTCACGCGTCCGATGCGATAGACGCGATTGGGCAATACCGGCGAATTGGCAACGGAGGCCAGGTCGCGTCCATTCTTGACCTTTTGTAACGGCAGGTTACGTCGTGCGCATAATGCTTTGGTACGCATTTTAAATGCCTCGTCTGCGTCGGAATCTTCGTCGGCAGTTGGTGCTGGTGCAACGATGGCAGTGGAGGGGCCGTCACCCGACTCGTCCATCGATGATGATGATGATGATGACGGCATGGTCGTCCTAACCAACGATTGTTGAGTGGGTCGTAACGACTGAGACGGGGAGAATGCAGTCGTGACGATCGTCCGACTTGGGAGGAACGTCAACGCCAGTAAGAGAAGTAGGGGAGAGGAGATGATGATACACAAGCGAGACATAATTTTTGCGCCTGCGCCTGCTCTTTGCTGATAAAAAATAATCCTGTCTAAAGGCCTAATGGATTGGAGATTCATGTATTGAATCCGTAGAAAGATATCATCGTGCGGAGGAGAGATGAATGATGCGAGGAGAGAGATGAATGATGTTTGAGCTGAGTCAAATCGATAATGTACTTTTTATGGAAAACAGGATAAGTACCGTACATTGTACATAAAACAATGCTGGACAAGCACAAACGTAGTCTGGAAGAAGATGATTCAACCCTCGTCCGCCTCCTACTCTGCTATTGTCCGTGTCATTCTACGCGGTGGCAGTGGTGGTGGTGGCAGCAGTCGTCGTCGTGCGGCTGCTGGACCCACGTCTTCGTCATTTTTTCTCGGCGGTCGATGCCCATTGGCGTTGTCGACAAACGGAGCTAGTGCGTCGTCCGCGATCATAGAGTCGAGGAATAAGAGCAACGCCGCCCGTCTTCTATTTTCGACTCGTCAATATTCTTCTTCTTTGTCTTCCACCATTACCACCACCAACAACAACAACGACAACAATCATGATGAAGGACAACGCCCATCATCGTCCGAACATCGGAATCGGGAAAAAGAGGAACGAATACGCAAGGCGA
>Ga0247843_1005688_pt1 | contig 17053 bp, 12 predicted proteins | sample LaCruzMarch2017__FD_192420 | JGI IMG/M metagenome (GOLD analysis project Ga0247843, IMG submission 192420) | Freshwater microbial communities from meromictic Lake La Cruz, Castile-La Mancha, Spain - LaCruzMarch2017_8m | ecosystem: Environmental > Aquatic > Freshwater > Lake | place: Spain... | reverse complement strand
CAACAACAAATGGAAACCATAAAAATCCGCATAATCTATTAATTAAATTACAATCAAAAAAAATCAAAACAAAAAGAATCAAGTAATCATACAAATCCTATAAATCATGGTTAAGACGACCTGAGGATATTGGTATTCTGGATAACGATTAATATTGGGGTAATGCCTCTAACCATATAAGTTGGGGGCATTTACTTTCTCCGGGGGTTCTATTTCCGCTCGAATATTTGCTTTAATTCTTTATTACTCAAATTCCCAATCCAGTTTTCACCTGTGGCAATGGTCATATTGGCAAGGGCTTTTTTAGATTGTATCATATCATTGATGCGTTCTTCGAAGGTGTTTTTGGTGATGAATCTATGCACCATTACATTGCTTTTTTGACCAATACGATAGGCCCGATCTGTGGCTTGTGATTCTACTGCCGGATTCCACCATAGATCATAGTGAATTACATGATTGGCAGCTGTTAAATTTAATCCGGTGCCGGCCGCTTTTAATGAGAGTACAAATATTCGGTCTGCGCGATTATTCTGAAATGCAGTAACCATTTCTTTACGCTGGTGAATCGAACAACCGCCATGATAAAATAGCGGCGTCTCTTTGTATCGCTCAGCAATGAAGTGAGTTAGCAATTTACCCATTTCAGCGAATTGACTAAAAATTAATACCTTTTCATTGCTCTCGATAATACTATCCAGTTTTTCGAAAAGCAAAGCCAGTTTGCCACTCATGTTGGAATCCTTTGTATTCTGTTTCAGAAATTGAGCCGGGTGATTACAAATTTGTTTTAGGGCCAATATCATTTGTAGTACAAGACCTTGTCTGACAAATAATCCTTTTTTATGCGTTGTATCTACTCCCTCAATTTCCATCATTGCCTCTTCGAGGGTCTTTTCATACAAGCTCGCTTGTTCTTTCACCAGATGCGCATAACAATCCATTTCTATTTTATCAGGCAAATCACTGATAATAGATTTGTCGGATTTTAATCGTCGCATCATAAATGGAGCTGTTACTTTTTTCAGTTTCTCCGCAGTTGCAAGGTCATTGTAAGTTTCTATTGGTGTTCCAAATGTTTCATTAAATTCCTTTTGGTTGCCCAGCATACCTCTGTTACTGAAATCCATTATGCTCCATAGTTCGCTTAATCTGTTTTCAACTGGAGTACCACTCATGGCAATAAAGTGATCTGCGCCTATCGTTTTTAAGGCTTTCGCTTGTGCAGTATCTTGATTCTTGATATGCTGTGCTTCATCTATTACAAGCGTATGCCAAGGAAGTTTTTTTAATTGTGTCGCATCTGTTCTGGCAATGCCATAAGACGTCAATAAAATATCATAACCCTTTTTTATTGTCCTGTTGGTGCCATGAAATACATGTGCTTGCAAAGAGGGAGCAAATTTTTCAATTTCAGCTTGCCAGTTGGTGAGCAGACCCGTGGGTACTACCACCAAAACTTTCTGTTTATCTAATATGCCTTCTTCTTTGTACTTCAGTAAGGTTGCAATTACTTGCAGGGTTTTCCCTAATCCCATGTCGTCGGCAATTACAGAGCCAAAGCCGATTTGCGCATTTCTATACATCCAAGAATAACCTCTATGCTGATAGGGTCTTAATTTTGCATTTAATCCCTTAGGTAATGGAATCTTTTTGAATGCATTTAATTCCTCTATTGCCTTTTTTATTTCATCCGTAAGCGAGATTTTTGCACCCAGATATTCACCACTGAGAACCGTTCGCATCAATTGAAATGAGGATAGCTGTTTGTCCGCCTGAAAGTGTTTATGCAGTTTCTCAAGGTCGTCTTTACCTACATAAATATATTGGCTCTTATGCTTAATGAGGCCATCTGAATTTTTAAGCAATTTCTTAAATTCAGCCTCACTCATGATGGTATCACCAATGGCAACCTGCCAGTCAAAATCCAATAGCTGATCTATTCTCAAGAATGATTTCCCCGGCTTCGCTTTTACTTTTAAACTTGCTTTGGGCTTTAATATTTCCTTCAGGGATTTAGGTAATGAGATATCTATATCCAGTAATTGTATTGCCGGAATCATTTGCAGTAAGAAGGGCGCAAAAGTAGAATTTTCCATGACAATAGGCTTTTCTCCATTTGTATTGATGTGTAGGTCAAGCCCAGTAATGAAACTACTTAATTGGGTTAGGGATTGCAGTATTTCGTATCTTTTCTTTTCAAAGGTTTTTTGTGTAAGAACCTGTTTCAGCGTTGTTGCCGGTTCAAGGGGTTTGGCGTTATCGAGAATATGGATATCCACCAGGAATTGATCCTCATGCGTTTCTGATACGACAATTTGAGGTTTATACTTGCCTTGGGTCAGATAATATTTTTGTAACCAGGTTTGGATGCCTCCACTCAGAGACTCCTCACCCGGCTTTGTGAATGGGTATCGGGAACCATTGAAGAATAGGTCTGTGAATATATCTTCTTTATGTTTGTCATTCAGAATGCCTACCCATTCTGTGAGAAATGCGGACAATAGATTAACCGCAAGGTCTTTGTTTACCTCGTTTTTCTGTTCGATTTCTTTCTTCCCTTTTTTTTCTTTGGATTCTAAAGTGAAGATATCCGGAGGCAGTACTTCTTGTAGTTTTGTGACTAAGGCTCTTACCTCTTGACTTAAGAGTGCAGGCAACCAACGTATCGCATATGCTTTGTCATGCTGAACAATTTGAGGCACGATGGCGCCATTTGCCAGCAAGTGTAAAGAAAGGTTTACAGTAGAATGCAGGGCTGAAGTTGAAGGCTGAAAATTGGCAGTTTGAGAATTCGGGATTCTGGCGATGTGTGCAATGCCTTGATGGAAAGATAAGCGTTTATCACCGATATAGACCAGAGGTTCATAATTTTCATTCACACCCATTCCGGTGATACTATGGGTGTTTATAAGAGATTCATCCCTTGATGAAGTTCTCAGTACCTCATCCATATTGATTCTACCCTGTACAATTCTCTGGGCATATTTTACGATTCTCCTAAGGCTGGCAACATACTTATCTTTAAAATTGCCATTGCCGGTGTAAAATACTGGGGCATCTGAAAGCAATGCAGATAAGGGTTCATGAATGGGTGTAAGTGTAGCAAAGGATATTTTTTGGTAGGCTTGCTCAGGATCATATTCTGCTTGCTTTTTCTTTTTAGCCGGCTGTTTATCGAAATGCAAATCTGTCAATTCTGGAATTGTGATATTTTCCTTAGATACATAAATACCACGGTTTGTGAGTTCTTCAATTAGGTTTACTCTATGCAACCCGAAAACGAGAAAGGGGTCATTATCGATCTCAGCGCTCACCTTATAAATGACGGCAGCCAGATGTTTGCAGGGCACAGCCCAGTCCGGGCAACTGCATTGCATTTTAAAATCCGTCCATTGTTTTGGGAACACCTTGAGGCCCATTTGTTCTGCAATAGACAGTACTTCTGGGTCAAGTTCACGATTCAGTAATTTGGATATAATCACGGGGCGATTTGCCAGCGCATCCATAAACTGACTCAGTTGTGGGTCGAAGAATGGAGGCAAAATGATATCCACCTGATAGGGTTCTGGTCTGCTACCTGCTACTTTTGCATGAATGCTGTTTTCTTCAAGGCTGATGGATTGTATCGAGCCATTACGGGCATAGGTATAGCCTCTAGGCAAGCGATTGCTATAGTCAATGTTATTGAGCGAATTGAGCCATTGCTGGCCCCACCAGGTTTTGCCAAAAGTTTGCGCCATGATATAAACGGAATTTCATGCAAATGTATACGTATTTGTAATTTGTTGGTAGGGAGACATCATCTATTGTTAAGGCTTTTATTTCGTTTTGAAAGTGATAGGGATATATTTTTAGGCGTGCGCTTGGTATGTGTAATTTTCGTTTGATTTTAATGGACTTTGCGGCTTTTTTAATCATTTAGGGGCCTCTAGCGCCTATTTTTCACATCCTGCGCCTGTAGCTTTAATGTATAAAGAAAAGGATCTGAATTCGAACATACCGGCATTATAAAAAATTGACGTGGCCGTCATGCCGACATGCCTTAGTTTGATTGAGAGCGAATATGTGCCCAAGCACATACTTGTTCTCTTTTTCTTTCTCACTCTTTAAAAAAGAACGAGTTTGAGATTGAGAACGACTATGAGAACAAGCACATACTCGTTCTCGTTCTGCGTCGCTTTAGTCCTAATCAATTATGACTATTCTTTCGAATCATTGAAAATAACATTCTGCTGATTTCATCTGCTTGCGCAATCAGCTGTTCTTGTCTTTCCTCTTGCATTATTTCTTGATCTCTCAGTACATCTAAAATGGCTACACATTCTATCACTGACCCTCGGGCAACCGTGAAAAAGTATTTTCTTTCCTTATCGGTAAACCGGCTGCTCCCTTCGGCAATATTCAGCACCACCGACATCGAAGCCCGTGAAAGCTGGTCTTTCGCAAACTTGTTTTCAGCATTTAATGACTTAGCTAAATTGAACAACTCCTTATACAGGCATCTGGCTTTTGTGTAAAGAGAAAAGGATCTGAATTCGAACATACCGGCATTATTAAAGTTTGACGTGGCCGTCATGCCGACATGCCTTATTTTGATTGAGAACGAATATGAGTGTAAGCGCATATTTGTTCTCTTTTTCGTTCTTTAGGTTCAGAGCGAATTTTTGATTGAGAACAAGCACATACTTGTTCTCTTTTTCTTTCTCACTCTTTAAAAAAGAACGATTTTGAGATTGAGAACGACTATGAGAACAAGCACATACTCGTTCTCAATCTCGTTCTCGTTCTGCGGAGAGGGAGGGATTAGCTTCGCTGAACCCTTGCAGGGTGTTTGAACTACAAGCAAAAACCAAAGCCTCGCTACGCTCTCTTTTTTGTTTCCTGTCTGCCTTTTGCAAGCAAGCTTGCAACGGCAGTCCGGCAACAAAAAAGCCCCTTCGGGGGGCTTTGGTTTTTGCTTGCGGAGAGGGAGGGATTCGAACCCTCGGTACAGTTACCCGTACGACAGTTTAGCAAACTGTTCCTTTCGGCCACTCAGGCACCTCTCCTTAAATTTCAGACTGCAAAGATAATAATTCATCCGATTATCCCACAAATCTATTTTTATTCTGGGGTGATTATTCGAAATTTCTGTAAAAACCGAGTGTGTGTAGTATGGATATGCCCTAAAATTACTTCTATACTACATCGTGTGCGGGATGCCCGCACTGCCTGCGAGAGGGATCCCCGAATCGGCAAAACCCTCTCGGGGCAAGAGCAGTGTAAAGCCCGCATCCCGAGAGGCGTAAGCCGATTCGGGAGAGGACTTGTAACGTATAGCCCGACCCCGGGAGGCGTATGCCGTTCCGGGGCTCGGCCACCTGTTTTTTAATGAGGTATTATTCGCTCTTACCGAAAAGCTTACCGAAAAATCCGCCTTTGGAGGGGTAATTGTGATGGGCATCCGGATTTTTTAGCTGATGCCGATAATCTCCGGACTCAGGATGCAGCATCTGGAATACCTCGGGCCAGCCGGGGAAACCGCCTACATTGCGGTCGTCTATGAATATGTCTGCGTTGATTTTTCGGCTGATTTTCTCGTGATATTCTTCTTCTGGATACGAGCGGTTTACGGCATAAAATTCTATGCCATTTTGCTTGCAATACTCCACGGCTTCGTTTAAGAGTCTTCCCTCTCTGAAAGTCCAGAGTATGAGTTTATGGCCACGGTTTTGCAATTCTTTGAGGGTAGCGAAAGCGAAGCGCATTTCTTTGCCAATGCCGGGATAGGCATGCTCTACTACGGTGCCATCAAAATCAACGGCTATGGTTTTTCCTTCTTCTTTGATGAACATATTAAGCGAGTGCGATCATGGCCTGAATGGCCTGTTGAATATTATTTCTTACCGTCAAAATATCAGCCTGCATCATATAACAGGGCGCGGTTACGATTTTAAGTTCTGTATGGATTTCGATTTCATGTACACTGCGCATCACAGGGGTAGCACCGATCATGTGCATGCCTTCGCTGATACCTTTAATGTCATAAGGGGATGCTTCTTGGTCGGTGCCTACGGTAAGGCGCGCATGATAGCTTGAGCCTTCGAGTGCTTTGGCAATCACGGTGGGGCCCATACATAATCCGGCTATAGGTTTACCGGCAGCTAGCATATCGAGTATGATGCGTTTTACTTCCGGGTCAATGCTGCCCTTCGGGCCTTCGAATGCCCAGCGATTCAGATTCTTGGCGGCACCAAACCCACCGGGAATCACAAGGGCATCCATATCAGCAGCGGATGCTTCTATTAGAGGCGCAACTTCACCTCTGGCAATACGTGCAGATTCAACAAGTACATTGCGGGTTTCGGGCATTTCTTCTCCTGTCAGGTGATTGATGACATGTGCCTGATTTTTATCAGGGGCGAAGCACTTGTATTGTGCCCCTGCTTCGGCAATGGCCAGAAAGGTTAAAACCGCTTCTTGAATTTCGCTACCATCATATACGCCTGAACCTGAAAGTAATACTCCTATTTTCATCTTTCGCTGATTTAACTTTGTATCGCTTAAATGCGACCCTGCAAAGGTACAAAATCACCTGCACACATACAGCAGTGTCTGATTGATGCTGTATATTTTAGAATAAACCTTAGAGACTATCCCCGTAATTATAATAGATTTGTTGCTTACAAACATATCGAAATGAAACATACAGCAGCATACTGGATTGAGAAATTAGGATTGACCGATCATGTGGAGGGCGGAGCCTTTGCAGAAACCTATCGTAGTCCTCTGGTATTGCAGAAGGCAAATCTTCCGGAAGGGCATACGGGAGATCGCTCTGCAGCAACAGCGATTTATTTTTTGTTGCAGCCGGGTCGGTTTTCGGCATTTCACAGAATTGTATCGGACGAGTTATGGCATTTTTACACTGGTGCACCCGTACATGTGTATGAGATCACGGCTGCTGGGGAATTGAAGCATCATATATTGGGCGATGACCCTGAGTTAGGGCAAAGTTTTCAATGCCTAATACCGGGAGGCTCCTGGTTTGGTTCGAGGATAGAGGCGGAATCGGGGTATGGCTTGGTGGGCTGTACGGTTTCACCTGGTTTTGATTTCGAAGATTTTGAGTTGGCAGCGCGTGAACACTTAATGGCATCATACCCAGAATATGCGGATATCATAGAGCAGCTTACGCGATAAAGTGAGCATCTTTATCTCGAGGGGCTACCATTTGTCATAATTTCATGCAATCATAAAGTTTCGTCTATTAACTTTATCTTTTTATTTAAATTATATCTATGATACAAACGCTAATGAAGTGGGTGTTTTTTGTTGCCCTGATGTATAGCCTACCGGGTTATGCACAAAACAAGCAGAAAGACAAATCGAAAGGAAAAGCGCCAGCGCTTGCTACAGTGGCGTCTGCTGATAGTACAAAACGCAAGGGTCCTGTATCGATGCAGGACACCTTAAAGGCGTTCCAATATTATCCGGGTCTTTTTGATATGTATCAGGACACCCTGAATGGTAGTCTGCTGCTAAAGTTAAAGGCAGACCAGGTGGGTAAAGAGTATATATATTTCAGTCATACTGCGGATGGTGTTTTACCTTCTGGTCATCATCGGGGTTCATTTCGGATGAATCTTATATTTTCGGTCCAGCGCTATTACAATCGTATCGAATTGGTATTGGAGAACACGGGATATTATTTTGATACCTTGAATGCTGTGAGTCGTTCAGCAGGGGCTAATATCAACCGGCCGGTATTGGCGAGTTTGAAGATTTTGAAGGAGGATAAAAAGACGGGGGAGATATTGATTGCAGCCGACCCAATATTTATGGCCGAGACCTTTGATCCTGTGAAGGATGTGATACCTGCGGGTCAGGCAGCCGGTCGTTTTGATCCGGGGAAGTTTAACAAAGACAAATCGAAGTATAGCCATATCCGCAATTATCCGGAGAATACGGATGTTGTGGTAGAGTATGTGTATGACAATGCTGCGCCTCAAAATGAGGGAGGCAAGGAGGTAACGGATGCCCGTTCTGTAACGATAAAATTGCAGCACAGTCTGATAGAGGTACCTCCTGCTGGCTATACCCCTAGGCGTGATGATCCGCGTGCTGGGTATTTCATGACGCAGGTAGAAGATATGACAGCTACGGACGCCACGCCTTACAGAGATGTGATTCATCGTTGGCGGTTGGAGAAAAAGAATCCGGAGGCAGCGAAATCAGAAGTTGTGAAGCCTATTACCTGGTGGATAGAGAATACGACGCCAGTGGAGTTTCGTGCTACGATTCGTGCGGCTGGTCTAAAATGGAATGAAGCGTTTGAGGCTGCTGGCTTTATCAATGCCGTTGAAATCAAGGAGCAGCCAGATGATGCCGATTGGGATGCTGGCGATATTCGTTACAATGTATTGCGCTGGACGTCTTCTCCACAGCCTCCTTTCGGTGGTTATGGCCCTAGCTTTGTGAATCCTAGAAGTGGCGAGATTTTGGGTGCTGATATTATGTTGGAATACATTTTTATCACCAACCGTTTGCAACAAGAAAGAATCTATACTCAGGCTGCATTGTTTCATGATGCAGAACACGAAGCAGATATGGAAAATCCGCATATGGGGTATTGTTCATTAGGGCATCAGCTGCATCAATCAACTCTTTTTGGAAGTCTTGCTTTGGATGCTATGAACATTCCTGACCCTTACAAGAGTGAGTATATCAAATCTGCTTTGTATTATCTTGTGATGCATGAGATGGGTCATACCTTAGGCTTGATGCATAATATGAAAGCCAGTCAATTATGGAGCCCGGAAGAATTGCAGGATAGAAATCTGACGGAGTCGATAGGTTTGGTTGGCTCAGTGATGGATTATCCGACGCCGAATATTTCACCTAATCCAGCGAAGCAGGGTCAATATTTTACAACACGTCCGGGGCCATACGATGTATGGGTGATTACCTATGGCTACGCTAATAAAAATGAAAACGAGCTACAGCAGCATTTGAATTTATCAACTCAAGCTCGCCTTACTTTCGGCAATGATGCCGACGATATGCGTTCTCCTGGCAAAGCCATTGACCCTAGGGTAATGGTGAATGATTTAAGTAATGATGCGATACGTTATGCTGCGGATCGCATGGATTTAATCAACAGGATACTACCGGAGTTAAAAACGAAGATGGGTAAGCCAGGAGATAGCTGGCATGAATTCCGGAATGCGTATTTGTTGCTATCTGGAGAGTATGCGAATTCAGCGCGGGTGATATCTCGATATATAGGTGGGGTGTATGTTGACCGTGGTTTTTCAGGTCAGGAGGGTGCTGTAACGCCTTACCGCCCTGTATCCTTTGCAGACCAAGAGCGGGCGATGAAAATGCTAGCCGACAAAGTACTTTCTCCTGCAGCTTTTCAATATGATGCAGAAATTTTTAGTTATCTGCAGATGCAACGTCGCGGATTTAATTTCTTTAGTGCCGGAGAAGATCCCAAAATCCATGCTCGGGTTATGGCGATACAAAAGGAAGTATTTGCACATGTGTTGCATCCTAGCACACTGCAAAGGATTACAGACAGTTATGCGTATGGCAATAGTTACACGCTAGACAAGGTATTCAAGGCTCTTACTGATGCAGTGTTTGTATCCGATATAAAAGGCAATGTAAATACCTTTCGTCAGAATTTACAGCAAGAATATACTGAGCAGTTAATTCAGATTGTGAAGTTGGAAAATAAATCTCGTTATGATCATATATCACGTTCACAAGCGTACCAACAATTGCGTACAATTGCCGCTTTATTGAAAGGGAATATTGCCGGTGATGGTTTGACTCAGGCGCATAAATCAGCATTGGCTTGGAAGATCAGCAAGGCGCTAGAAGATAAGGGATAGTTGCACACTACAAAGCATGAACAAAAACCTGATGGCGATATTGAAGCTATCAGGTTTTTGTGTTTAGTGAGGATGGGGAGATGCATATTTTTACCAATTGGGGCTCGCTCCACCCAAGTTGATTTATGTAGGATTGGCATCACACAATAAGAATTTGTCTAAGATGTAAGCACATAAAGATGTTTCGGGTTTGGCTTACCTAGATACGGTTTGTTGAGAAAGTATAGGTTAGCAATATTATTGGGCACACATAATGCATACAGCCCATCGCGCTGCGGTAACACCGCAGCTCCCTCCCCATTTTTCGGGGGAGGGTTAGGGAGGGGGCGTAAAATGGGATACTACCTGAGATGAGAATGAGAAAGCGTATGCACATACTCGTTATCATTCTCAATCTCCTTCTTTTCCGATAGGGAGGGGATTGCAGACCCGCATGCCACAACAGTTTGACGATTGGCTTATGTTAGAAATACTATGGGCATAAAGCAGAAACGATTATGGCATGATTACAAGCTTTAAATATATATCAAAGGGAATGACATGCATAATTTTTAAGGTGTTTAGTCATATTTCCTTGCATATAAAAACATCATATACCATTGAAACCCAATAACAGTAAAGACTGACATTTTCTGAGGAAGCCCAACTTATATAGGGTTTGTTGAGATTATTCATTTTTTTGAATTGTTATCTGGCAGTAAAAGAAGTAATAATGTCTTCCTAGGGTTGAAGAAGAGACGATTAGCAGATTGATTGTGAGACAGGCGTTTCCTACTCGTTTTTAGTCTCATAATCGTTCTGCCGCCAAGGCGACCACAAGATTTCGTGCAAGCATCAGGAATCTATGCGGCGCAGTTTTTTGCAGAGGAGTTACGCGCTTTTAGGGGTTTCGGCCATATCTCCTTGCTTATATAATATATCAATACCCATAGAGCTCAACGATAGCAATAGATTGGGCTTTCTAAGGAAGCCCTAAATATGATCTCTATCGCCAGCATACCCAATATAATTTTCGGGTGTGAGGGCGAGCAATTCTGCTCTCAGACTTTCGGATATAGACAGCTGTTGTATGAAGGCATGCAACGACGCTTGGTTGATGCCACTGTTGCCGCGTGTCAATTCTTTTAAGGCCTCATAAGGCTTTGGATACCCATCTCTGCGTAGCAAGGTTTGAATGGCCTCGGCTAATACTGCCCAGTTGTCGTTGAGGTCTGCTTTTATGGCTGCCTCGTTGATGTGCAGTTTGTCTAAGCCTTTCTGAATGGACATAAGCGATAGTAGGCTATGCGCTACCGGCAAGCCTATGTTTCTCAATATAGTGGAGTCTGTAAGGTCTCTTTGCAATCTCGATACCGGCAACTTGGCGCTGATAAAATGAAAGAGCGCATTGGCGAGGCTGAGATTGCCTTCGGCATTTTCAAAATCAATCGGATTCACTTTGTGCGGCATAGCCGATGACCCAATTTCGCCGGCTTTGGTCTTCTGCTTGAAATACTCCATGCTGATGTAAGTCCACATATCACGGCACAAATCGATTAGGATATTATTCGTTCTTGCAATTGAATCGAATAGGCCAGACAAGCCATCATAGTGGTCAATCTGAGTAGTGGTTTTATTTCTATGCAGGCCTAAAGCTTGCTGTAAAAATACATCAGCAAAATGAGGCCAGTCTATATTGGGGAATGCAATTTTGTGGGCATTGAAATTACCGGTAGCGCCACCGAATTTGCCGGTATGCTGCAATTGCAGAAAGCGAGCATTTTCATTTTGTAGGCGCTCACAAAAGACGAATAATTCTTTGCCGACCGTAGTAGGCGATGCGGGCTGACCATGCGTGCGCGCCAGCATAGGAATGCCTTGCCATGCCTTTGCCTGTGATGCGAGATGCTCAATAATTTTATGCAACCATGGCAAATACACAGATTCTAATGCCTCTTTCAGCATCATGGGAATGGCCGTATTGTTAATGTCCTGAGACGTAAGGCCAAAATGGATATACTCAGCCTCAGCCTCGGTGAGCTGAATTTCGGGATGTTGGGTAAGGGTATCTTTCAGAAAGTACTCTACCGCTTTTACATCATGATTGGTTTCCTGCTCTTTGGTTTTAATCCAAGCAGCGTCTTCCAAGGAAAATTTCTTCCAGATATGGGTAAACACCTCATGCGGTATCGCTTTCAGTCTTTGCAGAGCAGGTAGATCTGCCTGAATGAGTGCATAAAAATATTCTGCTTCTACGCGCACCCGATATTTGATGAGAGCAAATTCTGAGAAATAGGGACTCAGGGCTTCGGTCTGTCTGCGGTATCTTCCATCTACTGGGGCAATGGCAGTAAGCGCTTGAAGATCCATGTTTATCGGTAGAATACCGGAAACTTTCCGGGGTTGGTTTCATGCATGAGTTCATACACGGTTTCGAAGATATCTTCCACGCCGGGCTTAGACCAGTAATCACCATCTGTGCCATAGGCAGGACGATTTTCACGCGCTGTCAGGGTGCGGGGTTCAGAATCTAACCAGCGGTATCCGCCCTGCACTTCTATCACCTGCTGCATCATAAATGAGGAGGCTCCTCCGGGTACATCCTCGTCGAGGAAAATAATTCGGTTGGTCTTTTTCAGCGATTCTACAATGCTATGATTTCTGTCGAAGGGCAATAGAGTTTGCACATCAATGACTTCCACAGAGATGCCGGTTTCTTCTAATCTTTCGGATGCTTCGATTGCGTACCGGCAATTCGGGCCATAGGTAACGATGGTTACATCTGTACCTTCTCTCAATACTTCAGGCTCACCGAGGGCAACGGTAAATTCATGTATGTTTTCAGGAATTCTTTCTTTCAATCGGTAGCCATTCAGCACCTCTACAATTAAACCGGGTTCGTCCGATTGCAACAGGGTATTGTACATACCGGCTGCCTGAGTCATATTTCTAGGCACACAGACGTGAATGCCTCTAACGCCATGAATAATCATACCCATAGGTGAACCGCTGTGCCAGATACCTTCGAGTCTATGACCGCGGGTTCTGATAATCACCGGTGCTTTTTGTCCGCCCTTGGTGCGATACTGCAAGGTGGCAAGATCATCTGACATCAGCTGCAAGGCATAGAGCAGATAGTCTAAGTATTGAATTTCGGCAATGGGTCTGAGCCCACGCATGGCAAGACCAATACCCTGACCGAGGATGGTAACCTCGCGGATACCGGTATCGGTTACTCTGAGTTCTCCATACTTTGCCTGCAAGCCTGCGAATGCTTGATTTACATCCCCGATATGCCCTACATCTTCACCGAAGGCCAGCACACGAGGGTCTCTGCTCAGGGCTGCATCAAAGCATGCCTGCAATACTTCTCTGCCATCTACGACAGGGGAGGCCTCTGTAAACACAGGAGCTATAGATTTTACGCGCAGCGCGGAATGTTCGGATTGGCTATATACAAAAGAATTGTAGCGATCATACGCCACCGTTTCTGCGTCTTTTCTCCATTTAATGAGTGCCGCTCTGGCATCCGGATTCGCATCTGCTCTTGTCAATATCAAAGCTTTCTGAATCGCAACCATAATATCTTTACGGAAGGGTTCAGTGATTTTCGACAAATCTTCGGTAAGGCTTACGATTTGGGATTGATTTTTGACACCAGCAGAGATATTGCGTAAAAGTGCGCAGGCTTCCGCAACTTCCGTTTTAATGGGCTGCATATAGGCTTTGAAAGCTTCATTCTTAGCTTCCCTCACCATTTTGGTAGCTTCTGCTTCCAGGGTATCGAGTTCTTCTGCGGTAGCAAGCTCTTGCGCAATCATCCAATCGCGCATCTGCTTGATGCAATCATACTCTTGCTCCCAAGCAAGGCGCTCTTTGGATTTATACCTTTCATGAGAACCGGAGGTTGAGTGTCCTTGAGGTTGAGTTACGTCCTGCACATGCACGATCACGGGCACATGCTCTTCGCGGCAGATTTTTTCTGCCTTTTGGTAGGTGGCTAATAGGGCAGGATAGTCCCAACCTTTGACGGTTAGAATTTCATACCCCGGTTTTTCTTTTGTACGCTGAAAGCCGGAAAGAATTTCAGATATAGATTCTTTGGTGGTCTGATACTTTGCGGGTACGGATATGCCGTAGGAATCATCCCATACCGAAAGCAGCATAGGCACTTGCAGTACGCCGGCAGCATTAATGGTTTCGAAGAACATGCCTTCGGAAGTGGAGGCATTGCCTATGGTACCAAAAGCGATTTCATTGCCTTTGATAGAAAAATCTTCGAAGGCATGCAGGCCGGGGTTGTCACGATATAATTTGGACGCCAAAGCCAAGCCTAAGAGTCGTGGCATCTGTGAGCCGGTAGGGGACACGTCAGCCGAAGAGTTCTTCATGGAGGTCTGACTTTTCCAGGAGCCATCTTCATTCAGTAGGCGGGTACCGAAGTGCCCGTTCATGGAACGCCCGGCAGAGCAGGGTTCAGCCTCTACATCGGTATGGGCAAACAGCTGTGCGAAGAAGGCTTTGATATCTGACATACCGGCAGCAAACATAAAGGTTTGGTCGCGGTAATAGCCTGATCTAAAGTCTCCATTTCTAAACACGCTGGCCATTGCCAGTTGAGGTACTTCTTTCCCATCTCCAAAAATGCCAAACTTAGCTTTGCCTGTAAGCACCTCCCTGCGACCCAATAAACTGGCCTGACGACTTTCGACGGCGATGCGGTAATCTCTGATGATAGCTTCCTTATCCAATGGCAAACGACTGGTTTTTTTAATGCCTGCTGCTTTTTCCAAAATACTCACGATGATTTGAATTGATGCCTTTAAATTACTCAATATTCCCCTTTCCTTCAAATTTTAACAGAGATTTAACCTTATGATACAGGTTTTCAGGGAGTCAGAAATGGGCAGGGCGTCACAGTTGGTCACAGATTTTTCTGATGATCACAGATGTATATGTATTTTATTTAATGTTCAGGGATGTTCACAGATTTTGCGATATGTCATGGATTTTTGTGAGATTTATGGTGTTTACGGCTATAATATTGTCAGTTGCAGACTCAGGAACCCCGATAAGGGGTATAAATTGGGGCGAGTCCCGATTCGGAATATATCCGATTCGGGCGCGGGCTATTCGTTACAAGTCCTCCCCCGAATCGGCTTACGCCTCTCGGGCTGCGGGCTTTCCACTTCTCCTGTCCCGAGAGGCTTTTGCCGATTCGGGGATCCCTCTCGCACGCAGTGCGGGTATCCCGCACACGGTGTAGGTAGGGTAGATGTTGTATTTTCTCATGCTGCATTTTTGTTTGGGATTTTATTCTTGTTAGTTATATTATACTCTTGTGGTTGAATTATATGAATGTGCATGGTGTATGGGTTTTCACGTAGAGACGCGATAAGGAGACGCGATAAATCGCGTCTCTACTTGTGTATAAAATGCATTCGGTATTAAATACGGAATTGATGGTTTGTTGAAATTGAAATTGAGAATGCGATGAATGGTATGGAGACGCGTCCATTTCACAAACACAAATACATCGTTTCGTTTTTTTTAATTCGCACGTTTTCGGGATATTCACGTAGAGACGCGATTTATCGCGTCTTTGAATTATTGCATCCATTTCATCGCGTCCATTGCACAAACACAAATACATCGTTTCGTTTTTTTAAATTCGCACGTTTTCGGGATATTCAAGTAGAGACGCGATTTATCGCGTCTTTGATTTATCGCGTCTTTGCATTTCGGAGACGCGATAAATCGCGTCTCTACATATGTATATAATGCATTCGGTATTATATTCAGAATTGATGGTTTGTTGAAATTGAGAATAAAAATGCGATGAATGGTATGGAGACGCGTTTATTTCACAAATACAAATACATCGTATCGGTTTTTAAATTCGCACGTTTTCGGGATATTCAAGTAGAGACGCGATTTATCGCGTCTTTGATTTATCGCGTCTCTCGTTCATCGCGTCTTTTATTTATCGCGTCTCTCGTGCATCGCGTCTTTTATTTATCGCGTCTCTCGTTCATCGCGTCCATTTTATAATATCGATTGCATCGCGTCTATTTTTCATTGTCGCACTGCATGGTCTTTTGTTGATTATATTATAATAATCCATAATTAAATTTTGCTATATAATTACAGATGTTTACGATTAAATTGATTCATCGTGATGTCTATGATTATTAATTTATTATTTGGATTTTGGCGTTCAAGGTTTGAATATTTCCTTGCGAATCGAGTCAGATATTTTACCAGAAATATCTGAATATAATCTTATAAAAAGCACTTTTTCTGAAATATCGATATTGGGGTTATGTTGAAATACTTCAATTTGTCTTAGTTGTTCCTGATTACAGATATATAAGCAGTTTAGGCATGCATTTCGGTATCGGGCTTGTTTCAGATTTGCTAATTTTTGAGTACAGGTATCATAACACGTTAAAAGGTCCTGATTTCTGATATATGCTTCCGCAGTCAATTCAGGACTCAGTTGTAAAAGTGTACTTTCAAGCTGTAGAGGATTCTTGTCTTTCATGCTTGTAGGCGTCGATGACAGTCTTTCGTCTATGATTGCAGGGATTACATCTGGCATAGTTTGTTTATCTGGTGGTCCTTTATAGAATGCAACTCTTGCTTTAACTTTCTGTTCAGAATAGATTTTTACATAGAATATTAAGCCAATGCCTGATATCAGAATGGTGATTAGCAAAGTCAGGCCTAGGGGTCGAAAGAGCATATTCTTACGAGCTTGTAATATACCTATTGCCACTTCGACAGTGGGTGGGCGTTGACTTGGCTGCGGTTGATTGCAGGCATGTATTAAAGATGCGATCGTTCTATGTTTTTTTTGTTTCCGGAAATAGTAAGCCAGCAATCTTTCCAATACTATATAAATCGCCTTGTGGACTTGGGCTGGCACCCTTTAATTGCTCGGGTGGTGACCAGGCTGGAGTACCTGCTGCCAGTATAAGATCGTCCTCGCCAGCAGAAAATCCGAAGTCAATTATTTTAACCTGATTCGTTTTATGGGTTATAAGTATGTTTGATGGACTTAAATCTCGATGATATATTTGATGTCGGTGTAAATATTGGGTAGCTTCCAGAATTTGCATCAAAATATTTTGCCGTTGTGATGCGCTATGGTATCTGCATGCCCATTCTGATACGGTCTCTCCATCTACCCA
>Ga0247843_1005687_pt1 | contig 17053 bp, 17 predicted proteins | sample LaCruzMarch2017__FD_192420 | JGI IMG/M metagenome (GOLD analysis project Ga0247843, IMG submission 192420) | Freshwater microbial communities from meromictic Lake La Cruz, Castile-La Mancha, Spain - LaCruzMarch2017_8m | ecosystem: Environmental > Aquatic > Freshwater > Lake | place: Spain... | reverse complement strand
ACTTTATTACATCAAAACTTTTACAACTCCAACACGACTTTTTTTTGAGTTTTTCATCAACAAAAAAAAGCATATTGAAAACGTTTTCAATATGCTTATCGGAATCCCTTTCTGGTAATGGCTTTCAACCGATTTTACCAACTATTTTTTGCTATTATACCCTTTTTTTAAATAGAAATATTCTTCTTAATTCTAAAAATTTGCGTTAATAGTTTCTATAACAAAATCAGAAGCAGATTTAAAACTTCCAATAGGTTTTATATAATCTTGCAAGCCATTTTGTGTAAATAAATTTATTAAATCAGGTTGGTTTGATGGATTAATACTAATTAATAAACCGCCACTTGTTTGAGGGTCGTTTAATATTTGAAATGCTTTCATGATGTTTAAGCCTGTTACTTTCTTTTCATAAGCATTCCAATTTCTATAAGTGTTATCGGGAATTATATTTTTAGCTAAATAACTATCTATAAAATCAAAATAAGGAACATGATTCCAATTTATTTCAGCAGTTAAATTTGCACCTTCAGCCATTTCTATTAAATGTCCTAAAAGACCAAATCCAGTAATATCAGTAATTGCAGACACGCCTTTAAGCAAAGAAAGCTCGTAACCAATGCTGTTTAACTTGCACATACTTTTTATACAAGTCAATTCATGTTGTTCGTTTTCTATTAAGCCTCGTTTAATGGCTGTGCCAATAATTCCTGTACCTAAAGGTTTTGTTAAAAACAATAAATCTCCTTTTTGGGCAGAACTATTTTTTTTAATATTTTTTTTATCAACTATTCCATTCACTGCTAAACCAAACATTGGTTCTAAACTATCAATGCTGTGTCCACCAGCAATTGGAATATTAGCTTGGCTGCAAACAAATTGAGCACCTTCAATTACTTTTGAAGCCAATTCTAAAGGCAACTTATCAATTGGCCAACCCAAAATTGCATTTGCAAAAATTGGCTTCCCTCCCATTGCATATACATCGCTTATTGCATTGGTAGCTGCTATTCGTCCAAAATCAAAAGCATCATCTACAATAGGCATAAAAAAATCGACAGTGCTAACTAATGATTGCCCATTTCCTAAATCCCAAACTGCTGCATCGTCATTGTTATTGTTACCAACTAATAAGTTTTTAAACAAAACACTTGTTTTGTTTTTACTTAAAATTTGTTCTAGTTTATCGGGTGCAATTTTACAGCCACAGCCAGCACCATGACTATATTGAGTTAGTTTAATAGTTGTCATTTAAAATTTAGTATATCAAGTACATTTTTACAAAATTCGTATTCGTATAATTGGTTACTAGCAACTATAATGGTACATTTATTATTTATTATTTGAATACATTTTTTATACCATATAATCCCTGCTTCATCAAAATTACTACAAGGTTCATCTAACAACAAAAGATTGCATTGCGTTGCAAATGCTAAAATAAGCTTTGCCCTTTGTTTCATTCCACTCGAAAAGTTTTTTATTAACTTATGCTTATGTTCAAATAAATTTGATTCTGTTATCAATTGATTTAAATCCAATTCACTTCTTTTTGACTTTATATTAAAATGAAAATCAATAACTTCTTGTAAAGTAAGTTCTTCTGGAAGTTCTAAATATGGCGATGCAAAAGCCATGTGAGTTTGTTTATTTTCTTCAATTAAATTATTGTTTAAATAATAATTTATTTCACCGTTGCTAAAAGTATTGTAGTTATATATTATTTGTATTAAAGTTGATTTCCCACTTCCATTATACCCGGTAATTGCATACGATTGGTTAGCTTCAAATACAAAATCGAGGTTGGAGAAAATGATTTGTTTATTAAATTTTTTAGTTAATTTTTTTAAAACTATTTGCATTATATTATTTAATTTTATCACTCTCCCACTGCGCTGCAACATTACTCAATTCATTGAACCATTCTGTTCCAAATTTTCTAATTAAAGGTATTTTTAAAAACTTGAATACTGGTAATTTATGTTCATCGCCAAGTTTACAAGCAGGTTTACAAATATCCCATTTATGGTAATTAACTGCATCGTAGTTACCTACTTTACTAATTCTAATCGGATATAAGTGGCACGACAAAGGCTTTTGAATACTTGATTTACCTGCTTTTGAAGCCTGTTCTATGCCACATTTTAAAGTTCCATCGCTTTCTTTAATTGAAAAATTACATGCTCCTGATGGAAGACAAGTTGTAACTAAATCGCCATCGATGTCTTTTTCCCAAATTCCTTTTTTATTTATTTCATTAATCGATTCAGCACTTAAGAAAGGTAAAATATTTGAAAGTTCTGCTTCTATGGTTTCAATTTCTTCCTCTGTTAAAGGTGCACCAAAATCGCCTTCAATACAGCAAGCACCTTTGCAAGCAGACAAATTGCAAATAAATTTTTTTTCTAAAATATCCTCCGAAATGATTGTATTGTCAAGTAATATCATAAATTGATATCAAAAATAATATTTACAAACACTTAACCTTTACTTTTAATAATTAACTAATAAAAGTCCTTTTGTTTTTTTATTTTACTTACTAAAAAAACCTATTAATGAAAATGGTATATAAACAAAAATACTTAATACATTAAATAGCATAGGGCCCGGATTGAATAAACCGCCTATTGCCAATGCCAAACCAACAATTAAAGCAGGATAAATTTGTTTTCTATCGGATGATAAAGTTGCAACTACACCGCCCATAAATGCACCAATTGCGTAACACAATGCTTCTAAAGTAAAAGCATAGTATGGTAGCTCACTAATGTGTTTATTAATTTCATCTAAATTATTTAAATCAATATTTGTAGGGGTGGGAAAAAATTTATATATTATTTGTTCCAAAGGTAAAATAATGATTGCCGCAATTAAAATTCCAGAAAAAACAGAAAAAATATACTTGAAATATTTCATTTTAAACTAATTTAAGTTAAAACAAATAAACAGCTATTCTTTTAAAAATTTATAAATAACTGTTTTATTACTTGATTTTATTTTTAAGAAATATAACCCATTACTTAAATTAGTTACGTTTATTTTGTTATTAATTACATCTATATCTTGTATATTTCCTAATAGTGAAACAATTGAAATGGATAACTCTAAACCTAGAGGATTGTTAATTATCAATTCGTTTTTTGATGGATTTGGATAAAAAGTTAAATTCTCCTTTAAATTGATTGTATTGTCAACATTAGTTTTATTACACATAACAGCATTTAGTTTTTGCCATATTTGATTACAAAAAAGTGTAGGCACTTCTCCAAAATTTGTTGGCGCATCGCCCATTCTAACTACAACCAAACCTTTACTTTTAGAAACACTTACTATTTGGCCGTTTTTACCAATTCCAGCAAACATATCGGCAGGAGCTTGTGGCGCGTAACTTCCGGGTATAACTGTTTGCAAGGTTGGAACCATGTAAGAAGCTTTTCCATTTAACCACCACAAATAACCATACGAAAGATTTAAATTTTGAGAGGTGTTGACCATTTTATTAATATAATCGGTATCATTTAAAATAGCTTCATTTCCCCATTTACAGTTATTTTGAAAAAGCAATCCAAACCTAGCCATGTTCCTGGGTTTACTATAAAATACATTGTCGTTATTATTATAATACCATAATCCGTAAATACCGGTTTTTATTGATAATTTTTGAGAAGTATAATTATTTATTGTAACTGAAGTAGCATTTGTAATTACTTTTTCTAATAAAGTGTAGGGTGCATTATGGTAAGCCCATCTTGTTCCAACATTTGCTTTAAAAATTAAACATTTTTTATCGGTACAATGGTTATCAATTACACCATCGTCCAAACCCGTTGTCATTGTTAAATGGCTTAAAATACTCATTTTATTTTCTTGTTGTTCGGTACAGTCTGTCCAACCTTTTCCTAAATATTTTGAAGAGGTATCTGTAATTTTTAAGTAACCCTCTTCTTGTGCTTTGCCAATTAAAAGCGAAGTAATGGTTTTACCAGCCGATGCCCAATACCAAATGCTGTCTTTAGTAAAAGTGTTAAAATATTTTTCAAGTACTATTTTTCCATCTTTTAAAACTATAAAAGCTTTTGAATTTTCTTTTTCTAAAAAATTATACAACGAATCAATTTCGGGTAAACACCAACCCAACGATGAGGGCGAAACAGTGTCCCAATTAGCATTGAAACTTAAAGGAGGGAAATATATTTGTTGTGCATTTAATTTAACAAAACCCACAAAAAATAATAGAAGTAAAAATGTTTTTTTCATTTAATTTTTTGTAATAAGACTTAAATAAATGAATTAGGTTTAATTTTATTCAACAATTATACTATCAAAGTCAAATTTATATAAAGGGTCCATTGGAGAATTTTTGTCAATAGTGATTAAGTCTTTTAATATTCCGTTTTTTAAACCATAAACACAACCATGTAATACAGGATATTCGCTATTTCTCCACGAATTTTGTACAATTGATGTTTTAGCCAAATTATTTACCTGCTCTATTATATTAAATTCAACCAAAGCATCTGTTTTTTCTTCCACATTTTTATATTTTTCAAGCTCATTAAAATGCAATCTATACACATCTTTAATGTTCCTTAACCATTTGTTTAATAAACCAAAATGGTGATTGGTAATAGCTGCTTTTACTCCCCCGCATCCATAATGACCACAAACTATTATATGTTTTACTTTTAAAACCTCTACTGCATATTTTAAAACGCTCAACATATTTAAATCGGTATTTACTACCAAGTTTGCAATGTTACGGTGTACAAATATTTCACCAGGCCCAGTATTAGTAACTTCATTGGCAGGAACCCTGCTATCAAAACATCCAATCCATAAAAACTCAGGCTTTTGTAATTCAGCTAAATGTATAAAATAGTTTTCATCTTGGTCTACCTTTTCTGTTACCCAAGATTTGTTTTGGAGTAATAATTTTTCGTATTCATTCATTATTTTTTACTTTTTTTTAAAATAAGTATTTGGACTTGAAACAGTAGTTTTTTTATCGATTGTAATATTTTGGTGAGGAGCCATTTCTATAAACTCATCTATTACTTCTATTATATCTAAATCAATAAACAATGCACCCGAACCATCAATGATTACATATGCCCCTTTGGGTATTTTTTCTAAATGGTTTCTAAGAACTGCTTTATATACAAATGAAACATTTCCTTTTAGTTTTATTAAATAATTTTCATTGTCTTTAATTAATGTAATGGTTCGTTTATAACTATTTTTTACTATAAAATAAATAGACACACATAAACCAACCAAAACCCCAATTAATAAATCGGTAAAAACTATGGCAATAACTGTAACAATAAATGGTAAAAATTGAGATAATCCTTTACCAAATATATTTTTATATAATGATGGTTTCGTAAGTTTATAGCCAACAAATAACAATAAAATAGCTAAGCTTGATAATGGAATTTGATTTAAGAATTTAGTAAATAAAAGTACACAAACCAACAAAAGCAAACCGTGTAAAATAGCTGATACTTTGCTTTTAGCACCTGCAACTATATTTGCACTGCTACGAACAATAACTGCAGTTACAGGTAAGCCACCAAATAAAGCTGATGCAGCGTTTCCAATTCCTTGGGCTACCAATTCTTTACTAGTTGGTGTTATTCGTTTAAAAGGGTCTAACTTATCGGTTGCTTCTATGCTTAACAATGTTTCTAAACTTGCTACAATTGCAATTTTAAATGCAATTATTATAACACCAAACTCTGCCATCCGAGAAAAGTTAGGTGAGTTAAAATTTTTACTATTAATTAAATTGGGTATTTGCACCAAATGCTCGCTTTCTAAAGCATAATTAGGAAAGAAATTATTAATTAAAACACTGCTTAAAGTTCCTAATAATACTGCTAATAACGATACTGGAACTAACTTAAATAGTTTATATTTTTTTAATTTAGTATATTCACCTAAAAACAGAATTGAAAAGGTAATTAAAGCAATAATAATAGCAGTAGTATTGAATCTGTCAAAAATATTTAATAGCTCGCTAAAAGTATTTTGATGATCGAGTTGATTAAATGATTCATCCCCTTCAAAATCTACATCGTACCCAACCGCATGAGGCAATTGTTTAAAAATTAAAATAATGCCAATTGCAGCTAACATTCCTTTAATAACTGATGAGGGAACAAAATTTCCTATAATTCCTGCTCCTAAAAAACCAATAATAATTTGAATAATTCCAGCAATTAACAAAGCTGATAAAAACAAATCGAAACTACCTAACACTTGAATTGAAGTTAAAACTATAGTAGTTAATCCGGCTGCGGGACCACTCACACTCGTATGTGAACCACTAATTAATCCAACAATTATTCCACCAAAAATACCTGAAATTAATCCTGAAGCAAGTGGCGCGCCTGATGCCAATGAAATACCTAAACACAATGGTAAAGCTACAAAAAAAACTACTATTGATGCAGATAAGTCGGCTACAAAATTTTCTTTTTTAAACATATTTTCTTCAAATATATTGATTGGCTTCGGTAAAAAAAAATGAATCCTAAATCATTATACGTTATTACCCTTTTTAACAACCATTATTTTGCCACATCCCAACATCTATCAGAATTCACAGAAAACAAAGATTTAATTTAACACTTTGCGCTGTTTTATTCCCCACAGATTTCGCATATAAAGCTGATTAATCAAACGCCATTGTTGGTGTTTAAGCGAAGCGTCACCAACAACTTTGCCACAGATTGAACTGATTACGGAGATTTTCCTTAACACTTTTCGTTGTTTTATTCCCACAGATTACGCAGATAAACTTTGCCACAGATTGTCTGAACAAGATTTATTTGATTTATATGATTAAAATGAAATACTAACCAAAACCCAAAGCGAGAAAAAACTAAGTTCTAAAAACTAATAACTAATAAAGTGCGGGAACAATTAAATAAATAAAGTTTATAACTTTACATTTATAACAAATGCTAGCAGTAGTTAATCTTCCGAACAACAACAACAAAACGGAATTATAAAGTCTTGTACCTTTCAAAAATAAAACCTACAAAAACTGATAAAAACAAAATAGAAATGAGTTACAAACTCTACTTTCATTTTAAATCCTCAGTCATCCACCCAAAAGCTATTTCAAAAAACTTAGGATAGTTGAGGAAATATACATATTGATAATAACAACTTTAATTCATTTGTTATATTATTATTTTGTTAATTTAAAGATTACATTTTTTTCGTTCAACTTTAATTTTATTTCTGAAAATTAATTTTATATCAAAAAACAATGAAAAAAACAATTTTAGCAATTTTAACTGTAGGAACTATAATGTTTACTGCATGTAGCAAAGAAGAAACAAAAATTACACCTACTGACGTAAGAGACCAAGCAGTTGGAAATTACAACTACAATTTGGTTTTTAACACTATAGAAAATGGGGAATTAATTCCAAAAGATTCGTCAACTGGCATACTAAAAGTGGAAAAAGGAACTTCATCTTCTACTATTTTAATCAAAGAATCAAATGGAAAACTTATAACTAATGGTTCTAAAATAGCTAGTGCATCAAACGGTTTTACTTTCGATATAGATCCACAAACAGTTGACTCTATAACACTCGAAGGTTATAACTATTTTACTTTAGGTTCAACTAAATATCATGGTGGGTTTTTATCAGGAGTTAATACTTTAACATTTGCATATAAGACCAAGATTTCAGGATTAGATATAGTTGCTGTTACAAATTGCAGTAAGCAGTAATTAATCCATTTTTCTTATATAAAATCCTGCCAAGTGCAGGATTTTTTTTTGATACCAATAATCTTCTATTTACTTTACGCTTTTGCTAGCGTTTAGTGAAGGCTTGTCAAGCAAGGCATGAATCACTTGTATTTTAAATAAATAAAGCTTACAACTATACATTTATAACACATGCTGGCAGTAGTTGAATCTACTGAACAACAAACTAGAATTATAAAGTCTTGTGCCTTTCAAAAATAAAACCTACAAAAATCTGATAAAACAAAATAGAAACGAGTTACAAACTCTACTTTCATTTTAAATCCTTTTTGCCACAGATTGCACTGATAACACAGAAAACAAAGATTTAATTTAACACTTTGCGCTGTTTTATTCCCCACAGATTACGCATATAAAGCTGATTAATCAAACGCCATTGTTGTTTAAGCGAAGCGTCGCCAACAACTTTGCCATAGATTACACAGAAAAAAAAGCCCCAAAAGAAGCTTTAGTAAATACTTTTCCCGAATACTGTCCGTTGTTGAATCCACTGACTAACAAAAGCTATCTAAATTGTTGGTTATAGCATTTTTTTCTTCTTTCTTTTTCCATTGCTACTTCGACTCCGCTCAGTATAAATTCCAAAGAAACAAAAAAGCTAGACCATCAAAAGCTACCTCCCCGCTAGGCTTGAAGCACGGCCCGCTTAATGGTCAGGCCAACGCTCGCCACATTTTCATTAATTTAGTAAATAATTGGCATTTGAATTTTTATTTATAGCTTTTTAAAAAAGTGCGGGAACAATTCCCCCTTGTGAATTGGACTTGCGCGATAGCGAAGGGGGTTGGGGGATGTTTTGAAATGCCTGTTTTCCACCATTGTTGTTGTTTTAGAAAAGCTACCATTTACTTTTTTACTTAATCAACTAATTATTAGAAAAAAAACCACATAGATACATAGATTATATAGTTTAAACGCTACGTTTTCTATTTTTCTATGTGGTTCAAGTTTTTTAAACAAGGTCACATAGCATTGCAATATCATTTTATATTGATTTATGGATGGTGTATCATCATCCTTAGGTATGAAAGAACTTGATAAGAATATTTTTTTTCAAAAGCATTCAACTGACAACTATCAACAAGCAACTATCAAGTAAAAAATTATAATTGCATTTAACTTAAAATTACTAACATTATGGCTATTATAAAACCTTTTGCAGCATTGCGTCCAGCTAAAGACAAAGTTGCGCAAGTTTCGGCTCCAAGTTACGATAGTAGTTTGCGTGAACTTTCAACACATGAAATATTAAAAAACCCATACAGTTATTTGCATGTGGTAAAGCCTTATTTACACTTTAAAGGTGAAAAGAAAAACCCACTTAAGCATTTCCCTTTGGGCTTGGAATATTTGAACAAATTTAAAAGTAATCAGGTTTTAATTAAAGATAAATCGCCATGTTTTTATGTATATAGAATTATAAAAGGCAGTGTGGCTTATACTTCGTTAATTGCCTCTGCTGCTATTGATGATTATAACAATAATGTAATTTTAAAACACGAAAATACACTTACCGAAAAGCAAAATGAATTGGCCGAACACATTGAGTTTTATAGTGGGTTAGGAAATCCAGTATTGCTTACTTACCCCGACAATGATGACATAGAAGAGGTAATTAACAGAACTATTTTAGGTCATGCTCCTGAATATAATTTTATTAGTCAAGACCAATTGAAACATAATTTATGGCCTATAAGCAATGATGCTGATTTGCTTAAAATAGAAAATGCTTTTGCAGCAATTGATAAATTATACATAGCCGATGGGCACCACAGAAGTGCTGGCTGCGCTACTTATACTGAAACCATGCGAGCTAAATATCCTAATTACAATGGCAGCGAACTATTTAATTTTTATCCTGTTTGTTTAATTCCTTTTAACAAATTATACATTTACGAATACCACAGATTAATTAAAGACGAAGTTATTGTAAACAGTGAAGATTTTTTATCGAAATTGAGTGCCTTTTTTAATATTTACCCAAGTGGACACATACCAATTCAACCATTAAAAAATCGTGAGTTTGGCATTTATTTTAACAACGATGCATTTGTTATAAATTTAAAACCTGAATTTGAAAGTAAATTAAAAGGAACTTTAGAATTGCTTGATGTTAGCGTTGTGGAAGAATTTATTCTAAAACGTATTTTTAATATTACAGATAGTAAAACCGATAAACGCTTGAGCTTTTTGGATGGCAGCAGGGGTTTATTACCGTTACAAAGCGCTGTTGATAGTGGCGATTTTGATTTGGCAATTACTTTGTTTCCAACAAGCATAGCAGAGGTAAAGCAAATAGCAGATGAACAATTAATAATGCCTCCAAAATCGACATGGATAGAACCTAAAATAAGAACTGGATTGATTATTTATGAAACTATTTAATTTGTCTGCTGGCAACTAGCTTCTGGCTTGGTTAAGGTTATCAAACTTTTAATGCTGCAATCAAACTTCATCGTCATCCAAAGGAAGTCGAAGGACAACATTCATAATTCATAATTCATTCACGCCTTGCGTGATAAAAATTCAGCATTCATAATTCAAAAACTTATTATGCAATGAAACAATTTGTTCAATAATTGAATCTTGTTCATTGTTTTTAATTTCAAAATTGGCATTGGCTAATTTTTCTTCTTGAGTCATTTGGTTTTTCATTCGGGCTTCCACTTCTTGCTTTGTAATATTATCACGTTGCATGGTTCGCCTTATTCTATCGTCAATTGGGGCAGTAACTACTATAAATTTATCAATATTTTTATAGCTTTCAGTTTCAAACATTAAAGCCGCTTCTTTTATAATATAAGGTGCTTTATTCTCTTTTTGTTGTAATAACCAAACATCAAAATCAGCAAAAACTATAGGATGAACACATTGATTTAATTCTTGCAAAAGTTGTTTGTTTTCAAATACTATTTTCGAAATAAGGGTTCGGTTCAATGTTCCTTTCTCAGTATAACTTTCGTTTCCAAAAAGTAATTTTACTTTACTAATAATTGTAGCATTGGTTACCATAAGGTATTTAGCCCTTTCATCAGCATTATAAATTGGAACACCTAGTTGATTAAATATTTTACATATAATTGATTTACCAGAACCTATACTACCTGTAACACCTATTTTTAACATATTCAAATTAAATAAAAAATGGTTTGATTTTGATTATTAAGTAATATTTATTTTAAAACAAATTGACCACCTTATAAAAGATTTATTTTAATTTAAGGAAAACCAAAATTGAAACTCCATAGGAGTTTAATATAAATATCCATCAGTGAAATTGATGATGTTATAGACAAATTAATAATACAAAACCCCGAAAAACTTCACGAACGCCAAACGCATTTATGAAGATTTTCGGGGTTTTGAGAAGAGGTTTACTATCATTTTTTCAACGGGTTAAACCAGTTGCTATGATAAAAACATTCTTATGTAACTCTTTAATTTATAAATTAGCTTTTGACTATTTTATAAATACAATTGGTATTACTTAGTTTCTTCTTTTTTTGCAGGATTAAGCGCTACAGTTGCTTCCATGCTTACTGCACTTCTGTTAATTCTTAATTTTGTTCCTTCACTTTCAATAATTAGGTAGGTTTCGTTAACTTCAGTTACTTTAGCTTGTATGCCACCTAAAGTTACTATTTTGTCGCCTTTAGCTATCGAATCAACTAATTTTTTCTGCTCTTTTTGTTTCTTCATTTGAGGTCGAATCATAAAGAAATAAAAAATTGCAATCATTGGAACAAAAAATATCAATTGTTCCCATCCGCCACCTTTTGCAGCCGCTTGTAATAATGTAAAATTCATGTTTGTGTTTATTTTTTTTATTGGTTGTTAATGTGTGTTTGGTTTTACTTGTTCTCCACTTTTTGGCGTTACTTCTCCTTTTAAAAGTAAAGCAGTATTGGTAGGTGTTGTATTTGCGGTAACCGTTACCGATTTCTCGGCATGGTTAGGTTTACCTTCGCTATTAAAAGTTACATCTATTTCGCCCGATGCTCCTGGTGCTATTGGTTCTTTTGGCCAACTAGGTACTGTGCAACCACAACTTGCATTAGCACTTGTTATTAGTAATGGATTTTTACCTGTGTTCTTAAATTTAAATTTGTGGTTAACTATATCACCTTCTTTAATAGTTCCAAAATCATAAATGTTTTGATCAAATGTAATTTCAGTTACATTGGTATTTTCGGCATTTGGATTTTCGGGCGATGCAGGGTTGTTTACTAAATCAGTTCCTGCTTGGCTGCCACTGTTGCTATTTCCGCACGAAATAGACATTAAAATAATTGTTGAAATAAAAAACTTTTTCATGTATAATTTATAATTTTTAAATGTTATTCTACTAATCCTCTTCCAGTTTTCAAAATTTTATTTTGCTCTCTTAATCCTATTTGTATTTTATCTAAAACACCATTCATAAATGTATGGCTGTTGGGACTGCTGTATAATTTAGCTATTTCTAAATACTCATTTATACTTACTTTAACAGGTATTTGATTAAAATTAAGTATTTCGCAAGTAGCCATTTTCATTAAAAGCATATCAACTGTTGCAATTCTATCAGCATCCCAGTTTTGAGTTTTAACTGCTATTAAGTTAGTTAGTTCATCATCTTGCTCCAATGTGTTTAAAAACAAATCAGATACAAACTGTGTGTCTTCCGCTTTATCGTTGTAAAATCCTGGCAGTATTTCGGCTTTTTTATTTTGTTTAATAGAAGAAAGAGTTTTTTGAAATGCAATTAAAACCATCACGTCATCATCTTCCCAATTTATAAAATGCTCTTCTAAATAATGATTAAAAACTTCACTATCTGCAATCAACGATTCTATAATTTCAAGTATAATTTGTTTTTCGGCAAATACTGAAGAATCGCCTTCTTTTGATGCAATTAAAAGTGTATCAATTACTTTTAATTCTGCTAATATTTGTCTGAAAAAAGAAGAACTATCTGTCCAATCTATTTTTTGATTCTTTATTTTTTCTTGTAAAAATGTATCGTTTTCAAATAATTCAATCACTGCATTATTGTACAATGCTTCTAAAAAAGCCAACTGTTCTGGCTGTGGAATATGTTTGGTATGCTGGTACTCAATTTCTTTACCAATAAAAAACTTAAATTCAATTAAAAAAGACAGTAGAAAAACATACACTTCATATGCTTTGTCAAGCGATTTTAATAAGTTTTTTTGAGCTATAGTTCTACTTATTGATTGATCTTGCTTGTAAGCATACAATGCTTGAAAAGTTTTTATTCTTAAAAATCGTCTAAATAGCATAGCTATTATTTTTGTTTGTAAGCTAATTTAAATTTATAAGTAAGTTAGGTTTAGCAATACAATTTTTTAAAATTACCTAAAGAACTTTTTTGAAACAACAAGTAATAAAAATTATTACTTGTTGTTTTTATTATTTTATTAATAAGTAGAACCTACACGCATTATATCATGAATACGCTTTTCGGCTAATTCAGTAGCAGCTTTTTGAGTATGTACTTTATCTGCAATCGATTTTTTAAAGATAGCTAAAGTAGTATCATAAATTTTTTCGGTATTACTAAATGCTGTTTCGCGGTTATAACCAATATGTTCTTGATAAACATTAATTAATCCACCTGCATTTATTAAAAAATCAGGCGCATAAGCAATTCCTTTATCCATTAACATTGGTCCATGAATATTTTCATCAGCCAACTGATTGTTTGCTGCCCCAGCAATTACCTTGCATCTTAATTTGTTAATATTTACCGAGTCTAAAATAGCACCCAATGCACATGGAGCAAATACATCCACGTCTAAGCCATAAATATCATCGCCACTTACTACAGTTGCGCCAAATTCTTTACTGTATTTTTTTAGGGTATCTTCGTTTATATCTGTAATAAACAACTCAGCTCCTTCTTTGTGCAAGTATTCAATTAAATGGCCACCTACTTTTCCAATTCCTTGTACCGCTATTTTTTTACCAGCTAAACTATCAGAACCAAAAACATGGTTTACAGCTGCTTTCATGCCTACAAATACACCATAAGCAGTAACAGGACTAGGATCTCCTCCTCCTCCCATGCTTTCAGGTAAACCTACCACATGGTCTGTTTCCATGTTTACATATTCCATATCGCGGGTAGTGGTGTTTACATCTTCGGCAGTAATGTATTTACCATTCAAATTTTCAACAAAACGGCCAAACTTACGCATTAACGCTTCGGTTTTTAGGGTTTTGGCATCGCCAATAATTACTGCTTTAGCACCTCCTAAATTTAATCCAGAAATGGATGCTTTGTAAGTCATTCCCCTACTTAAACGCAACACATCGTTAACTGCATCGGCCTCGCTAGTATAATTCCAAACACGCGTTCCCCCTAAGCCAGGACCTAAAACTGTATTGTGGATTGCTATAATAGCCTTTAATCCAGTGTATTCATCCTGACAAAATACTATTTGTTCATGATCGTGTTTTTGTAATTGTGCAAAAATATCTGACATAATTTTGGGTTTAAAAGGCTGCAAAAGTAAATTTATTTTCCATATTTCATAATACCTTAAACTATTACTTTTAAAACACATTATCAACCTCAATTTTTTTAGCATTTCAATTGGCTTCATCAACTATTTTATTGTTATATTTTATATATTTGACAAATGATTAAGCATGTTAAAAAATTTAATTTAGGGGAAGAACCAGAAACTGATTTGGAATATTGGCTTACCAAAACACCAATTGAAAGATTAGCAGCACTCGAAAAAATGAGACAGAATTATATAACGTTTTTTTTAAATGGAAATAAGCCACGATTTCAAAGAATTTATACAGTTGTTAAATAAAAACAATGTAAAATATTTAGTTGTTGGGGGTTATGCAGTAGCAATGCATGGATTTCCACGATATACTGGAGATATAGATTTTTGGATAAAACCAGAAAAGGAAAACGCTGAAAAACTTGTTAAAACTTTATTTGAATTTGGTTTTGGAAGTTTAGATATTAACATAAATGATTTTACAAAAGAAAACTCAATTGTTCAACTTGGATTTCCACCCGAAAGGATTGATTTAATTACTTCTGTTGACGGTTTATTTTTCGAAGATTGTTGGAAATATAGAAAAGAAGTTGTTACAGAAGAAATATTAATTGATTATATTTCATTGCGTCATTTAAGAATAAATAAAGCTGCTTCAGGAAGAGATAAAGATATTTTGGATTTAAAAAATTTACCAAAAGAAAAAATCAATTAATCAAATGAAAAAATTAAAATTAATAACCATTTTAGCTTTTGCTATTTCATTCAACCTATCAGCACAAAATGGAATAGTGGTTGATGATTTTATTTATACCAATAAAAAATCAATTGAACGAAAGGTAAGCAGTGTAGTAAGCCATGTAACGGTATTCAATACCCAAGCACAAGTTACCCGAACTGCCAAAGTAAACTTGGAAGCAGGTGTTTTCAATATTGTTTTCGATAAACTTTCGCCATACATTAACATGAATAGTTTGGAGGTAAAAGCCAATGCTAGTTTAACCATTTTGTCGGTAAGTAACAGAAACGACTTTATGAATAAAAACGAGAAACCAAACGACATTTTACAGTTAGAAGATTCGCTAACAAGCATTAATGCTGCGCTTGCCGATTTTAAAGCAGATAAAGAAACCATTGTTCACCAAAAAGATTTGATGCTTGCCAACAGAAATGTGGCTAGTAACCAAACCGGAGTAAAAGCCGATGATTTGGATGATTTAATGGAACTTTATAGAAAAAAGTTAGACGATTTTAAAATAAACTGGTTTAGGTTAAGTAATTTAGAAACTAAATATTATGGATATAAGAACCAAGTAGAGCAACAATTAGCAGCTTACAACAATGGAAAACTGACTTTAAACAACGAAGTTATTTTAACCATAAAAGCGGAAAATAATATTCAAAATGCTCAAATAGATTTAAGTTATTTAGTTGGAAACGTAAGCTGGCAGCCATTTTATGATATAAGAATAAAAGACAATAAAAGCAATGTTCAGTTTTTTTTGAAAGCCAATATTACCCGAAGCACTGGCGAAGATTGGAACAATGTAAACCTTAAACTAACCACTGCTAATCCTGCAGAAGGCGGAATAAAACCAGAATTGCAAACCAATTGGTTGGGGTTTAACAATAATCTTGTTGCTGAAATTGTTAAAATAAATGCTGATAGACGAAGTAGAGCGCAAGGGTCTCCTTTAATTGATGCAGATGATCCTACTCCTTCTTATTATAAAACCAAATTTGCTAAACCATCAGTTTCCCAAAACATGTTCAATACTGAATTTGAAACAAACATTGCTTATACCATTCCAAGTGATAATCAAAACCACCAAGTAGATTTAACTAGCTTTGCGCAAAGTGCTATTTATGGTTATGCAGTGGTGCCCAAATTAAACAAAGAAGTGTTTGTGACTGCCCAAGTTTTAGCCAATGATTTAATTAATCAAATTAGCGGAGAAGCCAATGTGTATTATGATGGCACATTTACAGGAAAAACATTTATTAGTCCAACAGCCAACGATACTTTATTGCTTACTTTAGGAAAAGACAAACGAATACAAGTAGAAAGAACTAAGCTGAAAGATTTTAGTTCTAAATCATTATTTGGCTCTACAAAAAAGGAACAAACTACTTATGAAATAAAGGTAAAAAACACACATAAAGACACCATAACTTTAACCATTGAAGATCAAATTCCAGTATCGAACAACAGTGAAATAGAAGTGAAATTATTGGAATATGAAGGCGCTACCTACGATGTAAATAAAGGCAAATTAACTTGGAAAATGGAATTGAAAGCCGATGAAAGTAAATCTGTAAAATTTAGTTTTGAAGTAAAGCATCCAAAAGACAAACAGTTAACGGGATATTAGCAACTGGCATCTTGCATTAGGCAAATAATCTTCAAAAGTCGCGGTAGCAATTCCCTCTTGAGCGCTTACTTTACGTGGAGAAGGGTGCCGAAAGTTTTCGGTATAGGGGATGTTTTTTAACTGGCATAAGGCTGCTGACAATTAGCAAATGATCAATTGCCGTTAGGCTTTAGCCAACGGAAAGAAAAAGGTGTGGGAAATATTCCCCCTTGTGCGTTGAAATTGTGTGGGGAAGGGGGTTAGGGTGCAGCGTCCTGAAAATGGTTGACTAATTTAATAGTTATTCACTCTGTTGGCAATAATACCTATTTTTTATTTTATAAAATAATGTTGACTTTCGAATTTCCTTTTAAACGGAATTGGGCTCTGAC
>Ga0247843_1005685_pt1 | contig 17058 bp, 19 predicted proteins | sample LaCruzMarch2017__FD_192420 | JGI IMG/M metagenome (GOLD analysis project Ga0247843, IMG submission 192420) | Freshwater microbial communities from meromictic Lake La Cruz, Castile-La Mancha, Spain - LaCruzMarch2017_8m | ecosystem: Environmental > Aquatic > Freshwater > Lake | place: Spain... | reverse complement strand
ATCATCTCAAACATTTTTGGCTTAAATTAGAAGACTACAAATGTAAAGACTCCCTCAAAAAAGCAGTCGATAATATTTTAGTGGAAGTCAAAACTAAATACACGATTACTTTTACTTGATTGCTTAATAGGCTCTACCTACAAAGAAAAAACCTACCCAGTAGGTCAAATCAAAACGAATAGGGGAGAAATTCTTTTTTGGTTGTATGACGAAACGCCCAATCACAAAGCCAGTTTTATCAAGCTTGCCAACGAAAACTATTGGGATACGCTTACTTTCAATCGTGTCATCAACAATTTTGTAGCTCAGGGCGGGTGTCCCGATACTCCTGCCAGTTTTGCTGATTCCCCTTATTTATTGAAACCTGAGTTCAGAAAAGAGATTCGTCACATCTATGGTGCAGTGGGTGCCGGCCGTGATAACAATCCTGAAATGCTGTCGGCCGGTTGTCAGTTTTATATTGTCCAAAACAAAAAAGGATTGGCGCGCTTGGACGACAAATTCACGGTTTTTGATCAGGTATTCAAGGGAATGGACATTGTGGATGTTATTGTAGCCGTTAAAACTGATACAACGGATATGCCACTAAAGCCCATTACGTTGGATGTAAATATCATTAAATTGACAGCTAAAGAACTAAAACAAAAAGGCTACGAGAAAACGTTGGAATAACTACCGTTTTTTCATAGCCTTTAATCAAACCTGTAAGGTTTCAAGAACCTTACAGGTTTATTTTCTTATCGCATTTTATTACGTTTCGCCAAATAAGCCGTCAGGATTTGATCGTATCCCTTGGCTACATCAGCTTCTATAAAATCTATTTTGTACTGTCCGCATTTAAGACGAAGTTCATGATAAAACTTTTTAACGGCTTCCTGATACTGCTTCTTCACTTGGCCGGGCTGAATCTTAACTCGTTCCCCCGATTCCAAATCTATAAATTCATACGGGCGGTCGTCAAATGCAAACTCTTCTTCAGTACGGCGGTCTGTGACGTGAAACAATAACACTTCGTGCAGATTGTGCCGCAAATGTTGCATAGCCGAAAAAATACGATCAGTTTCGTTGATGTCTTCAAACATATCACTGAAAATCACCACCAAGGAGCGTTTGTGAATTTTCTCGGCGATTTCGTGCAGAACATCCGCTACGGCCGTTTTACGCTGAGATTTAGGTCGTTTGAGTACGGTTTCCAGTTCTAAAAACAGCTTATGAACGTGCGTAGGCGTGGATTTTATCGGCGTTTGGATTTCGATTTTATCCGAAAAAGTGCACAAACTTACGGCATCTTTTTGGCGTTGAAGCAAATTAGCAATACTTGCCGCGGCCATTACACTGAAAGTTATTTTTTCATGATTGGGCTCGGGATAATACATCGAAGACGACGTATCTATCAGTAAATGACAACGTAAATTGGTTTCTTCCTCGTAGCGTTTCACAAAGAGGCGGTCGCTTTTGGCAAACACCTTCCAGTCAATATGACGCGTACTTTCGCCCGTATTATAAAGGCGATGCTCGGCAAATTCAACCGAGAAACCGTGAAAAGGAGATTTGTGAAGACCTGTAATGAACCCTTCTACCAACTGCCGAGCCAAAAACTCTAAATTACCATATTGCCTTACGCTAGCAATATCGAGATTACGTGTAGCCATTCATAAATAAGTTAAATGTAAAACGGCCTCTAATATACAATTTTCTGTTGATGATTAACGACGAAAATGCACAGACAGTATTCATTAAAATTATTCGTTGGAAAGGGTTCGCTCAATAATATCTCCCGTATCGGTAATGATTTCATCTTTTCCCAGCAGAACCATTCCTTCCATACCCACAACACGAAGATGAACCGTGGCAACTCCCAAACCGACAATGCCTAAATATTGAGCTGCTGCACGAGTCAAGTCTATCAAGCGAGAGTGATGATAGGGACCACGGTCAGTAATTCTCACAATCACAGACCGCTTATTTAATACATTGGTGACTTCTACCATTGTATTAAACGGCAATGACCGATGAGCTGCGGTGTACTCTTTTTGATTAAAACTTTCGCCCAACGAAGTTTTACGACCATGAAACATTTGCGCATAGAAAGATGCTTTCCCTTTTTCTTCTTTTCCCAATAGTTGGGCAGACACGGGATTTCTTTCGATAAGCGCTACTAACAAAAGCAGATAAAAAGTAGTAGAATACATAGGTTTTTGGGGTAAGTATTCATAAAAATAACATTTTCACCAACCATCTTCCTCGAAGCTTACTCAAAAAAATGCAACCCTTTTTGAGTTTAAGGGCTGAAAACTAAGCAAAAAATAAATACGAACTACGTTTCATACAAATCGGCTTACTTCAGCAAGGATATAATAACGTAAAAATCAATAACTTTATTTTAAAAAAATTTTGACAGCAAGCAACAAAACCCGTACTTTAGCGTTTGGTTAAACCCTTAAACCTGATAAGGATAGTGGAAGATAAAGACAGAGAGAAAATCTACTCCAAGCGTGTAAAAGCCGGCAAAAGAACCTATTTTTTTGATGTGCGTTCAACTCGTTCCAATGATTACTACCTAACAATTACCGAAAGTCGCCGTTTCCCGCAGGGAGATGGCTTCGCCTATGAAAAACACAAAATGTTTCTCTACAAAGAAGACTTCGATAAGTTTGTAGATGCCCTTCAAAACACTGTTGATCACATTAAAACTGAATTGATGCCCAATATTGATTTTTCGCAGTACGCCGTACGCGAAGAGTCAGAAGATTTCAGTGGCAGCGATTTAAAGTGGGAATAGCATTTATTTCCTAACCTATCCTACCCTATACTCCGCGCCTCCGGTTTCTGCCGGAGGCTTTTTGGTTTTGCAGCTACGACGAAAAAGACTAATTTTGCGCCTTAATTACCAATTGTGAATTAGTGAATTGTGATTTAGTGAATACTGAGTGGCTCGACGCTACGATTAGTGAATGCTAAAATTGCAAAATCATAAACTTCACAAACTCCAAACTGTAAAATCCAAACTCCGGAATGTCTCTCCAATGTGGTATTGTCGGATTGCCTAATGTAGGCAAATCCACCTTATTTAGTGCTTTATCAAGTGCAAAGGCCGAAGCGGCCAATTATCCTTTTTGTACCATTGAACCCAACGTGGGTGTAGTGGAAGTTCCTGACGATCGGATGCAGGTTCTGGAAGGACTGGTCAAGCCGCAACGCATGGTTCCTACCATCGTCGAAATCGTGGATATCGCCGGACTCGTACGCGGTGCCAGTAAAGGGCAAGGGCTGGGCAATCAGTTTTTGGCCACCATCCGCGAAGTAGATGCCATCATCCACGTAGTTCGCTGCTTTGCCGATGATAATATCGTTCACGTAGAAGGGCGTGTTAATCCCGTCAGCGATAAAGAAATCATTGATTTGGAACTTCAATTTAAAGATTTGGATTCCATTGAAAAAAAATACGCCCGCGTTGAGAAAGCCGCTCGCGTAGGGGATGCGAAAGCCAAAGTCGAACTCGAAATTTTAAATCGTGTCAAGACCGCCTTATTGCATGGCAAAAGTGTGCGGGCAGTTGGATTGACCGACGAAGAAAAAGAAGTCATTTCAGACTTGCAACTGCTGACTGTTAAACCCGTCATTTACGTAGCCAACGTGGATGAAAATGCGATTTTGACGGGTAACGAATACGTGGATCAACTCAAAGCTGCCGTAGCTGACGAAAACGCCGAGGTAATTGTACTTTGTGCTGCCATCGAATCCCAAATTGCCGAAATGGAAGACATAGACGAAAGGACGTTGTTTTTGGGAGAATATGGATTAACTGAATCGGGTCTTAACAAACTCATTCGGGCTTCTTACTCCATCCTTAATTTGATTACGTACTTTACGGCAGGTGTAAAAGAAGTAAGAGCATGGACCATTCAGCGCGGTTGGAAAGCACCGCAAGCTGCGGGGGTGATTCACACTGACTTTGAACGCGGCTTTATTCGCGCAGAAGTAATAAAATTACCCGATTTTGTGCAGTACAAAACAGAAGCGGGTTGCCGGGATGCCGGTAAAATTTCAGTAGAAGGGAAAGAATACGTCGTAAAAGACGGTGACATTATGCACTTCCGATTTAACGTATAATTTTAGAGTGCCGGGTTTTCCTACCCGGCACTCTACTTTTCAGAACTACCACTCTTCCATTTCTTTCGATTTCTTTTTGCCAAACAAAGCCCGAAACGTTCCACACATCGGAATCATGTTATCTACCCGGTTTCGGGCCTGACTCATCAGGTGAATGTTATAGCCTGATTCAATCATTTTGCTGAGCGAAGAAGACAAATAACACATTTCTTCTACATTGACTGAAAAGTCGTTGACTACATATTTCTGAAAGCCTCGGTCATCAAGGTCGGCAAAATACAGAACCAAACAAAAATTTTCTCCTTCAAAATACGAGATAACGCGATTGCTATCAAATTTTTGAGGCATTTCATGGTGGTCTATCAAAGCATCTACAATCGCCACTTCTTCGTTGGTCATGTAGAGGTGTGGTGTCAGATAAACGGGTGGCAGATAATTCATTTCTTTACATTTTGATTTTTGGAGTACTTAGCATTTTTACTTATTTACAAACAAAGCTTGCATACAAAAATCATTTTTCATAATTTTTTTAACAAAATATAAAACTATTTAAAGAAAACCTCCAGTCTGTTTTAAAGTACTTTTAGTTAAAAAATCATGCCAATCAAAAAAATTACCCAAATCCAAATTTTATTTGGTACGATTTCCCATAAAATGGAGCAAAAATGCCTGTTTTTAATACTAACTTTCTAAAAAAAGAAATTTTATTCTGACACTAAAAAAAGTGGGTCGCCTCTTAAAAGACGACCCACTTTTTTGGATTAATTACCGCCAACCCATGTATACGGTTGCGTTACTATCAGCGCGAAATATCCAATACTTCAAATTCAACGGCGCCGGCAGGCACTTGAATCTGTGCAGTATCACCGACTTTTTTACCCAAAAGTCCTTTTCCAATTGGTGAACCCACCGATATCTTTCCTAATTTTAAGTCAGCTTCTTCTTCTGATACCAACGTATAAGTCATCACAGCATTATTTCTGCGGTTTTTGATTTTCACTTTCGACAATACTGCTACTTGTGACGTATCAATGGAAGATTCATCCAAAATACGGGCATTGCCCAACACTTCCTCTAACTTTGAAACTTTTGCTTCGTGCAATCCCTGCGCTTCTTTGGCAGCATCATATTCAGCATTTTCACTCAAATCACCTTTATCGCGTGCCTCTGCAATTGCCTTTGCTATTTCCTGACGGCCCCGCGTTTTTAAGTCCTGCAATTCAGCTTTTAGCTTATTGAGACCTTCTTCGGTGTAGTACTGTATCTTAGCCATGTTACTTTTCTGTACGTTAATTGTTAATTATATATGTACGTTAGTTGTTAATCAGTATTGATTCTTATCCCCTATTTCTTCGACTATAGACAAAAAAAAAGAACGGTAAAATGACCGCTCTACGAAAATTGGTGTAGAATCTGTCACTTCTTCCTAAATACCGAAAAGAATTGGGTGTATCGGATCATGGTCGAAATTTGAAACACAAAAATAGCAATATTTGCAACTGGAATCAAGACCACAAAAGGTTCAATCCAAAAAAATGCTTGTAAAGTAATATACTTAAGAAGTAATTAACCGATTTTAAGTTGATTTTATGATAAAGCTTCGCATCATCTTTATGGGGACACCCGAATTTGCAGTCAGCAGCCTTCAAAAACTCGTAGAAAGCGATTGTGAGGTAGTAGCTGTCGTTACTGCCCCCGACAAGCCCGCCGGCCGAGGTTTACAGTTAACTCCTTCTCCCGTAAAACAATTTGCAGTCTCGCGGGGAATTCCTGTTCTGCAACCTGAAAAACTCAAAAACCCTGATTTCTTGGCCGAACTGCGCAGTTATCAGGCCGATTTGCAGGTCGTAGTCGCTTTCAGAATGCTCCCTCAAGTGGTATGGAATATGCCTCCTAAGGGCACCTTCAATCTGCACGCATCGCTGCTTCCTCAGTACCGTGGTGCTGCCCCTATCAACTGGGCCATTATCAATGGCGAAACTCAAACGGGTGTAACTACCTTTTTTCTGGAACACGAAATAGATACCGGAAAAATCATTTTTCAGGAAACAGAACCCATTTACTACGATGATACGATCGGTACTCTTTACGAACGTCTTATGCGCAAAGGTGCCGAGCTTGTGGTACAAACGGTAAAAGCAGTGGAGGCAGCGAACTATCCCCAAACTCCGCAGCCAAGTGCCGAAACACTCAAATCGGCACCTAAAATCTTCAAGGAAACTTGCGAAATCAATTGGAATCAATCCTCAGAATCCATAAGGAACTTTGTAAGAGGACTTTCCCCCTATCCTACCGCCTGGACGACGTTGAATGGGAAAATTTGTAAAGTTTTCAAAACCTCAGTCGCGAATGGACAAGAATCGTTAACTTCATCAGATACGGCCATCCGAACGGATAACAAAACATACCTTCGCTTTAAATCGGCTGATGGATGGGTAGCCATTGAAGAATTGCAGTTGGAAGGAAAAAAACGCATGGGAATTGAAGAATTTTTACGCGGCACCAAACTAACTCTAAACTCATAACTTTATGCCAAAGAGCCGTTTATCCATTAGTTTGCTATTTTTTGTGTGTGGTTTTGTTTATACCAACTGGAGTACCCGCTTACCCAATATTCAAACTTTATTTTCACTCAGTAACAGCACATTAGGCTTAACACTGCTCTGCGTTGCCATCGGGTCACTCACTTCAATGCCGTTGACCGGTTGGCTAATTGCTCACCGAGGCAGTAAGTTTGCCACTATTCTGTCATCGTTGTTGTTTTGTTCCACGCTATTTATTTTTCCAATCCTCTCCGAAAAGTGGCATTTGGCCGTTTTCTTTTATATCGTCGGCTTTTTAATGGGCGCATTGGATGTATCCATGAATACGCAAGCGGTAGCAGTAGAGCAACGCTCTGGTCAGCCCATGATGTCTTCTTTTCATGCCATATTCAGCGTCGGAATGATGCTGGGCGCTTTATGTACTTCTTATTTTATTCAGTATTCCATCAACATTCACTTTTTTATCGTTTCGGCAGGGTGTCTTTTGGTGGCTATTGGCTGTATTCCGTTTTTGATAGATGATGTAGAAAAACCCGGTGCAGACGGTGTAAAATTCGTTTTACCTAACCGTGCCATGCTTATCATTGGTTTGATTGCTTTTTGCGCTATGCTGGGCGAAGGTGCCATGGCTGACTGGAGCACCAATTATCTTAAAAACGTCATTAAAACAAATGACACCCTTGCTCCTATCGGGCTTTCTGCATTTTCAGCAGCCATGACCTTGGGAAGATTTGGAGGAGATAAATTAAGAGCTTTGTGGGGAGATAGAAAACTGATTTTTGTTAATTCTTTGCTTGCTGCGGCAGGTTTGCTGTTAACATTACTTTTTCCGTTGGCTTGGGTAGTGATTGCCGGACTATTTGTAGTCGGTGCAGGACTTTCTACGATTATCCCCATTGCTTTCAGCAGTGCGGGGCACAATCAATCATTGCCCAATGGCATAGGATTAGCAATGGTAACAACATTAGGTTATTTTGGATTTTTGTTCGGCCCTCCCATCATCGGTTTTTTGGCCGATGCGCAGGGATTGAGATTTGCCTTGTCGTTTGTAATGATCTTATTTGTACTCATGCTGTTCATGAGTACAAAAATAGAAGAGTAATTTCGAGTCAGGAAGAGAGAATAAAAAAAGCCGTCGGTTTGATTCGACGGTTTTTTGTTTAAAACATAAGTATATATAAACGCCTGAACCTCATAAAAAGTTTATGCCTTGAAAATTTACTTAATTATTTTTCATATTATTGTTCAAAATTGATTTACTACTATCATCTTTTCAAAAGTCACTTTAATGACTCAACAAACCATTTACGAAGTTCGGGTTTTGTACATTGGCACCCTTGGTACTTTACGCCAGCGAGAGCCGTTTGTCGTTTATTTTTCCAATCTAAAAAAAACGATTGAAAACCTGACCGCTCAATTAGGCCTTAATGGTTGGCCACTCAAAATCAATTACTCGGCAGTGTATCGAAGTTTGAAAGCAAAAGAAAAGTATGCGTGCGATTTTGATGTGGCAGGACATAAGGTTTTCAAGATTATCATTACCCCAAAAATCTTAAACCCTACTTTGATCACGCTTGGAATTGATGAGATGCCAGTTATTAGGAGTCAGAAGTGAGGAGATAGTAAAAAACCTATAAATTGGTGGGAGTAAGTCCCATTTTTTTGCCCTCTTCCAACATAAAAGCGAAAGCAGGTTCATAAACATTTGGAATAATTCCGTCCAAAATAGCCTCGCGAATAGCCGTTTTAATGACCCCTACCTCAGCTGAAGGCTTCATGCCAAATGCTTCCATAATTACTTCTCCCGAAATGACCGGCTGGAAATTTCGGATTTGGTCGCGGGCTTCCAGGTCGTAGAGTTTTTGTTCTACTTTGTCAAAATTGGCCAAGTGTTTTTTAACTTTTTCAGGATTTTTAGAGGTAATATCTGCCCGACACAGCGTCATAAGCGCCTCTAAATCATCTCCTGCATCAAAAAGCAATCTTCGTAAAGCGGAATCAGTAATGGTTTCTTTCGACAATGCAATGGGACGTAGGTGAAGACGCACCAATTTCTGAACAAACCGCATATTTTCATTCATGGGCAACTTCATTTGCCGAAAAATACGCGGTGTGACTCGTGCACCCAATTCTTCATGTCCGTGGAAAGTCCAGCCTACTTTTTGGTCAAAACGTTTGGTAGCCGGTTTGGCAATATCGTGCATCACTGCCGCCCAACGTAACCACAAATCATTGGTATGTTTGGAAATATTGTCGAGTACTTGAAGCGTATGATAAAAATTATCCTTGTGCCCTTTTCCATCCTGATATTCAGCCCCTTGCAGCTCTACAAACTCAGGAAAAATTCGTTTTAAAATTCCTGCCTGATGCAACAGTTTAAAACCATACGAAGGCACAGGCGAAAGGACGATTTTATTAAATTCGTCATTGATACGTTCTTTGGAAATAATATCAATACGCTCCGCAGTTTTAACAAGGCCGTCAAACGTATCGGGTTCAATATCGAAATTGAGTTGCGAAGCAAAACGGACCGCCCGCATCATACGCAATGGGTCATCGGAAAAGGTAATTTCAGCTTCAAGCGGTGTACGAATCAATTTGCGACGTAAGTCACTCATACCGTTGAATGGATCTATCAACTCACCAAAATTGGCCGCCATCAGGCTAAGCCCCATGGCATTAATGGTAAAATCGCGGCGATTTTGATCGTCTTGGAGCGACCCGTCTTCCACAATTGGCTTGCGGGATTCTGTCCGATACGATTCCCGGCGTGCTCCTACAAACTCTACATCCCAATCATCAACCCGCAACTGTGCTGTACCGAAGTTTTTAAACACATTCACTTGCACTCCCATTCTTTTGGCTACTTGCTCGGCCAACTCAATTCCACTGCCCACACTTACAATATCAATGTCTTTCGAAGGGCGTTTCAAAATCAAATCGCGCACAAAACCACCAATAACATACGCTTCTACGTCCAGTTCCTGAGCGCATAAAGCTATTTTCTGAAAAATGGGATTGGTATCTAAAACTTCGCTAAAATTCATCCTTACTTACTTTACAAACTACAAAGGTAGCATTTGTCGCGCTGTAAGCGTCATATTTTACCATCGAAAGCATTTAAAATGGGCTTTTCTACCCTGATTTGACAAACTTTCAAGCCGGGAATCGTGTTCATACATCAGGATAAAGATGTATATAAAATGGAAGAAATCATCAATCGCGTCGCTAAAAGCGGCCTTATATCATTGGATTTAGAAGAGTATTACCATCAGGGAGAACGGGTAGTGTATGACCTGAAAGACAATCTCTTCATGGGATTGATTTTAAAAGAGAAAGATTTTCGGGAGTTCTTGAAAACAAACGATTGGAGTCAATACACAGGTAAAAACGTAGCCGTCACCTGCACAGAAGATGCCATTGTTCCTACGTGGGCGTATATGCTGCTGGCATTGCAATTAGGTCCCTACGCACATACAGTTGTCTTCGGAGATATAAATGATTTAGAAGAAAAAATGTTCTTTGACGCCATTAACCAAATCAATCCGGAAGACTATCGGGATGCTCGTGTGGTAGTGAAAGGTTGCAGCAAACATCCCGTGCCTACGGCTGCTTATGTGGAAATAACCCGCAAGCTGCAACCTGTGGTTCAGGCCCTTATGTTTGGGGAGCCTTGCAGTACCGTGCCGCTTTATAAACGGGCGAAAATAACCTTACCCCTGCCCCTCTCCTAAATGGAGAGGGGTTCCAATCTCTTACCCAAACACATACTGCGAGGCCAACATGGCCTGGGCTAATCGTAATTCATCAATATCGATTTTAGCACCCAGCTCATTTAACTCAGCAACCACCAGCTCCGTTGCCATATTACCCACCAATAAATTATCAGCCAACGGACATCCGCCAAATCCACGCACGGCGCAGTCAATGCGTTTTACCCCTGCTTTATAGGCTGCTTTTACTTTTTTACCTACGTGACCCTGTTTTGCATGTAAGTGTGCACCAAACTCCACTTTGGGAAATTTTTTAATCAAGTGCCCAAACAAAGACTTAATGTCATCCGTGGAACTGCTTCCAATGGTGTCCGAAGGCGCAATGATATTGATGTTCATTCCCACCAATCGTTTGGTAAACTTCTCCACGATTTCGGGACTGTAAGGCTCATTGTAAGGATTTCCAAAACCCATTGAAAGGTACACAACCAGTTGTTTATTGGATTTCAAACAAAGGTTCTGGATTTCGGCCACGTCGCCAAACGCCTGCTCAATGGTTTTGTTGGTATTTTTAAGTTGAAAGGTTTCAGAGACAGACAAAGGGAATCCCAAATACGTAATTGTCTCAAAACCAACGGCTTCTTCCGCACCACGTACGTTTGCTACAATGGCAAGCAACTTGGTTTTTGTAGCGGACATGTCGAGTTTGCCAACCACCTCTGCGGTGTCCCGCATTTGAGGAATGGCCTTGGGTGACACAAAACTTCCAAAATCCAGCGTATCAAAACCTACTTTTAAGAGGCTGTTTAAATAATTGATTTTTATATCCGTCGGGATAAATTGAGCCAGCCCTTGCATGGCGTCACGGGGACATTCAATGAGTTTCAAAGAGTAATTGGTGGTTAGTGATTGGTAATTGGTGATTGGTGTCAGATACTAAAAAGTACTTCGACACTCTGCATTCTAAACCGCAGCGGCACGGTACGCCGTTGCGGGGCCGCTCGACATTCGTCCCTATCCTCCGCTCACGGGTGGAATGAGGACAATTTCATCGTTGGGACAAAGTACGGCATTATCGTCGGCATATTCCGTATTGACGGCCACGCGCAGGGAAGCTAATTTATGAAAATCAGGAAATTGCTGCGTCAAAAACTGCTTCAAATCGGCTACCGTAGCGGCTTCTGCCAGTTGAACGGGCAATTCTAATTGACCGATAATTTCTTTGGCAATGCCAAAAGCAAGAATAGTAAGTTTCATTTTTTAAGAAGTTCTACCCTGTGTTAAACAGGCAAACGGCGGAAAACATTCATTGAGTTTATGTTGATTGAATCACTATCGACTTTTCAATTCTTATAACGATTTATCGCAATTGCTCCACGACTCGCTTCAAACTTTCCAAATTATGAGCGGGAGCGTGCAAGTCCAAGTGTGGCAACACGGCTTTGAGTGCTTTTACTTCCGGGCGAAAATCGGGCGAACCTGCCAACGGATTGAGCCAGATAACGCGACGAGCTTTTCGTCGAATCCGTTCCATATTTTCAGCCAACTCATTGCCGTCTCCCGTGTCCATACCGTCGCTGATGATGAGCACAATCGTACGCGAGTTGAGTTTTTTCATGCCGTATTCTTGGACAAACTCCTGCATAGCAGCCCCAATATCCGTTCCTCCCGACCAGTGCGGCACGCGTTCTGACAAATTTTCCAAAGCTTGGGTATACTCCATTTCTTTTAAATCTTCGGTAATGCGGCACAGGCGAGTACTGAACACAAAGGTTTCGATGGATTGGTACAAATTCTGAAAGGCAAACATGAACTGTACCCAAAAACGACTGTAAAGCTCCATGGATTTGCTTACGTCGCAGACCAACACCAACCGAATTTTGTTGCGGGCAGGACGTCGGTAAAACAAATCAATGATTTCATCGCCTTTGCGAAAGTTATTCCGCAACACACGCCTTAAATCCAACTGCCCGCCACTGCGCGCCGCTTCGTAGCGACGGCTCATGGTTTTGGCCATGCGTTGAACCAACGTCCGAATGATGCGCCGCGCTTCGTACATATCTTCGTCGGTGTACGAACCAAAATCTTTTTGAGAAAGCGGCTCGCCCAAGCTATAAGAAGCCAATTCTTCCTGTTCGGACTGACGATTGCCATTGAGCCAGTTTTTCAGTGCTTCAAACGAGGCTTCTCCGTTTTGTTTATTTTTCTTCTTTTTCTGCTCGCTTTCTTTGGCTTCGTCTTTGATTTTAGAATCTACGGCTTTGGCCAATTCTTTCCAATACTTGATATAATGCTCGTCAAACTCCCGAAGTTGCTTGCGGTTTTGAGGATAAATACTGCGCAATGCCAAATAAAACTGTTCTTCATCGCCCAGATTGATTTCGGCTAATGCTTTGAGCGCATCGGCCTCACGGTCAAGGCCTACAGGAATGCCTTTCGCTCGTAAAAAGCGACTGAAAGCCACCACGTGGGCAGAAAGTTCAGTTTGACGGGAGATAAGATTTGACAATTTTTCGGGAAGGATTTATTCGTAGGCTTCTCTTCGGTTACGAATGCCTACAATTTCAACAATTTTGATTTTGTCCTCAATTTCGTATAAAATTCGGTAATCACCCACTCGAACTCGGTAACGATTTGAAGAGCCTTCCAATTTTATACAACCACTCGGACGGGGGTTATCTGATAGATTTTTTATGACAGGAATAAGCCTTACGATAACCTGATTCGTTAGTTTTTTAAGTTCTCGCTCGGCAGATTTAGTAAAAATCACCCGGTATTTATTTTCCGTCATACCTGCCATCCTGTTTCAAGTCGTCTAAAATTTTTTCAAAGGGTACGGTTTCTTCCTGTTTCCGTTCTTCAAATACCAAATGGTCGAAAAAATCTTCCAACTCCTTACTATAGCGTCTAAGATTTATTACAACATCGGTTCGGCGTCCTTTTTCGTCGGTTATAAATTTTATACCTGTCATAGTTCATCCGGTTTTCAACAAAAATACTTGTTATTTTTCATAAATCCACTTGAAAATATCCTTGGGCAACTCCTCAAAACGCCCCTCCATCAGGGCAGGATTGAGTTGATAGGTAATTACATTTTCGGCGTTTTCGAGGTCTTCGCCAAACAACTCTCGCTCCAGCGAAGACGTGTACTGCTTTTTCACCTGTACCAACTTTGAATCCGTTGGTTTGCCCCAACGCTCATTATCAGCTAAGACCAACTGAATTTTACGCCAATCGTCATAAAAATACTCCTGCAACAGGGGAATAATCTGGTCACGAAAAACCAAACAAAGCTCTTCAAAGGTGTTGACGTGAAGCAAATACGCGTGCCCAATGACGTGGTCGCGGTCGTGCAAAAACTCAATTCGCTCGTTTAAAGTCCGTAGCAATCGTCCCAAATCAGTGTTCTCAATGACCTTTCCCTCCAACAAAGAAACAAGGGGTTGACATTCCAAAAAATGAAATCGCCGCCGCAAAGCCGTGTCCAACAGGGCAATGGAGCGGTCGGCGGTATTCATAGTTCCTAAAATATACAGATTGGAAGGCACGCCAAAACGTTCCTGCGAGTAAGGCAATGTCACCCACAATTCATCATCGGCTCCCAGACGCTTGGAAGGTTCAATCAGCGTAATCAATTCCCCCAATACTTTGGCAACGTTGGCTCGGTTGATTTCATCAATTACCATCAAAACAGGTGCCGCACGCTCAAATCGGGCTTTCCGATTCTCGGCAGTATCCGTAATACATCCTTCAAAACTCTGATAATCTGCCTTTCGCAGAGCTGACAAACAGGCTTCGTAAAAAATGCCTTTCCGTATACGATACGTGATTTTATCTCCAATGGTTTCGGGACGAATCCCTTCCACAAACTCCTCATAACTGAAGGATTGGTGAAACGTGACAAAATAAGTATCGTACGATTTAGCATATTGTTGCACTTGATACGTCTTTCCCGTACCCGGAGGGCCGTAGAGAAGGTAGTTGAGAGGAATGGAAGGACGTTGATGTTTTGTAATAGCAGTATATTCTAATTTCGGTTCGGAAAGATGTATAGTTTTTTCAGATAAGGATAAAATTTTATAAAACTGTGTTTCTGTAATTTCTGCGTTCGTAATCCCTTGCGGATTTTCAAAAACTCTAAGATCTGACAAATCGTTATCAGAAAGTAAAGTATCTCTAAAAATTGGATTTTCAACCAATTTTACATTGATTTTTATACTCACACGCCAAGCCTCCTGTTCGAATTTAGCAGGGTTATTTGCATAAACCATTGATTCTAAATTCAATTTTCTTTTTTGGGGAAGACTGGTTACTTCACCTAATCCATAAATTCCTGCATCTTTACCGGAAATCCAATAGAGGACTTTATCTCCTATCTTAATTTTTGACTGAAAATTCTGTTGAATTTTAAATTCAGTTATATCTTCTTGCTCGATTTCTCTTTTTGTATCAAAATAGGCTGGATTGGAATGGAATACCCAATACCTTTTATTCTGATTTTCAATCGCTCGCTGAAATAATTCTTCCCTAAAACCTTCATCAATGGCAGCCTTATAAACCAATGGATTGTGCCAACCATGTCTTAAACTGGATTTGGCATCTTCGCGCGCATCCAATAGACAACTTTGCCAATAATCAAGTAAAAGTGGATTTTGCAAAAGGTGAACATCCTGAAAATTTACAATTGCAAAAAGGTAGGGTGAGGACTTTGCTAATGAGTCTTCAATTTTTATCCTTTCAATAGAGCCTATTTTATCAATGTCACTTTTACGTAAAATCAGATAGTAGCTAATATTATTTTTGTGCTGGTAAATTCCAAACGCAACGTAAAAATTAAGATTTGCTACAATCGCACGTTTCCCTTCTGGGAGATTAAAACCTATTCTGGGGTCGTTCTCTGATAGATTCACTACATCAATCATTTCACGAAGTATTTTAAAAAAAATACGACAGGCTTCAGGATTGTTTATTGCCTTAATTCGCTCTACTAATTCCTGTTGCTGCTCTTCTACTTTCATACCTATGAATCTTAACCTAAAAATTACCAATCCCTTGCAAATTACAAAACTCTACTAATTTTGAGTAAAACTTCTCAGGAATGCCTTGAAAGTAGGCTAAAGTTACCCAGCTGACAATGCCGTTTTGGTTAAAAAAATTAGAAGTTAAATGAATAAAAGGAAATAAATGCCATTTGCAGCCGTTAGGTAAGCGAACATTTGTTCTATGTACAATTAGTCAAAATCCCGCGGGTTCTTCTAACCGGCGGGATTTTCCATTTCAAAGCCTATTGAATTTTTCTAAACGAAAAGGTATTTTGAGATAAAGTCATCCCATTGGGATGCATATTATTCTTTCTATCTCAAAGCAATTCTCCTTACTCCGAAATCGCCACAAACACGCTCACGGTTTTAAAGTAAATCCGCTCTTGTTTTAAGTGATTGCAAACGAGGCGTTTGTCCGTACTGTTTTATACCATAATTGATGAGTTCCAGAATTTCCTGCTTTCGATTCTCCCCCATTTTACGTTCAATACTGGCTTCCAAAACTTTATACGGTATTGGGACGGGATTTTTGTAAGCCCGTTGTTTCGCGTCATAAAATTTTGTCAATGCCGTCAAATTAAGGTCTTTGGCAGGAGGAGAAAAATCGTAAAAAAGCGCTTTCAACCCTTCATAAATGCCTTTCAAAGGCATTGACTCGTGTGTTTCGTCTTTCCATTTCATTTGTTGTTTAGCAGGTCCCTGCTCTGTCCATTGTTTTTGCCAGCCATACAGCACCTCTCCCGAAAAATACCGCATCGTTCCACGGTCTTCTTTGAGGAGTTTCAAAAACGATTTTTCTAACTCTGTTGTATTCTTGTGAATATCAAAAGGGCCATCGAGCGCAATTACCCACGGAAACAACATGGGAGAAGACAGGGAAAGATAGGTCGCAAACAAGGCCCCCTGCGAGTGACCCACTAAAATCGTTAAATCTGTGGCAGGAAATTGCTTTTTTAATTCTGGTACCAACTCAAACGTCACAAATCGTCGAAACTCTTCTTCACCCTGCTTCTGCCCGTAGCCGTGCGGAATGGGCATGTCTCTCATGCGTTTGGCATTCATCACTCCCACCACTATGGCCTCGGGCATTTGCGGAATCTCGCTGTTGTAATTCATGTATTTCACCGTAGAAACCATGGTTTCAAAAAGACTTCCCCCGTCAAACACCACAATCAACGGGTATTTTTGAGGCAATTGACTTTTAGGAGGCGTATAAATCAGCAGTTGCCTTTTTTCCTTCAATACGCTTGAATTCATTTCATACCGACTTCCCAACGCCATCGGTTGTAGCAAACGCACTATTTTTTGCGCCATGAGTCCGTGCGAACACCATCCAAAAACAAGCAAAATCCCTGTTCTTATTTTCCAATTTTTCATCTGAAAATATATTAAGCCCAATGGGGCGATTAGGGATTAAAATTTAGATTAAGCCTTACTTTTGGTCAATAAAACGGTGTTCAACCTTTTGGGCTGATTAGATATACTCAAACTAAAGAGGTTTGCAATCCAGTAGGGGCTGAATTGAGTTTTTGGAAATTTGTATTTATCAAAGACTCTAATTTGTCTTTGTAGTTGCCAATATTGGCAAAAAAGTTTCTAATTCGTTCTTTGAATATGTTGGCATCAGGCGTGTAATTGGATTTAATC
>Ga0247843_1005684_pt1 | contig 17060 bp, 15 predicted proteins | sample LaCruzMarch2017__FD_192420 | JGI IMG/M metagenome (GOLD analysis project Ga0247843, IMG submission 192420) | Freshwater microbial communities from meromictic Lake La Cruz, Castile-La Mancha, Spain - LaCruzMarch2017_8m | ecosystem: Environmental > Aquatic > Freshwater > Lake | place: Spain... | reverse complement strand
GAAGGCCAGTTGTACTGGCGCGGTCGTTACGCCGAGTTTAATCTGGCGTGGGATCGCGGAACCCGATTTGGACTTATGACCGGTGGTAATACCGAGGCTATTTTTGTCTCGTTGCCGCCCACAGTAAAGTGGTGACCAATGCCTGCCCATCTTGGATTTATGTTTTTACTTTTGGCGCTGATTTTCTCCCTTTACGGTTTCGGTGCCAGCATCGCTGCCGCGTGGCTGCGCCATCGCCGGCTGTACCGGTCGGGCCGCATGGCGGCGACGATGACGGCCATGTTTATCGTCCTGGCAGCCGTCGTGATGTGGCTGTCGCTGTTTGCGCGCGATTATTCAATCGCCTACGTCTGGCGCAATTCCAGCAATGACCTTCCGGCGTTTTACACCTTCACGACATTTTGGTCGGCCCTTGAAGGCTCGCACTTTCTCTGGATGATGATCCTCGCTATTTTCACGGTGATTGCCCTGTGGACGGGAAATCGTGACAACGAGCACATCATGCCGTGGGTGGCGGCATCCCTGTTGGCCGTGGTGAGTTGGATGCTTTATTTGGCTGTTAGCCATTCCGATCCGTTTCTCATGCAATTGCCGGCTCCGACAAATGGCCTTGGCAAAAATCCGCTGCTTCAAAATCCCTACATGGCGATTCATCCCCCGACACTCTTCACGGGATATACGGCTCTGGCCATTCCATTTGCCTATGCGATTGCGGCGATGGCATACGGCGACATCACCGAAGGCTGGTTGAAAACCACGCGGCGCTGGACGCTTTTTGCCTGGTGCGCCCTGACGGCAGGTGTTGCCTTGGGAGGCCACTGGGCCTACGTGGAACTCGGCTGGGCTGGCTATTGGGCGTGGGATCCGGTCGAGAATTCGAGTTTCATGCCGTGGCTCATGGCGACGGCTCTGCTGCACTCCATGGTGATTCAAGACAAACTCGGCCACTTGAAACGGTCGGGGATCATTCTGGCGATCCTGGCTTTCTTTTTTAGCTTTTTCGGTACGTTCATCACGAGGTCGGGCATCATCACTTCCGTCCACAGTTTTGCTGACGGAAACATTGGCCCCAATTATTTGATTTTCATCGCGTCACTTCTGGTGGGCAGCTTGGCTTTATTTGCCTTCCGCGCACCTTCGATTCTGCCCCCCGATGCCGGCAAGGTCTGGGGCGTTTCGAAAGAATCAGCCCTGATTGTCACGCAGTTTTTGTTGCTGACCTTGGCCGCTGTTGTTTTTATCGGAACCGTGTTTCCAATTGTTTCCGAGGCTGTGAGTAACCAAAGGATTTCCATTCAGGCGCCGTATTTCAACGCCTTTGCGCCGTGGATCGGCCTGGCAATGATTGTCGCCATCGCGATGGGGAATCTGCTGCGCTATCACTCGGCGAAAATTCCAGGCGGACGCGCCGTGCTGATCAACGCTGCGGTGATTGCGATTTTACCGGCGGCACTTTTTTGTTGGCGCGGTGAAGTTTTCAAGACGACACGGGCTTGGCCGCTCGGCGCGCAGATTGTCGGTATTTACCTGGTGATGTGGTCGGTGGTTTGCCTGTGTGCGGACTTCCGGCAAAGGCTCGCGCCATTTGCCAATGTTGCGGGGGGCGTTTTTGCGCGATGGGCTGCGTTTTTGCGCCGCAATACGGCCTACACCGGGGCATTTGTGGCGCACATTGGTGTGCTGCTGGCGATACTGGGTTTCCTTGGAAACTACCGCGGGGTTGACCGCGAGGTGACACTTCGCTCCGGCGAAACGGCCAGTTTGTTTGGTTACGACTTCACCATGGGTAAGTTTCAAGTCCGCGAAGAAGGTAATGCGACTTTGTACGAGGCTCCGTTGCTCGTCACGCGCGACGGTCGTGAAGTTGGAACAGTCTATCCGGCAAAAAGTAAGTATCCGACCAAACCGGAACTGATGAACGAAGTCGGTGTTCTTGGTGGGTTTTGGCATGATCTTTATGCCGTGATTGTCGATTTTGAAAAAAAATCCGGCGAGACGGTGACTTTGCAACTGCACGTCAATCCGACGGTGCGGCTCGTGTTCATGAGCGTCGTCATCATGGTCCTTGGTGGGATAATCGCTGCTTTTGACCGGATCCGGGGGGATCGCAGCCGCGACGTTGCCGGCGGTGTATGGGAACACGGCAGCGGCAGTGATGCAGCCCACAGTCAGGGCGGAGGTCGCGCATGAGGGCTTTTTTAACCCTACGTCTATCGACTTTGTGGCTGGCCTTGACGGTTTTCAATGCGGTGCCTGTTTTTGCGAATCAATCAACCACAGCCTCAGCCTCAGCCACAGCCTCAACCACAGCCTCAACCACAGCCTCAACCACAGCCTCATCCGATGCCACAGGCTCGGTGTTTCAAGACCAGTTTCGGGATGTTGCCAGTGATTTGCGTTGTCCGACGTGCGTCGGATTAAGTGTCTTGGAATCTGACGCCCCGTTTTCAAAACAGATCAAGGACGAGGTGACCAGCCAGCTCAAGGCCGGCAAGTCCCATGAAGAAATTCTGACATTTTTTACCGAGCGTTATGGCCCCTGGATTTTGCGTGTTCCGCCGAAAACGGGAGTCAGCATTCTGGCATGGGCCATACCTCTTGCTGTTTTGTTGGCCGGGCCTTTGGCCGTCTGGTTTTTGGTTTGGCGCCGTCGCGATGACCTGGCCGGGGTCGAGGCGGTGAAGCCGCTCGAGGAAATTCTGGCGGAATGGAATCGCGACATCAACAAGCGCAGGGACAGCTTGAATTCAACCCTGCCAGGCAACGAGGGCTCGACGACCCTTGCCACTGATGAGGGGGGGAATCAGGCATGACGGTAATCATGATCGTATCGGGACTTTTTGCCTTGGCCGCTTTGGTGGCGACGGTTCTTCCTTTTTTTCTCGGACGCGGTGGCTTTTTGGCCGCGGCAGGAACCATCAATGACCCGGCCAGGCTTGAATCGATGAAGGCTGCCATCGTCGCCCGTTATGTCAAAGAAGAGTTGGTTTTCAGTGACGGGGATTTATCCCGGCGGGAATGGGCGCGGCGGCAGGAATACTTGCGCCATCGTTATATTGATGTCGCGCGGCGGCTTGATTATTTGCGGCGCGCCGGTGCACCTCTTTTGATTGGCTTTTTTTTATTGCTTGCGGCGAGCCAGGTCGTGACCGTTCGCGAAGTTCAGGCCGCAACTTTTATGGGCGAACGCCATGCGATCATGTTGCGTGGTGGTGTGGACCAGGTCTGGGGGCATTATGTTTTCACGCTTCAAAATGATGGCAAAGTGGCCGAGGAGTTCACCACGCCGGTGATGTTGCCATCTGGTGCAATCGATGTCCGGCCCCAGGAAGGCGTAACTCCAGAAGAGGTCGTCATTGGGGAAGGGGGACAAGTTGCCATTCGCCAAAAAGTTGAACCGGGCGTGCATCTGGTCAGTTTCGGGTTTATTGTAGGTGCGAAGGCTGGAAATTCGAAAATAGAGTTTGTTGCGCCGTATCCGGTCCAGGATTTGCAGGTCCTGACCGCCAAAGGCAGCGGGCTCGAGGTCCGCGGACCAGGGCTCGTCATGCGGCGCGGATCCGAATCGCCCAGCGTCTGGGGGATTTCGGGGCCGGTTGGGGTTGGAGAACCCCTGGCATTTGAAGTGGTCGGAGTGGCCGAGGGCCGGCAACGCCTCTGGATCATGGGAATTTCTGTTGCATCACTTTTAATCGGGTTGGGTGGTGGCCTGGCCTGGTGGGGGCGCCCGAAACGCAAAGAGGAGTTTATCAATGAAGAAGCTTTGGAATCTTAAGTTTCAAATTTTGGCCGCAACTTTGCTTATTGCCGGAATCATGTCCCGGACTGAAGGCGCTGCAGCCATGTCCGAGTTGTTCCGGTCCCTTGGTCCGGTAGCCTTGGGTGGCGTGGGGTTCTTTTTCTTGTTCCGGGGCGTCAAAAAGAAGGCTTCTGGCATGATGGAAAAGGTGATGCAGGACGCCGGGAATCAACCCGCAAAGGCACGCCCGAAGCAAATCCGCTAATGGTTTTTGTGGTTTGAGTGGTGGGCGGAACGCCCTGCTGCGCAAGGTCTTTACGGGATCTTAACTTTAGCCGGACTTGACTTATGCGGCCTCTCTGGCTATAAACCGGGTGTTCAAAAAATTTAGCGTTTACAGGGCTTTGTGCCTGTACCCAAAATATAAGCTGGTAATTGGTCCAGCGTTTCTACCAAACACCGTAAATGTTTGTCTACAAGGGTGATCTATGCAAAGACGTGTCGCGACCAGTGTATTCGCCATCGCCGGAGTCATGATTTCGGTCTCCTTGAATAGCAGTCCCTGTTTTGCGTGGGGATCCAAAGGACATTTCATCGTTAACGAAGCCGCCGCAGAACTCACGAGTTCACCGGCGGCTGAATTTTTTAAAGACAACAAACAGACCCTCGGGAAGTTTGCTAACACGCCAGACGGCCTTTGGAAGCGTCCAGGCGTTTACGAGAAAGAGCGCGGCACGCACTTTTTTCATTGGGACGTCTATAAGAAGTCGAACCTCCTCGGTTCTTTCGATGAACTGACTTTGTCTTCTGTGATCAACAAGAAAGGCATGGCCTTTGTTGACGAAAACGGTTCTGCCATGTTCCGCGTTGCTGGAATCTACCGCCGCCTGGTGACAGCCCTGCAGAAGAAGAAGTGGGAAGAAGCAATTCAAATGGCCGGCGTTCTTGGCCATTACATCGGCGACATCGCTCAGCCCATGCACGTTTCAAGTGACTACGATGGCCAGTCGATCAAGCGTCCTGGTGTGCACAAGTATTTTGAATCCACTTTGGTCGAAACGGTCCCTCACGACCGCCTTACCGGCGAAGTGATTGACGATGGCGAGAAGCGCAAGCCTGGATTGGTTCGCCGCCGCGGCGGGCGTCCTGGTGAAGGTGCCGCAAAGGGCCTCGCGATGTACGAAGGCGAAGTATCTTTCGGTGAACTGGCAGCCGTTCTCGATCATTTCGACGCTAGCGGTTCACAGGATGACCGGGGCCTCAAAACATACTTTGCACCGCGGATGGGTTTCGCAGCCGCTGTTTTGGCAGCGATCTGGGACATGGCCGTCGAAGAATCCGGCGCCACGAGCGGATTTCCGATGAAGGCTCTGGAAGTTGAAGAGCCGAAGTGGTTCCCCTTGGACGGCGCAGTCGCCAGCCGCTAGGCACTGGATTCAATTTTAAAACAGAAAACCCGCGCCATCACAGCGCGGGTTTTATTGTTTTTGGAGGCGTCGGCCGGAATCGAACCGGCGAATAACGCATTTGCAATGCGCCCCCTTAGCCACTTGGGTACGACGCCACGGGCCGCAAGTTTAAGCACGACGTGGCTGACCCCGCAACAATAATCTCCCGGCCTGGTTTCTGGCCACCTTTCGTTCATTCCATTCCAATCTAGGCATTGCCAAGCGCAATAAAATTGCACTAAAGCCAAAACTCCACACATCGCCCTGACGTCAGGCTGGTGGTTTTGCGCCGGAGGCAATTGGTTTCAGTGATTACTGTTTTTCTGGTCATTTTAGCGGTCATCCTGGCTTTTGCCCAAACGGGCATTCGGGAACTGGCGGGATTTGTCCGGAGCCTGTTTTTGCTGTCTCGCGCGTGCCTGTGTGAAAAACGTGTGATCGGAATCCTTGGGCGTGGTGTCATGCGCCGCAGGATTCTACGCCGGGTGTTTTCTGCAGCATTTTGGTCGATTCCGTCTTACGTTCGTGGCGATTACCGTCAGGCAGGCCGCCGGCTTGGGCCGCTCGTTCGCCACATTGAGACACAACTGGCTGCCCTTTCTGCCAAACAGAAATCCGAACTTATTGAAGCCGCAGACACGATAGAAATTATGGCCGGTGTCTTCAGCCACCAGATGCGTTGTCATTTGATGGGTGGGGCGTTGGATGAAGCAATGCAGACCCTTGTTCGTGCCCGCGGCGTTCTCGGTGTAGAGCGCCTCGCAGCTTTTCCGGAAATTGATTACAAGGCGGCCCAGCTGGTCAAGGCTGGATTGGCTGCCGGTCGCTTGATCGACGGTTCAGGCATTTCAGCAATCCTTATGAACCCGCCAGACGGGCGTGGTCTGGGAACAACCACTTCGCCGCGCCGCAGTCGGCCTCGACGTATTAGCGATCTTTCTCGCCTGACGCAGCGCGAGGAAAAACGCGGCGTGTTGATCCAAATGCGCCGGCCGGCTCCTGAAGACCGCGTGCCGTGATCGCTGATTTAAGGTCTGACACGTTCACGCGTCCCGGTCCGGCCATGCGCTCGGCAATGGCTGCTGCTGAAGTCGGCGACGATGTTTTTCAGGAAGATCCGACGATTCGCGAACTTGAGGAAGAGGTTGCTGGCATCACTGGATTTGAAGCCGCGCTTTATGTGCCAAGTGGCACCATGTCGAACCAGATCGCGATTAATCTGCATACCCGGCCGGGCGATTCGGTTTTGATCGAGGCGGAAAGCCACGTTTTCATTTACGAGGCTGGTGCCGGGCCTGCACTTTCTGGAATCCAGTTTGATTGCGTCGATTCCGCTGATTTTACCCAATGGAATTCTGCTGCATCTGCGTTTGTTCGCGAGGACACCCTGCATTCTGCAACCACTTCATTGATCGTTGTGGAGAATACCCATAATCGCCACGGCGGAAGGGTTTTTCCCGCGGCCGGGCTGGAACGGATTCGGGCCTTTCGGCAAAAGCAACCGGGCGTCGCTTTGCACTGTGACGGTGCACGCATTTGGAATGCGGCAGTCGCGACTGGAAGTTCCGTCGCGAAACTGCTGAACGGGTTTGACTCGGCATCGGTTTGTTTTTCCAAGGGACTTGGTGCGCCGGTGGGTTCCGCTCTGTGTGGTTCCCGGGATATGGTTGCGCGGGCCCGCAAGGTCCGAAAGCGCTGGGGCGGTGGGATGCGTCAGGCTGGTATTGTTGCCGCCGGTGCGCTTTACGCCCTGCGCCATCACCGGGAGCGGATCGTAGAGGATCACGAACGGGCCGGCATGCTTGCTGAATTATTTCGGAGCCTTTGCACCGACCATCCCAATAAGGCTCTATCCGCCAAGACACCGGATCCGCAAACAAACATGGTTTACCTGCAGGTCCACCCCCAGCAGGCCCAGGCCATGGTGGACGCCCTTGCGGCAATGGGCGTTCTGGTCCTGCCCACCGGCGGGGGATGGATCCGGGCAGTGACCCATCTTGATGTTCCCGGGCAGGCGATGCCGAAGGTCTGCGATGCCTTCGCCAAGTGCCTGAAGGGGCTTTGAGCCGTTTTGAACAGATTTGAGGCGCAATTGTTGCAGCAATTCACAAATTTCACCTGAAATCGCTTGCTGCTGGCTGCTTCTTTGCTAACTTAGGGGCACTTTGTCGAAGGAATCTGACATGACCATTCGCGTTGGTATCAATGGATTTGGAAGGATCGGCCGGACCGTGTTCCGCGCCGCGTATGCCAAGGGCAACAGCGACTTTGAGATCGTTCACATCAACGATCTGACCGATACCAAAACCCTGGCACACCTGCTCAAGTACGATAGTGTTCACGGCCGTTTCGATCATCACGTCGAAGCCGTGGAGGGTGCCATCATTGTCGACGGCCGTAAAATTTCTGTCTCGGCAATCAAAAACCCGGAAGAACTGCCGTGGAAAACTAAAGAAGTCGGCATTGTTTTTGAATGCTCCGGTGTGTTTACCAAGCGTTCTGCTGCCGAAGGCCATTTGAAGGCTGGGGCTCGCAAGGTCCTGATTTCTGCGCCGGCGACCGACGAAGACATCACAGTGGTTTACGGCGTGAACCACGGAAAAATTGACAAGTCGAAACATACGATCGTTTCCAACGGAAGCTGCACCACGAACTGCCTGGCTCCGGTAGCCAAGGTTATCCATGACTTGGCTGGCATTAAACGCGGTCTCATGACCACGGTTCACTCCTACACGAACGATCAAAACATCCTGGATCTTCCGCACAAGGACTTGCGTCGTGCGCGTGCTGCTGGAGTTTCCATGATTCCCACTTCAACCGGGGCTGCCAAAGCCATCGGGTTGGTGATGCCGGAACTCAAGGGCAAGATGCACGGGATGGCAATTCGCGTCCCGACGCCGAATGTTTCGCTGGTGGATGTGACTTTTGAAGTGGGTCGTGCGGTGACCGTCGAGGAAATTAACGACGCCCTGCGCAAGGCAGCCAATGGCCCGATGAAGGGTGTCCTTGGTTATACCGATGAGCCACTGGTCTCGATTGATTACAATGGGGATAACCAAAGTAGTATCGTTGACGGTGCGAGCACCGCTGTGATGGAAGGTACGATGGTCAAGGTTCTGTCGTGGTACGATAATGAAACTGGATTCAGCTGGCGGATGCTTGATGTCGCGCGCCTCTTGATGTCCTGAGACCGTTCCCATTATTTCTCTGATGCCTGGCTCTATTGATTGGACGACACAATGACCAAAGAATCCGATAAAACAGTGACCCTGACCCGTAAAGAAGTTCTCGAGACCCTTGCGGTATCGAAAGACCTGGGCGGGCTCGACATTCGCAAGGCGAACCTGATCAAGATTGATTTTTCGGGTTGTAACCTTCAAAACACGAACTTCTCGTATTCAAACCTGAAGGACGCCAATTTCACGGATGCCGACATGCGCGGTGTTTCGCTGTGGAATGCAAACCTTGAAGGTGCAAACTTCACCAATGCAAACCTTGAAGATGCCGATCTTGATTACGCAAAGCTGCGCGGCGCGATTTTGTTTCACGCGAACCTCCGCCGGGCATCTTTGCCGACGGAATTGATTCCCCGTGATGACATCATGCGAAGTGTCGACACTGGCTGCAAAGTTGGCGCGCACCACAGCGGTTGAAGGTAAAAGACTAATCTTGGTGGCCGCCATTTTCGCAACACAGACGAAAAAATACCTTACGGTACCGGCTTGTTTTCTTCTTTCCGCGATAATCATGACCCCTGAGGTGTGGTTTCTGGAACGTCCAGTTACCCACGACCACGCTGTACACTACGCCAGGATCTGGCATTGGATCCACCAAGCCAGTAAATTACCTTGGGGATGGAATCACGATTGGTTTACGGGGTATCCAACTGGCTACCTGTATCCGTTCCTGTCCGATTGGCTGGTCGCCGGGATTCATCGCCTGTTTTCGCTGCTGAGTGGCGGTACTGCTCCGCTCGGCCTTTCTTATTCCCTCGCTATTATTTTGACGCATTTCCTGGAGGGACATTCACTTTACACGCTGGGTCGTGTGATGGGGTATCGCAAGGCGGGATTCCTTGCGGGTTTAGTTTTTATGACCCAGGCCGGGGCGCCATTCGTTGGTGGCTGGTTTTGGACCCACTATGTGGGGGTCTGGCCGGTGTCGCTGTCGATATCGTTGTCGATATACGGCTGTGCTGTGTTTCATCGATTGAGTCAAGATCCCGGACCTCAGACCGCTGGTTGGTTCGGGTTGTGGTGGGGGCTGGCCCTACTGGCTCATCCCATTCAGATGATTCATTTCGCGGTGATGTTTCCGGCGATGCTCTTTGCGGTCCACTGGCGAGGGCAACCGGAGCGTCGTCCGAAATTTAGTTGGCTGATGGCAGGAGCTGCAGCTGCGGTCGGGATTGGAAGCCTTTGGATTATTCCATTCCTATCGGTCAACGAGTACTCCGAACAAGTTTTTTTCGTGCATTGGAAGTCTCTGCCTGTGTTGCTTGGGCAACTTGCCACAGGCACGATTTACAAAGGCATGCTGCCGGCGATGCAGTTCGTTGGTCTCGCAGGAATCGTGCTCGCTTTGCGGCGCGGAAAGCCTGTCATGCTTGCGATCGCGCTATCTTGCATTGTCTTGATTGTGACTGGCAGCACTACGTTTTACGATACCTTGCATCTGGGTGAAGTTTCTCAGGCTTTCAAAACGATCCAGTACCTCCGATTCCAATCGATCCTTCGTCCATTCTGGTGCCTTGCCGGGGCTGTCTTTCTTTTGCCGTATGGCGCCAGGTTATTTCGTCGCCGGGGCGAACTGATTGTGATCACGCTTTTCGTAGTCGCAAGCCTACCGCATGCAATGGATGGAATGTTCATAAAATTCTCTCGTCATCCCCACATCCGGAACCACGCCGATTACGAGGCAGTCGTTTCATGGTTGCGTGGTGTTGAAGCGATGGATCAGAGATTCTTCAGGATTGCGGTCTTCAATGAACCCGAAAAGCCATTCTCCCACGAGTTGCCGGAACTTGTGACCCGGGTTCGCAGCCCTGTTCTGGCGATGAACTACCAGCCTTCAATTAATTTCAAGACCGCTGCCCGCACACTAAACCCAGAAACCTTCAAGTTGTTGAGTATCCGCTTTCTGATCTCAGAGAGGGCGAATCCTGAAGTTCTGCGATTCGGTAATTGGCAATTCCGCGAGCGAAAGGGGCGTTATTTTATTTATGAAACCAGCTTCTGGTCTGAGAAACGGGTTTCGTGGCTCACCCCTTTGGGACAAGTCGTGGATGACAAGAATGTTAGCCAGGTTTTATCTGATGGAAATTCACTAGTCGCCGACGTCAGTTCAGACACAACCGGGTTTGTGCTTTTTCATACGGCATACTTTCCCAGGTGGCGTGCGACGTGGACTCAGGCCGGCGGCGTCGGGCGTGATGGAGAGGTTAAGGCTCGGCGTTTTACTTCCGATGTGGAAATGACATCGGTTACTATACCGGATAAAGGTAGCGGAAAGATTGAGTTGCGGTTTGCGATGAACTGGCTCGATTACCTGGCAATTGCGATTTTTATCGTAGGGTTCTGCGTGGCGTTAGGGCTTGTGTTTCGCCGTCGCCTGTTGTCAGGATGACAGGTACCCAGCCAGTTTATCCTTGCTTGTACTGCCGCTCTGGCCGTTGATTCCGCTGACCATCCCGCTGATCAGACTCGCTGCCGCGTCGCCACCACTGCTTGCACTTGCGCCGCCGCCACTCAAAAGAGACGACGCATTGATCAGCCCGAGGACAATAGATTCGGCTGTGGCGTCCGTCAGATTTAGCATTTCTGATGGCGAGACGGTGCCGTCACCATCGGTGTCGAGGATTTTTATCTTCAGTACCGTAGATGCTGTCTGAAAAATCGACAGCTTCAATTTTTCCGCATCGTTCAAGGCGTCTGTGGGGATTTGCCCCATCAGAGTGATGGCATAGTCCACATCTTCGATGGCACTGGTCGTTGCCGCGGGGGTGACACTGAACAGCGCCGTGATCCCGTTGCCGCCGGATCCGCCGCTGGAATCCACGCTTCCCATGTTTTCCATAAAATCAATGGGAGCCACACCGGCGCGTTGCGCATAGGACAACGCAAGCATTGACGTGTAAGTGGCATTCCCTTCATCATCGGCAAGGGCCTTCTCCAGCAGGTCTATGGCCTTCTGTGGTTTGCCTTGCTCCAGATATCGCGCCGCTTCGTCGGCTGGATCCTGCGACTGCAATGGGGCATAAATATTTGATCCGCACCCGGACATGGCCACCGTGATGGCAATCGTCATTTTCATCAGTGTTGCTTTGCAATTCATATCATTCCCTTCGACTCGTTCTCAAAATCCGGCCTTTAAACGCAGGAAGTAGCGCATGTCGGAACGAAGCCCGACCTTGTCGCCCAGTTCCTCGGTATAAAAACCGCCGTCGATTCGTGCCAGCCAGGCATCGACAAAGACGCCGGCGCATGGTCCGCCCTGGTTCAGACCAGCGCTGAAACCAAAACGTTTTCCAAGACCAATTTCTCCGCCGACGTGCAGTTTTTTATAGAGATTCGTGGTGTAGACGCTGGTGGCATCAACGTAATCGACAAGAAGGCGCGCGGTGGCTGCCTTTGAACTCGTGGTCGAGGCATAGCCGACATCAATACGTTGCTTCAGGTTGTCGACCGACATGTCTGAAGTTTCGGGACTGACATGGGCATCGCCAAGGTTGTGGACCGTGACTCCAATGCTCGAATCATTTTTTGCGCCAAGAGGAAACATTGCTCCGAGGGTGACTGGCGACGTTGTGCCGAGTCCGAAGATATCCGATGTGTCGTTAAGGGACTGCGCCTCAAGCAAACCAACCTCTAGTTCAGCTTGGGCTCGTTTGTAGTAGGCGAGGGTCATCCCGAGTAGCATCTTTCCGCCATAAAACGAATCGGCAAGGGTGAAGGTGAGACCCGTGGTCGAGTACAGGTCGGCTTTGACGGCTTCAAGGCCACCTTGAGCAGGATCTTTGTAGACGAGTACATCGGTCTCATTCGAGGTCACGATGCCAAGGGCAGCCCGACGCAAAAGAATTCCGCTGAAATTGCTAAATCCAATGTGCTGATTGCTGCCGATATGTTGCGTCAGCATGCTGACGGTATCGCCGCCTTGGGAGGACGCCATGTCCTTGACGAGAGATCGCGTATCGCTCGAAATTTCAAATGCCGGGGACAGGACGGTCAGGCCTTTGAAGATCCCGCTACCTTGGGCCAGTCCGGCCGGATTGTAAAAAATTGCTTCCTCGTTGTCGGCCACGGCCACTCCCGTGTCCCCGCGGCCCAGGTAGTACGGCGACCGGTAGATGCGCTGAAACTGGTCTGCACTGGCGGTGCTGGACCACATGCCGTGGAGGCCCGCAATCAGCGAGCCGCAAACGGCCAGGAGCGTCTTTCTGCCAAGGTTTTTCCGCAACATGATGACCCCTTATTCCGGCCTTCTGACTGCGAAAACGCAGCATCAAAAAGCCGGCTATGGGTGGGATCGGCGTAATTCAGTCGTTTTCCATAAGAAAATATAAAACTACAGCAAATACGATGAGTTAAGATATTATTTGATGTCTTTTTAATAGTTGTATTAAAACTATCTTGTTATTAATATAGATTTGGATTAAAGAGCGAAACTGATTTCGGAACACGAAGGAAGCATGTCGGCTTAAGGAATTCTTAGATTCCGGGCGGTATAAGGCCTTAGTGCAATCGAAAAACAAGCTCGGACCACTGCAATGTTTTAAGCCTTTCCCGTTTTTGTGTATTTTCTGCTAGTTCAGTCCAATCCAATGATTTCTTATCAATTCATTTGAATGTCACCTTAAGTGGTCAGAGCTTGAAGCCCCCGAGAGGGGGTTTTTTTTCGTCTAAAACCGACGCGTACGGCGAGACCTGGGCAGTGACATTCGCCGGCACGTTTGAATTCGATCGTGATCCATACGTTTTCATTGTCATTTTTCGACTGAATTAATGTCCGGCGCAAACGAGCCGAAGTTTTTTTCAGATGAAACGCCGGACGGGCCATGATTGGAAACAAAGGGAGGCTGTAAACTTTGAAAGCGATCCGAGCCAAACAAGCATCGAGGATGCTTCAGTTTCTTGCTTCCACGGCTGCCTTCACAGTCTTTGCTGGATGCGGCGAAAGATCTGACGTGCAGAGCGGGCGATCCAGCTCCAACGTGGTATCTTCCGATTCTGAAAGTCAAAGTGACGATTCCATTGCGAAGTCGCAAGTTCAGAATAACTGCGTCGCTCTCCGCCCCGAAGAAATTTGTCTTGGAACCGTCGTTGATGCGGGTGGCCGGTGTGATGCCGCACCAGGAATTAACTCCTGTCTGAACTCCAAGAATACGACCCTCGCATTGCCACCTGGTCGTTATCTGATTAAGTCGACAATCAATATTAAATACGACGGCATTACATTTTCGACGCGGGGCCTTTCAGGTGACCTCACGACCTGCCTGAAGAACACAACTTCAAATCAATGCGCAGTTCTCGTCGCGGCTGACGACTTTGGCGAGCCGAAGCCTGACAACTCTTTCGCGCGGGAAATGCTCCGGATTGGGTCGAATAAAAAACCGGTGAATCGCGTCACCCTCGATCATATCGCGCTGGATGGCGCCAAGGACGCTCGGAGCAAAAATAGAAATATTACCAAGAATTGTGGTTCGGGCGGAGGTGGTCGAAATTTAATGGAAGCGGGCGGCTCAGATAACAAACTACTTTACTCGGCCTCCGTAAACGCTCTTTGCGGCACGGCGGTTGGTTGGGCTGTTGCCAAGACCGGCATTCGCTCCATTATAAGGAATAACTTCATAGCAAATAACGGCATTGGATACCCCCACAACACAATCTGGAGTGACGGACTGACCATCGGTAAAGTTTCCAACGCGACCATCACGGGTAACTTGTTCCAGGATTCCACAGATGTGGATGTCGTGATCGGCGGGGCGACCGATACGACTTTTAGCAATAATATAATCTATCATCCGAATCTGAATTCCTTTGCCGGATTTATGCTGACCAACTGGAGCCTTCGGGATGGCAGTCAACCGGCGGAATGGGCGGACTTCCGCGGATTGGTCGTGTCGGATAACAATTTTCGCTGCAACTACCGCGTGCAAATTTGCGTGCAGATCGGCATCTTTCCCTGGTTTTATCCCGAGACGGGTTGGGACAGTTGGCGCACCATGGGTGGGACTTTCCGCAACAACGAGATTTATACTCAAAATCAGGGAATCAACGTCGGCGGTGGCGGCACGAAGAATTTTCCTGTGATTTTGGATGGCAATAAGGTTAACAAAACCGGTGCGGAAAGCGCCGAAATTGGCGCGGGTAGTAACCGAACGTCGCGGCGGGTGGGAAAGTTGAATGTTGTTAGGCCTGGCGCGGAAAATTTCATTGAGTACAGAAATGGTCAAGGCGCGGACGTCGACCAGGCTGACCCTTGGCACTCAATTTTTTGAGCGGCTCCCGTTAACTGCGTTCCATTGAGCCCCATCGCTCCGCAAACCCGGTGGGGCGTTTTCAACTCGCGCCAGGAAGCTCACCGTGGTCATCGATGCCAAGGGATGCCTTGCGATAGCCAATGCCAAAGCCAACGATTCATCCGGTCGCGCGCGATCTGTCGTTTGATTTTTTGGCTGTTGGAATTCCCTTAAGTATTCGAGGAAAAAAACCGATCAGATTGGTTTCGGTTTGAGAAAAAAGGAGCCTTTATGACGATTTCTGGAAAAAGGTGTACCGTTTTTGCTGCGGTGGCGATTATTTTTCTTGGGATCGGCGGTTGTAAATCAACTAACAAACAGATTCGAGCAAATAGCAAACTTCGTGACTTACCCTACGACCTCAATGCCAAGAACGTAGCGGTGCTGTTTGGTGCGCCAAACGGACTTCCTGGAATCAGTGATGATCTAAATATGATGCAGAAAATTCTGGAAGCTCCGCAAACCGGCGCTTTTCAGGTGACTGTGGTAAACGATGCCACCCGCGACCAGATAGTACGAGCAACTAAAGATGCCGCCATTGCGGCCGGCGAAAGCGGCACAATCGTTTGGTATTTTTCGGGACATGGGGACCAAGAGGGTAGTTTGATGTCAACCACGGGGATGCTTCCCTTTCGCGACATTACAGCCGCCATTCGTTCAGTTCGCAGGACGCCAGTTAAGCGCATGTTTGTGTTTTTGGACTCTTGTTACAGTGGTCAGAACGTGGATGGCACGGCAATTATTAAAAGCCTTCGCGCCAAGGATGCCAGCAATGAGTTTACGGATGAAGAACTGAACGTTCTCGCTGAAAATCAAGCCGATCTTGTTGCCGACACTTTTATTGAGGACCCGTCCGAAAATGAATGGACGGAGAAATCTGGTGTGATGAAAGTCAGGCGTCGAGTGGTGAGGCGTCCAGTGGTTTGGCGTCCAGTACCACCACCCAGTGCAACGGATGCCTATGCACAGCTTCTCGTGATGTCTTCATCAAGCAGGAAGGAGACTTCCCTCTCAGGCAGTACCGGCAGTAATTTCACTATTGCCTTGTTCGACATGTTTTCTCGCATTGAGGCGAGCGGTGACAATCTAACGATCGGTGCGTTTGTTGACGCCGTAAGAAACAAGGTGATTCAGTCAACCATTTCATCAGGTAGTCCAATGACGCCTGCCTTTCGTGCAATGCCGAACGATGGAATTTTGAATGACACCCTGTTGGTAAAACCCCGTTAGGCAATTTTTCAGAGCTTGAAGCCCCCGAGAGGGGGTTTTTTTTCGTCTAAAACCGGCGGGTGATTTCGATGGGGATATAAATGCGGGTTTGCTGGTAGGCACCAGGAAGTTCACCGTTGTCATCGATGCCAAGCGAGGCATTGCGATAGCCAATGCCAAAGCCAACGATCCATCCGGTCGCGCGGGATCTGTCATTTGATTTGTCGTTTGACCTGTCGTTTGACTTGTCGCCGCCAGATTTCTCAAGATGGCGCAGATTGGCTTTGCCTTTAACTTCGATTTCTTTTTTCTCACTTTCCTTTTTTGGCTCATTTAAAAAGTACAGCTTCATACCGCCCATAAAAGATTGCGCCGGGGTAAGAGACGCTTGCCCTGTGTAGATTTGGATGACATCCGTGCTGGCAAAACCAGCCTTTCCGGCGTCGTCGCCACTGCTGCGGCTGCCCGATCCCTTACCGGAATTTTCCAAAGCAAAACCACCAACCATGGAAGCCGTCCGGCTCACGGCCCATTCGCCAGCCATGCGGAAATTAAGCCGGGCATATCCGTCCACCGGTTTTTCTTTGAAGTCCACCATGGAAAATTCTTTCGCAGTTGGGTCAGCAGCCTTGTAGTCCACGTCAGCCGCAATAAATCGCCGCGGACTCAAATGGAACGCGCCCCCAGCCACAAATTCAGAAAAGGTTCCCGTTGCGCTGGTGGTGCTTTTGCCTGTGCCATCTGTTGAGTTTTGTTGCGCAACAAATGCAGATTCAACACTTGTCGCCGAAGTATTTGTTCCGAAAATTTTCGTGGATAGTCCAACGCGCAGGCGGTTAGGAATAGGCTCAAGTAAAACCCCCGCAGTCACTGTGGTTGTGGTCTGATCGGCGTGTTGCTTGGCCAGAGCCTCGCCGCCGCCTTCTGGGACCACGTCGGCATCGATCATCACGGAGCGGTAGTTGAATTTTGCCCCCAGGGAAATATAGTCAGACAGGCGATATCCAACGACTCCACCCAAAGCCCCGCGCAGTGTGACATCCGCATTGATGTCAATTTTCTGGGTCGAGTGCAGCAGCACGATCGGCACGCCCGTGATTTTCTGGTTTAGTTTAAGAGGTGGTGCGATCTCGGTGATGCCGAT
>Ga0247843_1005682_pt1 | contig 17066 bp, 19 predicted proteins | sample LaCruzMarch2017__FD_192420 | JGI IMG/M metagenome (GOLD analysis project Ga0247843, IMG submission 192420) | Freshwater microbial communities from meromictic Lake La Cruz, Castile-La Mancha, Spain - LaCruzMarch2017_8m | ecosystem: Environmental > Aquatic > Freshwater > Lake | place: Spain... | reverse complement strand
CAGTACTACCACCCTCACAAAGCGTGTGTAGGGTAAGGGATGACGCGATTTGGCGACGTAGCGGCGGCCGTCGACGACGAAATGACCACGGTCGCGAAGGGAATGGGTGGGACTAACTGCACGATGTCTCGCCGTGCGCTGGAGAGTATGAAGCGTCGCGGAGGGACGCAGCACAGCAGTAACAAACACGGAAAAACGTACCTAGGGTAAGTTTTTTTCTACCTAGGTAAGTTTTTAAAAAGGGGGGTAAAAGGACAAACGTTCCGAAATCTGTAGTAATAAGCAAAAAATAGCAAAAGAAATTTAGACGTCACTATCGTTAAGTATATTTTGTCTTTATTGGGACAAACACTGTCATTATTGGGACAAACAAACTGTGTGGGTCTTCAGACGTTGTGTCCAAAACGACTCCTAGCTAAAATGAGTCCTTACAAACAACTCTTACACCTTTCTCCTTCTAATAGGTGAGTAAGTACTAGTTTATGAGGTAAGTAGGTACTAGTTTACCCAGCGACGTGGCCAAATCAACACTCACACGTAGACACATCTTTTGCGTCGCTGGAAAGATCGAGGAGTCAGGAGGAGTCCTGGTGCGGTGGTTAATATCGATCATAATTTCAGTTTAGTTTACTACCACATCCAACACCATTCGCAACCATGATGAAGAATGTCCTCGCCTCCACTCTCTTCGGCTCTGCCGTCGCCTTCGCACCCATGATGCCCATCGCACGGACGAACACAGCCATGAGTGCATTCACCATCGATAACATGCCAGGTGCACTCGCACCCATGGGATTCTTCGATCCACTTGGCTTTGCCGAGAAGGCCGATGAGAAGACTCTGAAGCGATATCGCGAGGCTGAGGTCACGCATGGACGTGTGGCCATGCTTGCCGTGGTAGGTTTCTTCGTTGGTGAGGCCGTCGAGGGCAGCTCGTTCCTCTTTGATGGACAAATCTCTGGTCCGGCAATTTCACACTTCACACAAGTCCCCGATGGATGGGATGCACTTATCGTTACCTTCATTGGGGCGGCTGAGGCACAACGAGCACAGATTGGTTGGGTTGATCCGGCGAACGCATCCTACGATCAACCAGGTCTATTACGTGATGACTACTACCCCGGTGATATCGGCTTCGATCCTCTCGGCATCAAACCCACGGATCAAGATGAGCTTGATACCATGATCACCCGAGAATTACAGAATGGACGTCTTGCCATGATTGCCGCTGCCGGTTTCTTGGCACAGGAGGCCGTGGATGGACTTGGTATTGCTGAGCACTTTCAGGTATCCATGATCGAAAAGGCAAACTTTGGCCTCTAAAGAAAGGTGAGGACATTATATGTGTCATATTTTATGAGGGGGAGATTGGAACAACAAAATGATGGCAAGCTAGCAGACTGCAATAAAGACACGAACAAATCCATTGTAAATTAAGGCTCAGGAATAAGGATATAGAAACCTTTTGGGACACTTATCCTGTACTTAATCAATCTTAGTTTACGCATCTCTCTGTAACGAGTGCGGGTCGCATTGTATATTTCGTCAATATAGTATCACAATCGTACTCAATTCAATCCAAACATTTTACCAACAGAGCCAGCGGGATCATTATCCTCCTCCTTATCCAAGCCATATTCTTGTCGTGCCTTCTCCATAGCCTCCTTGATGGATATTCCACTTTTACGTAGCTGGGTGTAGCGTTTGTGAACTAGAACATGTGATTTTGTATCTCTTGATTTCGTCTGTGATGACGATGTCATAGATTGATCTGTTGATGGTGGTGGTGAAGACTTCAATTGGTTGGATGATTGACCGGCTTTCTTACGTTTTTGTAATTCCACGGTACGATATTGTCGACTTCGTGCGTACGCTTTTTGCCACATGCTTTCAACTGGTGTTTGATCCATCGTCCGTTCGCACTTGGACGTGTCAATGATAGTTTCCCATGGTTTTGGAGATGAGCTAAAATGAACAATACTAATCTTGCCTATTGTTGTGGCAACGTTGTATTCCTCCGATTCGGTGTAGTATCCTGAAGACAAACGAGAATACGATGGCACGGGGAAGAATGAGTTCAGGAAGTCCTCCATTTCACATTGCTCTGGATTTGGATTATGGCACATCATATCATTGAATATGGATGATGATGGACGAAGTAACATTACACCTGTATTGAATTCATTCGACGTGCGATTTTTGTGAGGGACGGCAGCCAATAACCCCACTTTCTTCTTCTCCGTGGTGTTTCCATTTATTTTGCTGTGAAGCAAATGACTCACGTCCTTCAATACTAGAGAGTTGGAATTGATGTATAGTATTGTGTCGTAGCTTTCTAACTGAAATATACGTAATTTGGTATGACCATCCAATGCCTTCTCCATGGCTGCAGTAGTGTTATAATCCTCGCTGTGGGCTTTTGTAACAATTGGCTCTACTCTAATAATGCGACTGCAAAAGAAATCGAGGATCTTCATGTCGCTTTTTGAAACATCCGTGGGTACAAGCACAATAATCTCTGGCGGGTATTGACCCTCGTGCGTTGCTGGCATATGTTGCTAGAGACGTACAGGATATATTATTGTCATTAGTCTATGCGATAGAGAAAAGTAAGGCGTCGATATCATTGAATGCACTTACCCGCACGGAGTACAATAGTGTCTGACAACCAGGCAAATCATCGACCGAGGAGATGAACGTAGCGATGGCCCTCGGACGGGGTGGTAGCGGCTCACGATGGGGTGATGACATCCTTCGAATAGAGCGAGTCTCCTCCTAGTGGTAGTACAAAACTGTGACGAGACCGGGGAACCCGCGTTAAGTGGTCCGAGAATAGTTAGATGATATTCTACTAGATAGTGCGCTTCCTTCCAACATGATCGCTGTCCCTTCTACTAACACCACCACCACCGACAAGGCCTCGGATTATATCCGTACAGCGGCTCAGAACTACATCTCCCGCTCGGCCATAATTCATGGTCCTAAAAATCTCATAACGAATGGACGGTCGGTCTTCCGATCTGGGGTAATCATCCACGGCGAGTATGAGGATGCATCCATCAACATTGGACGGTATGTCCGACTTGAGGAGGGTGTTGTAATTACGCCCTGTGTGGTGCCTAAATCAAGTGATCCGCTGATTCCATCATCGTTGAATGATACTGAAAATAAGAACAATGATGAGACGGTTGATAGCAAAAGTAATACAACGGACAATAATTACAGTACGCAACAATCATTATCTTTATCGTCATCACCAAAAAAGAATGAAAAAGCTATACCCATGCATATCGGGTCACATACATACATAGGACAGAATACACATATAGCAGGATCCATATCCATTGGTTCATGTGTATATATTGGTAGCAATTGTATACTATCATCACGATCCCAAGTTCATGATTGCTGTATAATAGAAAATGAAACAGTAGTACCGTCAGATATGATTGTACCACCATTTTCGAGAGTACGTGGTAATCCTGGACGGATTGTGGGGATGTTGCCCGAATGTACTGGTGGAGAATTGGTCGAGGCACGTGTGTATAATTATTTAGACTTTGTTGCTGGGATTGGATATAGAGATGGAGGAGGGGATTGATTTTGACTTGATACTTGATTGTATGTGGGATGAATTCTTTCTTTCTATGAAACAACGATTGGTTTCACACTTGTTTAGATTTCAATGAAGCATTCGACGATCCTGGCAGCAAATAAAGTCCTCATAGTCCTGTAAATTAGGGAAGCAGAGAAATAACAATTCCCAACGCTATTTTGCATGACCGAGTCACAATCATTAATTAAATCGTTACAATATATCGTCATTATCATCATAAGGTTCTACCTTGTTTCAAGCTGGAAACAAAATGGCGCGACTTTATGAGTTCCAGCGTCAAACATCACAAACACGCCTTCCCCACCTCGTCCACCACGATGAACAACTCTCTAGTGTCCGATAGCGATCTAATCGCGGCGATGCCCAATTCATGGAATCCTACTGGCACCGCGGCGATGGCCAAATCCTCCTCGACAACGTACGCCACGTCACCGACCGCCTACGACGGATCCGATGATGACGATGACACGACGATGCCATGGGAACGAGATGGATGGGTCCCACTAATGAAGTCGGGGAACAAGCAAAAGACTCCCAACATGGTGAGGAATGAGCTCCAGCGATACATTGACCAGTGTAAGGCCAACGGGACATCGAACAAGACCGTGAGTGCTGACGTTATCTCTCCATGCTTTACATTATGCCATTGATTGATGACCAATGCTGACTTTACCCCCACAACCCATCCTACCCACTTACCCATCTTCATACAGCGTATTATCGAACGGATCGGTGTCAATAGTAACTCTTTCAACAAGTTTATGAACCCCGGCACTTACAAGAATATGTGGAGTGCGACCGAGAACGGGACGTATTGGGCTGGTGCCAAGCTCCTTGCACGCCTTGATTATGAAAAGGAATTGGCAAAGAAGACGGCGAAATTGACGGGTAAGCGCAAGTCGTCGACGACTATGGACGAGGCGGGGGTGGTAACTACTACATCAGCCAAGAAAGCCAAGACTGGCAAACAGTCAAAAGAGGAAGCCGAGGAGTTTATCCGACGCATCAATGCCGTGGTAATGCTCAACACCAATGCTGTGTATGACACCTGTCCTGAGGTGGTTGCCAAAATCAAGGCTTTCTTACTCCGTGATGGTGTGACGAAGACTATGTTGTGCACGGCATTGGGCAATATCAATAGCAACTCAATGGGGAGTTTCCTCGGTGGGAAGAAACAAGATCAGTGTGGTAATGTCACATACCAGTCTGCGTATATCTTCTTCGAGAAGCTACGTATCCTTGAGGGGAAAGCGAAGTCGAAGGCACGGCTAAAGAACGAAGTTGCGAATCCTAATGGGGTGAGTGCGATATATAATTCTAACACACGATTTCAATTTCTTGCAACATAGTGAGCCCAACATAATCGTACTTTTGTTAACTGCCAAAATTTGCGTTAGTTTTCACTTGTTAAGGAGAGAGCTGGTAAGTATTATCTTGGCCGAATGTAAAGTGGTTATGTTTTGTGTGAGGGCCTTGCATTGTTACAAGTTGGTTTGCGTACCGATTTATTGAAGATTCACTGTGAGAGATGAACATCGCAAAATCGTTCATACACAATTAGGAATATAAACGTAACATAATGATTATTGAAAACTGGATGTCTTTGACTAGTAATTGTTATGGTGATGCATACATGAATGTAATTCTATGTCAGGGCATGGAGAGTCTCGGTGAAGCATTCATTACTGCATCTGGCTCTAAAGCGCTGATATTCTACTATACTGGCAAACCAATCTACCAGCGGTATTTTTTTCCTAATATCCGTGGTGGTCGTTCCTTGCGAAGAGAAAACTGAGAGATGGAAAGTGAAAAGATGTATGCGATAATGATGGAACGGTATCGGTAAGAAGCGTAACGCTGGTGTTAGATATGAACAGTAAGCGATGATTCTCACCCCATTAGGATTGACAGCCTCATTCGTGAGCCTTTTCATAGACTTTGATTTCCCCTCGAGAATACGTAGCTTCTCAAAGAAGACAAAGGCAGCCCTGTACGTGATATTACCACACTGATCTTGTTTCTTCCCACTGAGGAATTGACCCAACGAATTGTTATTGATATTCCCCAATGCCGAGCAAAGCATGGCCTTGGTCATGCCAGGAATTTCAAGGAATGTCTTGATTTTGGTAACAATCTCAGGACAGGAGTCATACACGACATAATAGTCGCCAATGTACGTGGCTTTGATGCGTTGGATGAGCTCCTCGGCTTCCTCCTTCAGCTCCGTGCTTGTCTTCTTGCGTGGAGCAGTAGAAGAATCGTCTTCGCCAACATTGGTCTTGGCCTTTTTGTTCGAGGTGGAATCAATTGTAAGGTCTATAACGTCACGCTTTGTACTCACGGTCGCCGTCTTCGCCTCGAACTTGGCATTGATTTTGGCTATTTTCGCCTCGTACTTGTCATTGATCGCCTCGATCTTGGCATTGAGTTTGGCCTGTTCCTTCTCATGCTCCAATTCAGCGAGTAGCTTGGCACCAGCCCAATACGTCCCGTTCTCGGTCGCACTCCACATATTCTTGTAAGTGCCGGGGTTCATAAACTTGTTGAAAGAGTTACTATTGACACCGATCCGTTCGATAATACGCTGTATGAAGATGGGTAAGTGGGTAGGATGGGTTGTGGGGGTAAAGTCAGCATTGGTCATCAATCAATGGCATAATGTAAAGCATGGAGAGATAACGTCAGCACTCACGGTCTTGTTCGATGTCCCGTTGGCCTTACACTGGTCAATGTATCGCTGGAGCTCATTCCTCACCATATTCGGTGTCTTCTGTGCCCCCGACTTTGATCGAGGGATCCACCCATGTCTTTGCCATGGCATCGTGTCATCGTCCGACGACTCTTCGTCGTATGTTTCATTCGACGAGGAGGTGGTGACGCATGCGGCGGCTGCATAGGCATACGGTGCCTGTCCCTGGAGTGTATAGGCGGACTGGCCGGAGGAATAGTAGTTGTTCCACTGGCTGTTCATTATTATTTGGTTGTCAATCGTTTTGCGATAACGAAGAGGCCGAGCGACGCGAGGCGCTTAGTCATGTAAATAGCCCTTCATTGTACGTAAATAACCCATAAAAGTCCTTTGTGCGTTGAAATTCCGTTCGATTCAACGCCGTCGTTAAAAATCAAAGCACATATGAACGCGAAATGCAAAATATTGGACCATTCTTGCCCAAATGCATTGACGTCCCCTAGTCTTGTCAAAGAATAATCCAAGACTTCAAATCTTATTTAGTCGGTGGGCACGTAAAAATGAGGATACCGTCGTCACCACGGAGCTTCGGTCTTGCATCTAAACTGGCGTTAGTTGTTTCGAGGCGGGATAAACATAAACTTGGTTATCAAGATCTAAATAACGATGATGAAGAGATTAACGTCGATGAAATTCATGTTGATGATGATTCTATCGACGTAGGTTCTCTACCACCAATTACTACCTCCACATCAAAATCTGTAACCACTTCCTGCCGTCAGGCTGCTGAGGTTCTTGAGACTCCAACAACATCGAAAGATGTGTCAATAGTAGCAACTTCAAGAACGTCAAATGTCCCACAAACAATCGATGTCGAATCGAACTCGTTCAAGCGCAATCTTGTGGATGTGAAATCCCCATCCTCCTCCTGTGACATGCACGAAAGTAAAGCATCGGTTCTAGAGGCACTTGGTGTTTCACTTTCCAATCATCTTGACCAAGGCAATCGACTTTCCTCTCATACTTCCTCCTGGCCTCGTCAATTGGAGGTCGGTAGTTTACGAGATTCATGCAACGAGTATATGAATGGCGAAGACGTATCATCGGTACGAGGGATGTACACTCGTCACGACAGTCACGACGAGTCCCTTATTGGGTTAAAAGTCCCTGGAATAGCAAGCAGGACAATCTCAGACAATTCTGCAGCCAACAAAAGTCGTAGTAGTAGCATCTATGAGTATAGCAGTGCATCTTCTTCCGATGCAGCAGGGTTACAAATCCTCCCTGTGAGCAGACAAATCTCAGACAATTCTGGAGCCAACAAAAGTCGCAATAGTAGCATCTATGAGTACTCAAGTGCATCATCGTCCGATGCAGCAGTCTTTGAGTACAATGTTGACAACATCAACCCCGTTACTGGTGATTACGAAGTACATGATGACGGCAGTAACAACAGTGATCTTGGATCGTTGGAAATCGAGGGCAGCTCGTCGACAGTCGACCTTGATGCACATTTGACGTATGAGGAACTTGTCCTTGGGGTTTCTGCAGCACGCTGTGATTCTGGCTATGATTACGCATCAGATGTACGCACACCGATTGAGTCTACAGGCAGTGAAACGAAGATTGGATCAACGCCCAGTTCATACATTGGCATTGTTGAAATTTCTCCAACAGAGGAACGGGGTGCGATGCTTCCGACTCCACACGTTGTTAGCGAGAAGATAACGTCAATTAGCTTACGTAAGACAATGACTGGTGAGACAATGAATGGTGTTGAAACAACGAAGGCGAAGTCATCTTCGTCCGTGTTGACGATCCCATCCCTTGGAGCAAGGGAATCCAGCGACGAAATTCAGGTATCATCTTCTACCTTGTTGGAGAAGGCGGCACGACAAAAACTTGTCTCATTCCGTCGCAATGACAATAGTCCGTCACCACCTCGGAATGAAGATAAATTTGCTTCAAGGACACCGGTGATGTGGAAGAGACAATCACTAGCGGCTGCTGGTGAAGCAGAGATCTTGACACCACGTAACGAAGACACCCTAACCGTATTGTCAAGCAACCTGGCGTACGGGAAGAAGCAAGTGACGATCGCAACGGACACATCACCAACGGGTGTGGATGAGCTACAGGAGGTATTCGAGGCGGACGAGGGTAGAGAGATTGAAGGACAAAAATCGGATGACTTCTGTGCCAGTGATGGTTGGTACAGAAAGGATACATGCACAATGAATGATGATAGTGCATCATCCGTGTCGTCGACACATGCGTTTGGACCTGTTAAGGTGCATGCATTGGTCAATTTCTGGAAGGACGGAGCCAAGAATTCCACCCATACGCAACGCACGATCATGAAGTTACCATTGAACAAAGACAAGACTTCTTCATCAGAACGCGCGATTGACTTGTCATCTATTCCTCACTCCAAGATATACGAAAGAAACTTTGACGAAGAAGAGGAAAGCACGCAGCATGTGATCGAACTGCGCCATAGCTTGGAGAGTGACTGTGGACAATCTGAATCGTCTTCATTGCAGCCGATGATGGAAGAAGAAGAGAAAGAAGTAAAGGATAGAAGCAATAGCCTTGGGTCGTTCGATCAAATCTACACCCCAATCACGGCATCATCGGCTGAGTTCAATGGCGACGAATTGTCAGATTTTGACGACAATGTTGGAAAAGGAGTTATTATTATCGAACAAGAGCACTTGTTAGAAGAAATTGAACAGATGCATTGTTTAGGACGTTCAAGACCGTGGGCCAAGTACACCGGCAACTCCGAATACGGCGATTTGACTTCAGTGCCTTCAGAGGAATCAATGTCAAGCAAGGTATCATTGGGCAATGTTCAAATCCCAGAGAATTTGTCGAACTTCAACGATGATGGTAACACCTCAACAATGACGAACGTAGGCAACTTAAAAAACTTTTGGGATCACGATTGGACAGAGATGACAAAGACATCTAAGTCCACTACTGTTATCAAGGGTCCGTGTGATTCTCATTATATTGATCATCAGCCACGGTTTTTATTGAAAGAGCATTTCGGAGATGCCATGGACGAGGGCGATGACAAGGTCCAGGAGGAATTGAATACCTCTACTATTACTCAAGGATCTGAACCAGAGAACAACATAATTGCTGACCGCGATGGTAATCAATATTTGAGGATTTATGACCTCAACAGCGGTGAGAATACATATGAAATTATCGAACAACCCAGCTATGAGCTTGAAACAGTCGAAGAACGCAGCTGTGAAGAATCCTCCGTGGAAGATGAGGAGGTGATAGAAGAGAAGAAGGATGACCATATCGCTGCATCAAAAATGCTGGATACGCTATTGGAGAAGACGGTTGAATCCGAGAAGACTAAGCCCGCAGATCCGCTCTTGGAGATTGCTCAACCACAGCATTCGGTCATGGAAAAATTATATCAACTTTTTGATACCTATCTTCCAGTGACAATAAAGGATGAGAGAAGTGATAGCAGGTCAGCTTGCAAGATTGACCCTATTGTGACAATACCGCTGCCGGTGACACTTAAGGTTGAGGGAAATGATATCAGGTCTGACCCCATTGTGACAATACCACAGACTGTCTTTGCCTCCAAAACAATAAAATCATCCAAGAAGTCACGTATCCCCTTGAAACGACGAGCAACTGTTGGGGCCATGTCCGAGAGAAGGAAGTATGACCTCTCTTATCTCGAGAAGAAAACCCGTGATTTGGCATTTAAGTCAAGAGAGAAACGGGAGAAACGCGTGTGGATTGCTTGCCCCGATACTCTGTCTAAAGCAATAGATGGGCCTCGGGACTTGTTTGATAGTGGGCTGTCTACGGCTCTATCTTCTTTGTCCTTGCAGGAGAATGGCTGTATGAAAACTGAATCCCATTCAAGCGACATTGAAGACTATGATGAATCAACCGTGAAAGAGGTTCCATCGACTGTGACAGACGTTCCATCTAACGTGACAGACACACCCAAAGAGTTCAAGTTGGTGGAAAGGAAATCTCTGTATGCACTCATCTCAAAGCAGCCAGCGACGATTAATGATCGGTCATTGAAGGTAACAAAAATTGATATGAATGATAATCGGTTGGATCAAACCTTGGGCGAATTTAGCGCATTACTCAGTAGCGATGACTCCTCTTTCAGTGTTGAGTCTTGCACTACATATACTTCGGCAGCTACCACTACTGATGAGATGGTGAAGAGAATCATGTTGAGAAAGGGTGATTTCGTGGTGAATTCATTTGCACCATCCCTGATTACAAGCAGAAGTAGTGTATCAGTTGATTCTGAGCTCTATTCAAAACACGATGATAAACGAATTCGTATTCAGTCTCCTGATCAGACTAATGATCGCAAGAGTACAGGGTCATCATCCATGCTCACGAAGCTATATGATGAAAATGCTGAATTGGCTGAGACTCTTGCCAACACCCAGCTCGAGCTAGCCAGACTACAAACGAAATTTATGTTGCTAAACTATGAGATTGATCACATTGCTACTTCGGCACAATACGAAATGTAAGCAAAACATGATGATCATGTGCTTGTTACTAAGATAAATTAATGTATGATTTGCATATTTTGGCGGCTGGTATGCTCCTTTCGACGATGTTTTGAGAGCGTAAAGGTACTCGTCATTGGTTCCTAAACTTTCTATTTAAATCTGTTAGCTAAAGCTTGAGAGCGGACCAATATAGTTTTCTGTTCCAAGATCGACTTCTCAATCAACTGCATTTTGTCTTGTATTTCAATGGCAGAGTTCATGGCATATGTTTCAAGCTGGCCAAGTTTCGTCTCGTGCTCCTTTATAGCTTTCTCTTTTGCTTGTTTGTGATTACTGATGATAATATTGAATATAATATGCGTTTAATGTAGAAGAGGAATACGAGAATGAAATTGATGCAAATCTACGTTTCCTACTCAACGCTAACTTACGCTGTGGCTTCCATGGTCTCATGTTCGATCTGAATCGCTGCCTCATTTACGCTGCGTTGATGCTGCATCTGCTTTTGCTCTACTTCAACTGTTACTTCCTTCAACTTAGCATTGACGTGAAAGAGCATGTCTTCTACTTCACCTATTCTAGCTCCGAGTGCAGCTTTGTTGTCGGCAATATTAGCAAGCCGTCCCTTAATTTTGCTGTTCGTAGCTTGTTGATCACTAAGATTAATTTGAATGTTTACTCCATCTTCTGGCGATTGAGTCATCATATCCATCAAGCTCTTGCGAATTAAGCCGTCTATTTCGGATTTTCTCAACGCATTTACATCCTCCATTTTGTTGCTTTTTATCTTCTCTACTTTTGCACTGGACACTCTGAGCCAACCTTCCTCCCACTCTGTCTTCGCCAAAATAAACTCCTCACGTATTCGATCAAGATTCGATTGTAATTCATGCTCAAATAACGTCCTCTTTGAGTCGAGGTCGCATTCGAGCTTCTTTCTATTCGATGACGAGTTGTTAAACCTCGACAACAAAGCAGCCTCATGTTCCTTCGCCAATATATCAAGTTGTGCCGCATGCGCATTGGTCGAAGATTCCTCCTCCTCTACGAACCGTTCTTTAAGCGTCCTTAGGCTAAGAGCATGCTCCTTCTGCTCAATGGCCAACATGCTTGCAAAATCATTTTGCTGGTTGACAAAAGCATTCGAGGATTGCTGCTCGTTCCTACTCAAAACTTGTACGCGTTCCACTAATTCATTCTCGCACAGAAGCTCCAGCTTTTTCTTACTTAGTTCATGGTTCGACTTCAACTCCTCACTTTTATCCTTGTGTTTTGCGACAAGTCGTTGTATGCTCGGCTCGATGCCTTGCCACGTTAGCCTATTTATCTCAACTACTCGCCCATCGTACCATGCTTTCTCTCTCCTTTCCTTCTCTATTAAAAATTCTTGGTGAGCAGCCTGCTTTGCGTTGGCAATCTCTTGTTTAAGATCATCGATATTCTTTTTCTTCGTGATTTCTGCTTGCCGATGTGAGGACACCAAGCTCTCCAATTGAGCCTCTAGTGCCTTCTTCATTTCCGTTAAAGATTGATTCGCGACCATAAGATCTGCCGTTTTCTCTCTGCTTTCTTTTGTAAATCGCTCGAGGATGGCACATTGTTTGATTTCGAAGGAGCTGCATTCGTTTGCCTGTCGATTTCTTTGATCATTGATTAGTTGGCTGAGAAGTTCTGCCGTCTTTGTTCTATCCTCTATTTCAAGTGACAAATGAACGAGTTTGTCACCAAGCGAGGTCATGGTCGGGCAGGGTGGGCGTCGTCGGCTTTGGACCTTGTTGAGAGTGCGTTGTCGGACTTCGGTTCGTTTAATTATTTTCTCATTTAGGAAATGAAAATAGAAAAAGATACGAAGATAGATGGGTTCAATGGTGCAGAGAAATTGTTTCTATCCTTAACCCACCCATCCCCTTCCCTTCCCCGCTTGTAGTCCTCACTAAACTCACTGCTCTTATATTTCTTCTCCCCATTGCTTCACTTTCTCATCGCCCAGGAATTCCAGCTATCTTCACGATAAGTAACAGTGACTTGCCTGCATACGGATGCCGCAAAAGCATCCACTGCGCCTTTGACTACTGTCCTAGTTTCATCCTTCGTGCCATCAAAGTTGGTTGTCCAATCCTGACCACCCTGCTCAAGTCCATCATCCTGAGTCACGTAATCATGCCCTGCCATGATGCCACCAACTCTAAGCTTGGGCCAATATGCCTCAATGTCCGCATACACACCTTATAATCATGTCTAGCATCCACATAAATAAAGTCAAAAAATCCATCATCATACTTCTCAACGCAGATTGTTGTATAATTCCTACAAACATGAGTCTTGTCCTTCCAAGCATTCAAGTGAGTCATTGCATTAGTATAGATCTCGTCCTGAGGATCCTGATCAAAGTTGGCAAAGTCATGATAATTATCTTGATGCCCCCACAAATCGACTGTTCATTAAGTAATTTCCATTTTGGATGGGAAAATTAATTGAGGTGAATAGAGGACAAGGAGAATGGGTGATGAGTTGTATAGTTGTAACAAATTTTATCAACAACGTAGGTATGCGAAAGTAAATTGCAACTCGTCTCACTGCTATCAAACGACTCACCAAGGTGGTACTCCGTACAGTTGGTCCAGTGTGTTAGGATGCAAAGAATCCATGTTGAACTCCCAACTCAACACCCCTCAGATGCATAATGAAACCAAGTTCCCCCCGTCCCTTAAATGTTGGTACACCATTACCATTCATCAGTGACGATGGTGGACACCCCCCTTTTCCTAGATGTTCGCTTCCCACGACCGCCTTGATAATTGGATGATGATGAAACTGATAAATTAGTGGTGGAAGCTACCAGTTCGAAAAAGTAGCCGATACACCCACTGAAACTCATCAATGCCAAAAGTGGTAGGAGTCCAATTGCTGCCAGCTTCCTTCCAAAGCTGGAAAGCAGAACATTGAATGTAACTTGAAGCTGCTTCGGTGGCATGAAGAAAGGTTGTTGTGTGTGTTGTTGGTTGTGTCGACTGCAACGCTGTCTGGCTACAGGCCTTCGGCGTATGAAGACTCCCTTAGGGTAAACTGGTCTAGGTAGTAATAATATACCTAATTTTTAAGTTTTCTGTTCTGTTGGTCAGCGTGTGAATCAGTCAGTGTGTTGTTCTGGTGGTGGTGGTGGTATGGTGGCCAAGTAACGTTGAGAGGTACATGGCGGGACTTGTGTGTGGGGGAATTAATAGATACATAGTGTCATTGTTCGCATCGCTGTGACTCCCAGGCACGCGCTCCTCCGACTCCATACCATTCTCACTTGTTCTTGCCATAATCACACAAACAATGTTTCCGGTGCTATCACCATAGACCATAGACACTCCTGCAATGTACAGCGGCGTCATATCTGGAGTTGATCGATGGAAATTGGCTGCCATCCCCCCAGTATTGACCAGCTGAAGGTTGAGGCACAAGCATTAGGGTTGTGGAATCCTTCACCCATCCCATGCTGGACCATTTACTACTTGCTGATAATGGATCATCGTCGTCAACTAAAGTTGGTGCTGCTGCAGCAGTATCGATGGTACTGTCAATGTATCTATCTAATCGCGAGTATGGAATATAATGCGAGGTAATGGGTCGATCGTTTCTTGCGCCAGAGGCATGTAATCATCCGGCGTCCACATCATCAGAACCAACCACCACACTACTACCACACCAGACCATCATTGACTCGTCCGCTACTACTGCCATGTGGGCGAAGCTAGAAATGTCTCGTATTGCCCTTTCCAATAGCCGTATTTGTCCAGGGACAAACATGATCATAATCATACACTAATGCCTTACATTCGCAATAATTACCCACACTTGTGAATCCATAACCAACCATTCATGGCAGCTTCATCATCTGTAACACACGTTCTAGTAATCCAGGATCACGAAAGCTTGTACAAAATAATACAATTAGTAATAATTGTGATAATCTGGGTTTCCGTACAGTTGGTCCAGTGTTGTTAGCATCTCCGAATGCAAAGAATCCATGTTGAACTCGTCCGTCGAAGCAGTACGCCTCTTCTAGTCATGAATAAATTACTCCAATACCCACTGTTATTAAGCTATTACACCACCTCTCAGGGTTCGTCATTCCCAGTCCGGCGGTGGTGACGGAGGCTGCTGGCATACAAAAGAAGTATGGCAGCAGCCGCAGCAGCAGTAAAGTCGAGACCTCACATCGTGGAGGAAGAGTGGATATTGGAAGATTGCTCAGGCTCTTGGTCTGCAGATTGGGAAGGTAGGAGTATGATGGGATATCAGACTGATGACATATCCTTGATTTTGAATATTCATTGGTTTGAATACTGGTTCCCCACCAAGGAGTGGTACCTTGAGGGATGCTGATGAGAGCGCATGTTGTGCCAAAGATGGTGATTACCTCCATCCGCCACGCCGTGAGCCGAAGCAATCGACGCGGATAGGATAAGTCCGTGATGTATCGTATGTAGAAATTCACAGAGGACTTCTTAGGCTGATGAGAACCCTTGATGAGAACCCGCCATCTTTGACCTGCGACAAAATCAATAGCTTCAACATCCTGGTGGCACGACGAAGGTCCGCGAATCAAAGAGACTTCCACCTTGGTTCGTGGACCCTTTTGTTAGCATACGGTCCACGCAACACATCTACATGTACTAAACAACAACGCGCTTGCTGGCAGCGCACAAGGAATTTACGTACTCATCCCCGAGACCACACTCCTCCTGTTATCTTGAAAGATACCATATGTTTTCATCACACCGCACAAAACATGACACGTCTAATGAAACAGCATCAGGCGGGTGGCAGCAAACATCGTGGTCTGATTATCATGTTCGTTCTCTTGATACTCGGATTGATTACATTACTCTTTGCGCGGGCGGCACCAAATATCATCCCAAACAGTGAAGAAGTGTCGACGAGAGTTGCCAACTACATCTCTCCTACTCCCCAGGAAAGTAGTTACAGACATGATAATCTCAACCTTCAACCCGAGAAGGAATGCACCGAACAACAACGAGAGAAAATCAATGTACAGCTCAATTTGGAAAGTGGAAATGTTCAAGTTCAAGGGTGCAACGATCCTAATTGGCTCGATTCATTTTTCGAAGAAGAAGCAGACATTGGCACGGAAATATTCCTTGGTATTAGTGTGGGATGTAATAAGGTGTGTGTGTGTGTGTGTAGCAGCTGTCATTTGGAATAATTGTCCTCTTATATCTTCATTATAAGCGAATTTTCTAATTTATGAATTCTTGCGTCACTTTGAATATCTCCCCCCCATCTCAGGGAACCGACGCCATCCAAACGGCAAGACTGGGAATGAGCGATCCAAAGTTTAATGTGTCAGCCTGGACAGAGTACATTGGTAATATCATTACGGTATGTCCTGCTAGAGAGCAGGGACAAATAAAGTTTGCCAAAAGGAACGGTGAGATGCATTGTATTGAGCCCATGCAGAATAACGTAGCCCTTGTTAATAATGCAAGTGCAAGTTTGGGACTGAATAGTGAGGAATTTGTGGTAACACAAGCTGCCATTAGTGGAAGGGTGAGTGGGGAGAGAGATCTTAGATTTTTTACTGACAGGAGTGCATACTTTTCCACTCGTTATATATCTTACAAATTTATATATAGAATGGCGTAGTACAATTTCCAAATGCCAATGCAGGAGCAGAAGCTTGTGGACTTCCCCAGGGATGTGAAGGTTGGGTCGATGGGGCCAATAATGCTTACGTTGAAGTTGAATTGTACTCTCTTGACAGCTATGCTGAGAAATTTGTCAAAAGTAAAGGACCAATTAACGTTCTGGCAATCGATGCAGAAGGTTGGGACTTTGATGTTCTCTTTGGTGCTTGGTGCGAGCTCAGTACTTGATCGTACATACTATCTTGAGTTTGAATATCATATGATTGGTATGTCCTCATTTATGTATGTGTATTTTTTCCAGCTCAATATATCATGTAACCAACAACTATTTCCTAACTGCACAACTAACATTCATCATTTGTACTGCTTTTAGGTAAATGGGGACAGTTTCATTTGCTCGATGCAGTGCTTAGCTCCATATGTCGGATGTCGGCGTGTCGTTTTTTTGTCGCCATTCGTGTCGGCGACATGTCGCCGACATGTTTCAGTCATGTCGGCGACATGACCAGATGTCGTGTCGGCCAGGGTGTCCAAAACGACACGACATGTCGGCTGTTCCCGACATGTCGGTTAAATGTCGG
>Ga0247843_1005681_pt1 | contig 17067 bp, 13 predicted proteins | sample LaCruzMarch2017__FD_192420 | JGI IMG/M metagenome (GOLD analysis project Ga0247843, IMG submission 192420) | Freshwater microbial communities from meromictic Lake La Cruz, Castile-La Mancha, Spain - LaCruzMarch2017_8m | ecosystem: Environmental > Aquatic > Freshwater > Lake | place: Spain... | reverse complement strand
TCATCAAAACCAATTCTTCGGACATGCTTGGGTGCAGTGCAACGGTATCGTCAAAAGCCTGCTTGGTAAGTCCCGCCTTAACCGCAATCGCCGCCGCCTGAAGGATTTCGCCACTGTCCGGGCCAATCAGGTGAAGGCCGACAACCCGTTCAGTGGGGCCTGCCACAATCATTTTATACAAGGCCCGCTCATTGCGGTCGGCCAGCACGTTTTTCATCGCGCGAAAATCGCTTTTGTACACCTTGACGTCATCATATTGCGCCCGTGCTTCGGCCTCCGTCACCCCGACACTGGCGATGGGCGGATTGCTGAACACCGCTGTCGGAATGCATGCATAATCCACCGTGCGCGGATTATTGCCGAAAACGGTGTCGGCAAAGGCATGGCCTTCACGAATGGCAATCGGGGTTAGCTGCGCGCGGTTGGTGACGTCGCCAACGGCATAGATGCTAGGAATATTGGTGCAGCTGTCGTCGCTGACCTTTACTGACCCGTCTTTGCCAAGGTCAACGCCCACCCCCTCTAGGCCAACCCCAACGGTGTGCGGCGTGCGCCCGATGGCCCACAACAGCAAATCGGTCTCGATCACCTCTCCATGGTCGCCTTCAATCAAAAGCGTGCCATTGTCTTGCTTGGTCACCGATTTAATGCCGAAGTGGAAATGGATATCGATGCCTTTTTGACGGCTTAGGTCGACCAAGCGATCAACAATCTCATCATCATAACTCCGCAATACACGGTCGCCATGCGTCACAAGCTTAACTTCGACACCCAATTCATTGAATATACCTGCAAATTCATTTGCGATATAACCACCACCCGCAATCACGGCGCGCTTCGGCAGTTCAGGAAGGCTGAAAACTTCGTTTGACGTGATGCCATGGCCCGCGCCCGGAACATCAGGGACAGATGGCCAAGCGCCAGTGGCAATCAAAATATGCGCCGCTTTAATGTCCCGCCCGCTGGATAATTGAACGCTGTTTGGTCCAGTCACTATCGCGCGATCACGAAAGACCTCGACCTTGTTATTGCCCAGCGTCTGGCCATAGAGCCCTTCCAAGCGGTTAACCTCGGCGGCAACATTGTCCCGCAGGACGCTCCAATCAAATGTCGCGCCTTCGGTGTTCCAGCCAAAACGTTTAGCGTCGCGCAAATCTTCGGCAAAATGAGATCCATAGACCAGCAGCTTCTTTGGCACACAGCCGCGGATAACGCATGTCCCGCCAACGCGATGCTCCTCCGCCACAGCAACGCGGGCACCGTGCGAAGCTGCGATGCGTGACGCACGGACACCACCGGAGCCAGCCCCAATAACAAAGAGATCATAGTCAAAATCAGCCATATTTTATTCTTTCCTGTGTCCCCGCGATATGGGGACACGTGCATGCATTTACCAACGGGAATTCTCGCGCATTGTTATCGAACAGATAATGCTATCTCAGCTATCGCCAAGCGCCGCCGCAATCAGTGCAGTGGTGGACGGGTCAAAGCCGTTTGCGCCATTGTCACTTATGCGTTTTGCAATTTGCTTGCCAAGCTCAACGCCAAATTGGTCGAATGGGTTAATGCCCAACAAAACCGCGTTTACGAACGTCCGGTGTTCGTAAAACGCAATTAACGCACCGACCGTTGATGGGGTAACATCATCCAGCAATATCGTTGTCGATGGACGGTTGCCAACATAGTTGCGGGCCAAATCATCGGATTGCTGCCCCGCCATCAATGCCGCGCCTTGGGCAAAGCAATTCACGAGCAAGGTTTCATGATGCGCGGTATCGAAATCATGCCCCGGCGTCTTGCTGGCGATGAATTCAACCGGGATCAGATGGGTGCCCTGATGCAGTAATTGAAACACCGCATGTTGGGCGTCGGTGCCGACCCCGCCCCATGTGACAGGCGCGCTGTGGCGTCCAAGCGGCGCGCCCTCGGCCGTCACCGACTTGCCGTTCGACTCCATCTCCAACTGCTGAAGATAATCGGGCAGCAGGCGCAGACGTTCGTCATAGGCAAATACCGCCCGTGTCTGACACCCCTTCGTCTGGGCATAATATAAATCCGCAAATGCCGCCATTGTCGGGGCATTCTCCATAATAAGTGCGTTGCGGAAATGCTGGTCCATGGCGGCGGCACCATCCAGCAGTGCCTGATAAACCGCCCAACCAAGGCCAAGCGCAACCGGAAAGCCGATGGAGCACCATAAGGAATAGCGTCCGCCCACAGCCTCGTTAAACGGCAATACGCGGCTTTCGTCGACGCCCCATTCCATGGCTTTGTCTGGGTAAGCGGTCAGCGCCACAAACTGTGCATAAGGGTCGGCCACGCCGCCATCGCGCATCCATTCCATTGCGCTGGTGGCGTTGAGGAATGTTTCGGTCGTAGTAAAGGTTTTGGACGCGACGGCGACAATCGTCTTGTGCGGATCCATGTCCTTCACCGCCTCAGTCAGCGCCGCACCGTCAATATTGGAGACCACTTTGACGTCATAACGTGCGCCGTCGCGGCCAAGTGCATCGATGAGCAATTTGGGGCCAAGCGCCGACCCGCCAATGCCGATGTGCAATATATGGCGGATGTCGCCCATCAGGCCTGCGTCAATGGCCTCAACCAACCCGCGCATACGCTGCTGAAGCGCGCGGGCATGGGAAACTGCATCGGCATCGCCAGTGCCACGTTCGGCGGTGTGCTCTGCGGCTCGCTTTTCCGTGACATTAATCGCAGCCCCCGAAAACAAAGCTGCCTTAGCGGCATCAAGCTGCATGCCCTGGGCAAGCTTAACAAAATGGCCTAACGCTGCATCATCAAGATGGGTTTTGGACAGGTCGAACCTTAGACCGCTTTCCTCTATCGTCATTTTGCCCACGCGATTTGTGTCAGACGCAAACAGGTGTTTAAGCGATTGGGGCTGATGCTGTTCCAGCGCAGTCCATAGATTATAGGTCATTTTCTATCTCTTCATCATAAGCGTTGCAACGCAGCGTGAATCTCGGCGCTGGCAAATAACGCGCCTTCGCGGTAAAAGGCCAGCCTATCCGTCATTCGACGACAATATTATGCGAGATACTGTGACTTCAGATATTGAAAAGCTAGGCGATTCATCTGCAACTGCGCCTTCGCCGTCTGAATGGCGCGAATATGGCGGCTTCTTGCTAAAGCTTGCATTGTTCGTGTTCATCTTGCGCAGTTTCATCGTGTCGCCCTTCAACATCCCGTCGGAATCGATGCAGCCGCGCTTGCTCATTGGCGACTATCTGCTGGTGGCGAAATGGCCATATGGCTATTCGAACAACAGCTTACCGTTCTCCTTACCGATTATCCCTGGACGGATATTTGCAAGCCAACCAGAACGCGGCGATGTCGTGGTGTTCAAGGCTCCGATGTCAAACGGAACCGATTATATCAAACGCGTCATTGGCCTACCCGGCGACGTCATTCAAATGCGCGAGGGCATTCTCGAAATCAACGGTGTTGCGGTTAAGAAGGAACGGATTGCCGACCTCGTTATTCCAGTCACACAAAATATGCGTGATACCGCTGAGCTTGACCGGAACCCCTTCCCTTGCTGGCGTCCTGATATGGAAGAACCTGCGGCCAAGGGGGGCACGCAATGCCGCTACCCCCGTTTTCGCGAGACACTTCCGGAGGGTAGAGGCTATGAAATTCTCGATCTTGCGAATGGTCTAGAGGGCGACAACACCGAAGCCTTCGTTGTTGGTGAAGGCGACCTGTTCCTAATGGGCGATAATCGCGACCGGAGCGCGGATAGCAGATGGTCGCCCATCGATAAGCCCGGTTCTATTGGCATTGTGCCGCAAGAGAATCTTGTCGGGCGTGCTTTGGTGTCAGTATTTTCCACGGATGGATCGTCGAGTTGGTTGCTGCCATGGACTTGGTTTACAGCCACGCGGGCGGAACGCATTGGACAAGGATTTTGACCAGCGACGAACAAGCGGCTTGGCTGGCGGAATTACTGCCGAAACAGCCAAAGGATATGGCACTCTACCAACGCGCACTGACGCATGGCAGTACTGGACAACCGGACTATCAGCGGCTTGAGTTTCTCGGTGACCGTATCTTGGGGCTCATCATCGCTGACATGCTCTATCACCGATTTAAGGATGAAGCGGAGGGGCGCCTGTCGCACCGGTTAAATGCGCTTGTGTCCGGCATAACCTGCGCTGACATTGCGCGGCAAATTGGGCTTCCGCTGTATATCCGGCTTGGTAAGCAAGCCCGTGATGATGGTGCCCAACAAAGCGATAATGTGTTGGGTGACGTCATGGAAGCAATCATTGGCGCTGTATATCTCGACCATGGCCTACTCGTCACCCGCGATCTTGTAGAACGGCTCTGGAGGCCACTTCTTGAATCCGCAAATGGCGCCCCAAAACATCCGAAATCCGAATTGCAAGAATGGTGCGCCACCCATGGGCGCAAGGTTCCTGAATATGTCATCACCAAAAAAGAAGGCCCTCCCCACGCCATGAGATTTGAAATCACCGTCACCGTGAAAGGCTTTGCGCCCGTCACGGCCACCGCCAACAGCAAACAGGCCGCCGAAACAGGCGCTGCGCAAGCATTTTTGGAAGCCAACGCATGACAAAAAGATGCGGACATGTCGCTATTATCGGCGCGCCAAATGCGGGTAAGTCAACCTTGGTCAATGCTCTGGTCGGGCAGAAGGTCGCGATCGTTAGCCCCAAGGCGCAAACCACACGCACGCGCATGTTGGGCGTCGCCTTGGCCGGCGAAACGCAGATCATCTTGGTAGACACACCGGGCATTTTCGCGGCGCAACGCAGGTTTGACCGCGCAATGGTGGCCGCGGCTTGGGACGGTGCGGGTGATGCTGACATGATCGCATTGATCGTTGATGGCCGTGCAGGCGCAGGACCAAAGGTTGAAAAAATCCTCGAAGGATTAAAAAATCGCCCTGAACGCAAATGGCTTGTGCTCAACAAGGTTGATATTGCGGCCAAGGAGAAATTACTCGCCCTCACCACGAAACTGACCGAAAAATGGGCGTTTGAGCAGATTTACTATATCAGCGCCGCGACGGGCGACGGGCTTGAAGAATTCAAAACTGCGCTTGCCGACAATATGCCAGAGGGCGAGTGGCATTTTCCCGAGGACCAGGTGTCCGATGCAACCGACCGCCTGATTGCGTCAGAAATCACGCGCGAACAATTATATCTGCAACTGCACGAAGAGCTGCCTTACGCCAGCGCCGTCGAGACTGAAAAATATAGCGAACGCGACGACGGGTCGCTAGAAATCCACCAGCAGATTTTAGTGGCGCGCCCAACCCAGCGCGCCATCGTTTTGGGCAAAGGCGGCACGCGGATTAAAGCCATAGGAGAGGCCGCACGTCTTGAACTGGGCAAGCTCATGGGCGTTAAGGTCCATCTCTATTTGCACGTCAAAGTCTATGCCAAATGGGACGAGGACCGCAGCCTGTACCGCGATATTGGTCTTGAATGGGTGAAATAGACTCGGCTCAGTTTCTTGCCGATCCACGTCGCACCAGCCTACGCTGGTGCGACGTATGGATGTATTTCGTTGCTTACGTCTTTGCTTTCGCGGTTGGTTTGGCCTTTGCCGCCGCCTTCTTCGGCGCAGCAGCCTTTTTCTTAGGCGCGGCCTTTTTCTTGACCTTGCCCTTGGGCGGCATCGCGGCGCGGGCGTCAATTAACTGTGCCGCTTCCTCAAGTGTCAGCTCGTCAGGCGAGATGGACTTGGGCAATGTCGCGTTAGTGGTCCCGTCGGTCACATAAGGGCCAAAGCGCCCCTCCATCAGTTTAATCTCCGCATCGGTACGCGGATGCTTGCCGAACTCCTTTAGCGGCGCACGCGCGGCACCCCGGCTCCGACCTGGGTTGGCTAACGCTTCCGCCAGCTTCACAACCGCGCTGTTCATACCAGTTTCAAATACTTCAGTCGTCGACTGCAAACGCGCATATTTCCCATTATGCGCCAGATAGGGCCCATAACGACCGATGCTTGCCGTGACTGGCTCGCCGCTCTCGGGATGTATCCCGATCGTGCGTGGCAGCGACAGCAACTTCACCGCCCATTCTAGTCCGATGTCCTCTGCAGGAATATCCTTGGGGATAGAGGCACGTTTGACTTCAGCGCCCTCGCCCATTTCGAAATAAGGGCCAAAACGGCCTGACTTTTTGCTGACTTCTAATTGCGTGTCGGGATGCTGACCAAGTATTTCTGGACCGGTATCCTCCCCACTCTCGCCGCCGGGTTGCGCAAACTTTCGCGTATATTTACAGTCCGGATAGTTGGAGCAGGCCACAAAAGCGCCGAACTTTCCGCCGCGCAAGGCAAGCCTGCCTTCACCGCATTTCGGGCATAGACGCGGATCGATGCCGTCTTCGCGCTCTGGAAAGAGATAGGGCGACAGGAAGATATCAAGCTCGGCCGTCACTTCCGAGGGCTTCTGCTCCATGACTTCAACCGTTTTCGGTTTGAAATCGCGCCAAAACGCCGCAAGAAATGACTGCCAATCGGCACGGCCGCCGCTGATTTCATCTAACTGGTCTTCAAGGCCTGCGGTGTAGTCATAAGCGACATAACGTTCGAAAAAGCGCTCAAGAAATGCTGTGAGAAGTCGCCCGGATTCTTCTGCAAAGAAACGATTTTTTTCAATGCGGACATAAGCGCGATCTTTCAAAACCTGAATGGTCGATGCATATGTCGATGGGCGGCCAATACCCAATTCTTCCAGACGCTTGACCAAGGTCGCTTCCGAAAAACGCGGTGGCGGTTGCGTAAAGTGCTGCGTTTTTTCCGCAGCGTGCTTGGCTGGCGCATCGCCAACGGACATGGCTGGCAAGATCGCGCCGTCTTCACCGTCGCTATCGTCCAAGCCTTCTTCATATACTGCAAGAAATCCTGGGAACTTCATAACCTGCCCGGTCGCGCGTAAGCCGGTCTGCCCGGTGCCGTCGAGCAGATCGACAGTTGTACGTTCCATGCGGGCAGACGCCATCTGGCTGGCCATCGCACGTTTGAAGATCAGGTCATACAAGCGGCCATGATCGCCTGAGCCTGCCTTGTCCTTGCCAAAATCGGTTGGACGTATCGCCTCATGCGCTTCCTGCGCGTTCTTCGCTTTGCTCTGATAGACGCGCGGTTTATCGGGTAAATAGCCGCTGTCAAACCGATCTGAGATGGTTTTGCGCGCGGCGGAAATGGCGCTGTGGTCCATTTGAACGCCATCGGTTCGCATATAGGTGATCGCGCCATCCTCATACAAACCCTGAGCAATGCGCATTGTGTGGCTGGCGGAAAAGCCCAACTTACGCGCAGCTTCCTGCTGCAAGGTCGATGTTGTAAATGGTGGCTGGGGGTTGCGGGTTACCGGCTTTGTTTCGACGGTTTCGACGGTAAATTTGCCTAATTCAACCGCAAGGCGCGCTTGCTCTGCGTCCGCATCGGTCTTTAGGTCCATCTTGTCGAGTTTTTTGCCCAGATATTGGATCAAACGGGCATCAAATTTTTGGCCCTTATGTTCCATTCTGGCCTTCACAGACCAATATTCCTGCGCGCGGAACGCTTCGATTTCACGTTCGCGTTCCACAATGAGGCGCAGTGCAACGGACTGCACCCGGCCAGCGGACTTTGCGCCAGGTAGCTTGCGCCACAAGACTGGCGATAGCGTAAATCCTACCAGATAATCCAGCGCACGGCGGGCACGGTAAGCGTCAATCAAGTCTAAATCTAACGCACGCGGTTGTTTCATCGCGTCCGTTACAGCCTGCTTTGTTATGGCGTTGAATGTCACGCGCCCAACCTTAGCAGGCAGCGCCTTTTTCTTCGCGAGCACTTCTTGCACATGCCAGCTAATCGCTTCCCCTTCGCGATCAGGGTCGGTCGCAAGGATGAGGCCATCCGCTTTTTTCGCTTCGTCAGTGATCGCCTTCAACTGCTTTGCCTTATCGGCATAATTGTCCCACAGCATTTCAAAGCCATTATCCGGGTCAACCGAACCGTCCTTGGGCGGTAAATCTCGAATGTGACCATATGAGGCCAGCACCTTGAATCCAGGCCCCAGATATTTCTCAATTGTCTTGGCTTTTGCAGGTGATTCTACGATAACTAATTGCATGATATTTTGTGCTTTTCTAAAAACTCTCGCGTACGCGCATAGGCTGATGGGGTAAGGCAGGCCTCGTCAAGACGAAAAATGCGCCTGTTTTTTAGGTCGCCAAGCGGACCTTCCCACCTGCCCCGCATTCGAGCTTTCCCGCCAACTCGAATTCGAGCAACACCATCTGGACGGTCGATGGACTGCTGCCGGATTGCCGGACCAATTCGTCGACCGACACATAGGTCATGCCCATTAGGTCGATGACTGCGCTGCGTTCGGTGTGGCTGCCGTCATCGGCTATTACGGTCATGGCCGGTTCGTATTTAACCGACGGCGCAAGCATGCGGTTGTCCAAGGGGGAAATAAGCTCAGCAATCTCCGATGCGTTCTGCACCAAAGTTGCGCCCTCACGGATCAGCTGGTTGCAGCCACGTGACCGAGGATCCAGCGGCGACCCGGGAATCGCCATAACCTCACGCTCGGCCTCCGCCGCCAGACGCGCGGTAATCAGCGAACCTGACTTTGGCGCAGCTTCAATCACAACCGTTCCAGCCGATGCGCCAGCGATGATCCGGTTTCGATACGGGAAATGCCGTGCGCGCGGTTCGGTGCCCGGCGGTTGTTCAGCAATCAAAAGCCCGCGCTCGGCAATCGCGTCCTGAAGCGCCCGGTTTTCGGGCGGATAGACCACGTCGATACCGCCAGCGATAACCGCGACTGTGCCGACTTCGATAGAGCCTGCATGCGCGGCAGTATCAATGCCGCGTGCGAGACCCGACACAACAGACAACCCCATTTGGCCAAGTTCAAACGCCAATTGCCGCGCAAACTGGCAGGCACCGGCAGATACATTGCGCGCACCGACAAGGGCCACGGCAGGACGCGACAACAAAGCAAGATTGCCCTTTACGCAGATGACAGGCGGCGCATTGTCCAAGTGCAACAGCAAATCGGGATAGTCTGCATCATCCATGAAAACATGGCGTGCGCCATAGGCTTGAACAAACTGAATCTCCCGCGCAATGGCTGCCTCATTAGCGAGTAATGCATACTTTCCGCCGCCACGACGCACGAGATCAGGCAAAGAGTCAAGCGCGGCCCGCGCGCTGCCAAAACGCGCCATCAGCTGCCGATAACTCACAGGACCGATGTTGGAAGAACGGATCAGGCGAAGCTGATCAAATTGCATTTGGCTGTCCCCCATACCCAAGATCAACCTTTGCTTTTGCCAATTCGGGGTTCAGTGCCGTCCATGAGATTTTCGATATTGGCACGATGTTTCCAAAAGACGATCAATGTACACGCGGTGAGCAACGCAACCAGTTCATAATGACCGAAAATGGCTGCAGCGATAGGCGCACAAACGGCGGCTACCAAACCGGCCAGCGATGATGTCCGTGATATCAACAGGACGCCAATCCAAGCGATCGCGTAAACCAAGCCGCCCTGCCAGAACAGACCAAACAAGATGCCAGCATAAGTTGCGACGCCCTTGCCGCCTTTGAATTGGAGCCAAACCGGGAAAAGATGGCCGAAAAATGCACCGGCTGCCGCTAGAATTTCGCCACCGGGAAGATATTTACTGGCCAGCCAGACCGCGAAAAACCCTTTCAGCAGATCAAGCAGCAATGTCAGCGCAGCAAGCCCTTTGCGTCCAGTGCGCAACACATTCGTCGCGCCAATATTGCCTGACCCAATGGACCTTATGTCGCCGCCGCCCGAGAAACGCGTGAGCAACAAGCCGAAGGGGATGGAGCCAAGCACATAACCCAGCAACAGACCCGCAAATATGTTTAACCAAAGATCACTCACCACGCGAATCCCCCTAGATTTCAATATGGTGTAGCTGTTTTGTTCCGCACGCTCAAGGTCATCGCCTTGCTAGTTAGCCCGCTGGCGTTTATCGCCCTGCCATGACGATTGTTCCAGATGTCGCACCTTTATTATTTTTCGATTCGGGCATTGGTGGCCTCTCGGTTTTAAAGGCGGTGCAGGCAGCCTTACCACGCGCTCCAATCGTGTTTGCAGCCGATTATACAGGCTTACCTTACGGAACCAAGACTGAGGCGGAGATTTCGGCACGGGTGCCCGCCTTACTTGGCCGCTTGGTTGAGCGATATCAGCCACGCCTTGTCATTATTGCCTGTAACACCGCCTGCACTATTGCCCTGAGCCATGTGCGCGCCGCTTTGAATGTGCCCGTGGTTGGCACCGTTCCTGCAATCAAGCCTGCTGCCGAGGCAAGTCAGACTGGCGTCATTGGTCTATTGGGGACGGCTGCAACCGTCCGTCAGGCCTATGTGGACGAGCTTCAGGCCGAACATGCCCCGCACATGCGTATGTTACGCCATGCCGCGCCTGAACTCGTGCGCGCGGCTGAAGCAAAAATGCGCGGCGAAGTGGTTGACCCAGCAATTTACGCCCGAGCGATGGCTGGCTTGATGGAGCAACCCGTTGGTGAACGCCTTGACGTGACTGTCCTTGGCTGCACGCATTTTCCATTGGTGGAAGAGGAATTATTGGCCGCAGCTCCGCATATGCGGTTTGTCGATGGCGCTGTCGGCATCGCACGCCGCGTCTTTCATTTGACGAAAGATCAAAGTTGGCCCGATAATCCAACAGACGGTATATTCGTAACGACCGGGGAGGTCAGCGCGCTAGCATCGCTGCTTCCGGCGTTGTTTTCTTTAGGTGTAACGCAGATTACATCACTGTAAGCGGAAATATCGCAATAGCGGAACAAGAATGACGCTTATTGCAAGTCGTTCGCGCTGGATTTTTGCATTTCCAATGATTATTGGCTGTTGGCATGCCGCGATAGTGGTTTCAAACCGGGGTTAACGTCCATGAATTATAACGCTGTTTTCGAAAAAGCGATTGATCGGCTTCATGCCGAGGGTCGCTATCGCGTGTTCATCGATATCCTTCGGAACAAGGGAAATTATCCCAACGCGCGCTGCTTTGCCGGACATAATGGTCCAAAGGACATCACCGTGTGGTGCTCGAATGATTATCTTTGCATGGGCCAGCACCCCGACGTGATCAGCGCCATGGAAAACGCTTTGCATGATGTGGGCGCCGGTTCTGGCGGAACGCGCAACATCGGCGGAAACACCCATTATCACGTCGAACTTGAACATGAACTCGCTGACTTGCATGGCAAGGATGGCGCGTTGCTGTTTACTTCAGGCTATGTTTCGAACGACGCGACTTTATCTACGCTTGCTAAGGTGCTGCCGGGCTGCATTATTTATTCGGATGAATTGAACCATGCGTCAATGATTGCTGGCATCCGCAACGCAGGGTGTGAAAAGCGCGTTTGGCGGCACAATGACATGGCGCATCTTGAAGAATTGCTCGCAGCCGATGATCCCGAAGTGCCGAAGCTGATTGCCTTTGAAAGCGTCTATTCGATGGACGGCGACGTTGCGCCCATTGCTGCGGTCTGCGATCTTGCTGACAAATATAACGCCCTCACCTATTGTGACGAAGTTCACGCCGTCGGCATGTATGGCGCACGTGGTGGCGGTATTTCAGAACGTGATGCTGTGGCGGACCGTGTAACCATTATCGAAGGCACGTTAGGCAAGGCGTTCGGCGTTATGGGCGGCTATATCGCAGCGGACCAGAATATCATTGATGTGATCCGTTCTTATGCACCGGGCTTCATCTTTACGACATCCTTGTCGCCAGTGTTGGTCGCAGGCGTATTGGCCGCTGTACGCCATTTGAAGGCTTCAAGCGTGGAGCGTGATGCGCAGCAAGCCAATGCTGCTATGCTGAAAAAGCTTTTTGCCGACGCGGGTCTGCCTGTGATGCTAAGCAACACGCATATCGTGCCGTTGATGGTCGGCGACCCTGTGAAAGCGAAAAAAGTCAGCGATATATTGCTCGCCGAATATGGCGTATATGTGCAGCCGATCAATTACCCGACAGTGCCACGTGGCACGGAACGGTTGCGCTTCACGCCGGGGCCGCAACATCATGAGGGCATGATGCGCGATTTAACGGCGGCGTTGCTGGAAATCTGGGGCCGGATGGAAATGCCGGTCGCTCAGGCGGCCTGAGCAAGCAACTTCACGAACACGTCCCGATCCACGTTTCCGCCTGACAAGGTTATGGCGGTAACATTTTTTGGTTGAATTTTACCTGCAAGCACAGCAGCCAGCGCAACCGCGCCGCCGGGTTCCACAACGAGGTGTAGCTTTTCAAACACCACGCGCATCGCGGTCGCCACTTCGTCAGTCGTGACCGAAACACCCTGAGATACGCGGCTTTGCAATATATCAAAATTCACGGGATAAGTTTGCGGCGTTTGAAGTGCGTCACAATAAGTTGGGTGATTGAGGTCTTTAACAGGCAAAATTTTACCTGCATCAAGCGAACGAATGATATCATCCCATCCTTCAGGTTCAACAATAGCGATGTCTGCATCCGGACATGCCAGCGCAAGGCCAGAGGCCAAGCCTCCTCCGCCGCAGCAGGAAATAATCATATCTGGCCCGGACAAGCCGAAACCCTTAAGTTGTTCCGTGATTTCGATGCCAGCCGTCCCCTGCCCTTCAATTACCCACGGATCGCCAAACGCGTGCACCAATGTTGCGCCGCTTTTGGCAATTAACACAGCGGCGATTTCGTCACGCGATTGGGTGGCGCGGTCGTAGAGAACCACATCAGCACCAAGAGCCTTCGTCGCCTCCAGCTTCATGCGCGGCGCATTCGATGGCATGACGATAGTTGCAGCTATTCCAAGCTTCTTCGCTGCCCAAGCCACGCCTTGGGCATGGTTGCCGCTGGATACGCCCACAACACCCCTTGCGCGTTCTTCTTCGTTCAGGTCGGACAGGCGATGCCACGCGCCCCGTATCTTGAAAGCACCAATCGGCTGAAGCATTTCGGCCTTGCACCAGATGGTTACGCTGTCCACCTCAAGCGGTAGCAACGGTGTTTTAGGCAAGATATCGGCAATTTTGGCCATAGCCCGCCGAACGCCTTCGTGCGTAGGTATCTTGTGGGCCGCAGCCAATTCTTGTCCTGACATAAAAGGCCCCTATATGCGTGTTTTTAACGAATCTCTGATAAGAGGAAATTGCAGATGAGCAAGATAATGGTAATTGGCGCAGGCGGCGTTGGGTCGGTTGCAGTCCACAAGATGGCCATGAACCCGGATATCTTTAGCCATATCAGCCTCGCAAGTCGCACCAAGTCGAAATGCGATGCGATTGCCGCTTCAGTGAAGGAACGGACTGGCGTCGACATCGACACATATGGTCTGGATGCCGATGATGTGCCTGCGACCACAACGTTGTTGAACCAGATCAAGCCAAGCCTCGTTGTAAACCTTGCTTTGCCTTATCAAGACCTCAACATCATGGATGCATGTCTGGCCGCTGGTGTGCATTATATGGACACGGCAAATTACGAGCCGTTGGATGTCGCGAAGTTCGAATATCATTGGCAGTGGGCATATCAGGATCGTTACAAGGATGCGGGCCTCGTCGCTTTGTTGGGTTCGGGTTTTGACCCCGGCGTCACCAGCGTGTTTACGACCTATTTGAAAAAGCATTATTTCGACCGCATCGATACGCTCGACATATTGGATTGCAATGGCGGCGACCATGGTCAGGCCTTTGCCACCAACTTCAACCCCGAAATTAACATTCGCGAAGTGACCGCCGTGGCGCGGCATTGGGAAAATGGCAACTGGGTCGAAACCCCGGCGATGTCCGTGAAACAAAGCTTCGACTTTGAAGCCGTTGGCCCAAAGAATATGTATCTGATGTATCATGAGGAAATCGAAAGCCTCAAAACACATTTGCCCGAAATCAAGCGCATCCGTTTCTGGATGACCTTTGGCGATGCTTATATCATGCATCTGAACGTGCTTCAGGCGGTCGGCATGACGCGGATTGACCCAGTCATCTATGAAGGCAAGGAAATCATTCCGCTTCAGTTCCTCAAGGCTGTATTGCCGGAACCCGCGTCGCTTGGTCCGACGACCAAAGGTAAGACCAACATTGGCTGCATCGCGACTGGCCTTGGCAAAGACGGCAAGGAAAAGACGCTCTACATCTACAATATCTGCGACCATGAGGATGCTTATGCGGAAACCGGCAACCAAGCCGTCAGTTACACCACCGGCGTTCCAGCGATGATTGGCGCAGCGATGCTGCTCACAGGCAAATGGTCTGGTGCTGGCGTGTGGAATATTGAACAGTTTGATCCTGATCCGTTCATGGACATGCTCAATTCGCATGGCCTGCCGTGGCAGATGAAGGAATTGGACGGGCCTTTGGGCTTTTAATTCCCCGTCGCCCCGGCGCAGGCTGGGACCCATCACGCCTCTAAGCAGAGCACTGCGCAAGATGGATAAGCGAGATAGGCACCAGCCTCCGATGGTGCGACGAACCTTATGGTAGGTAAATTTTTATATGGAAACCAAGGCAGGCGATCCCGGGGCATTTGCCCATTTTGACCTTCACCGCGTCCCCTCGCCCGCCTTTGTTGTGGACGAGGTGGCGCTGCGGCGAAATCTTGCCATTTTGGCGGATGTTAAACTGCGTTCGGGTGCCAAGATATTATGCGCGATGAAGGCTTTTTCCATGTGGAAGGTCGCACCGATTATCGGCGAATATCTGGATGGCGTATGCAGTTCGGGCCTTTGGGAATCCCGGCTCGCGCGGGATTATTATAAGGGCGAAATCGCGACCTATTGCGCTGGCTATAAAGAGGCTGACATGGCCGAAATCGTCGACATTTCCGACCATGTTATTTTCAATAGCCCATCGCAGCACAAACGTTTTGCGTCGTTCCTGAATGACGGGGTCGATGTTGGCCTTCGTATCAATCCCGAACATGCCGAGGGTGAAGTGGCGAAATATGATCCCTGCTCGCCGGGATCGCGGCTTGGGTTTCCGATAAGCCAGTTGAAGGCAGAGCATCTCGAAGGCGTTTCTGGCCTGCACTTCCATACGCTTTGCGAACAGGATTTTGAACCGCTTAAGCGCACATGGGAAATACTGAAGCCCCAGTTTGCGCCTTATTTGGGACAGCTAAGCTGGTTAAACTTTGGCGGCGGTCACCATATCACGCGGGCAGATTATCAACGGGATGAACTTGTCGCATTCATTCGCGAAGTCCGCGCCGAAACGGGCTTGGACGTCTACCTCGAACCCGGCGAAGCAATCGCGCTTGATGCAGGGATATTGATTGGCGAATTGCTCGACGTGTTTGAAAACGATATTCAGGTTGGCATCACCGATATTAGCGCCACCTGCCATATGCCTGACGTGATTGAGGCACCCTATCGCTCCGCCATGCTAGGAGAGCGTTCAGAAGGCTCTCCTGTGCGTCTGGGAGGGCCATCTTGCCTCGCCGGGGACATTATAGGCGATTATGTTTTGCCTGTTCCAGCAGAGCCCGGAGCGCGTTTTGCGTTCCTCGATCAGGCGCATTATTCCATGGTGAAGACAAATACGTTTAACGGCGTGCCTTTGCCCTCGCTCTGGTTGTGGAACAGCGATAGCGATACGCTTGAATGCGTGCGGTCTTTCGATTGGACCGCGTTCCGAGACCGCCTGAGCTAGGCCACGATGGTTATATGTATGGGCTCACGGCCTAAAAACTAAACGAATCGCTTTACAAATTCGCCTGCTTTTCATAAGTCGCTCGTCCGCTGCCCCAGGGGGACTTCCAATAACCGCAAGGCAGCCTTGTTGTTTTATATTATCTTTTGGGGGTCCCTTGAATTGTACGAGAACACTGACGCACTTGCTGTAGTCCGCGCCCTCCGCCCGGATGAACCAATCACGCTCCTTCGCCCACATGCTGCTGCGCGCGCTGCCCGTTTCTTCGTTGAAAAGTTTCAGGGTAAATCGCTCTATGCCGTCAAAGCGAACCCGTCACCCGCCTTGCTCGAAACCCTTTGGGACGCTGGCATCACGCATTTTGATGTTGCATCCTTGGGTGAAGTCCGGCTGGTCCACAAATTCCTGCCAGACGCGAAACTGTGTTTCATGCATCCGGTAAAGAGCGAGCGCGCCATCGCGCAGGCCTATCACAACCATAATGTCCGCACATTCAGCCTCGACAGCCATGAAGAGCTGGAGAAGATCGTGCGTGCAACACATGGCGCGACCGACCTTGAACTGTGCGTGCGCATTCGTGTATCGTCTGAGCATGCAAAGCTAAGCCTTGCATCAAAATTTGGCGCTGATCCGTCCGAAGTTGCCGACCTGTTGGTTGCAACGCGTCAGGTCGCCGACAGCCTTGGCATATGCTTCCATGTTGGCAGCCAAGCCATGACGCCCGCGGCTTATGCCGAAGCCATGGAGCATGTGCGCGCCGCGATTGTCGAGGCATCCGTCACGGTTGATATTGTAGACGTCGGTGGCGGCTTTCCATCGGTTTATCCCGGCATGGAGCCACCGGCGCTGGATGGCTATTTCGATGTCATTCACAACTGCTTTGAAGATCTGCCGATTAGCTATTCCGCTGAACTTTGGTGCGAACCTGGCCGGGCATTATGCGCCGAATATGCTTCTCTACTGGTGAAGGTCGAGAAACGTCGCGGTAGGGAGTTATTCATCAACGACGGCGCTTATGGTTCGTTGTTCGACGCCGCGCATATCGGCTGGCGCTTCCCTGTGGCCCTGCAGCGATCGGAAACGTCAATTGGTACCCAGATGGCTGAATTCAGCTTCTACGGGCCTACCTGCGACGATATGGACCATATGGCCGGCCCATTCATTCTGCCGGACGACGTCAAGGCTGGTGATTATATCGAAATCGGTATGCTCGGCGCTTATGGCTGTGCCATGCGGACAGAGTTTAACGGCTTTGGTGAGACTGAAACGCTGGTTGTAGGAGATCAGCCGATGGCAACGCTTTATGGCTGGGCTCCAGCCAATGATGCAGGCGTTCGGGCAACGCGTTCGCAAAGCTCAAAAGTCTAGGGTCAGGACCTAAGT
>Ga0247843_1005680_pt1 | contig 17069 bp, 5 predicted proteins | sample LaCruzMarch2017__FD_192420 | JGI IMG/M metagenome (GOLD analysis project Ga0247843, IMG submission 192420) | Freshwater microbial communities from meromictic Lake La Cruz, Castile-La Mancha, Spain - LaCruzMarch2017_8m | ecosystem: Environmental > Aquatic > Freshwater > Lake | place: Spain... | reverse complement strand
TCCTCACGCTGGGCGCAAACTTTGCCGTGAATCCACGCATTGGCCTTGAGGCGAGCATCACCAATGGATTTGGCTTGAGTCCCGCCACGGCGATCCTGGCCCTACCGAGCGCCCCCAATCAGCCCCTCTTGAGTGCTCGCTTTGTTTGGACCCCAACCGCAGCAGATTCCCCAAATCCCCGCTATTCAGCGCGCCAGGCATCGCTTGCCCTGGGGGGATTGAGCGTGAGCACAGGCCTTAACCCCGTGAGCGGCACCACCCAGTTGTGGGCCAATGGCGATAGCAGCGGCAATTTGCTGGGCAGCATTGCCTACGCCGTATCCAATGATTTTCAGTTCCAGTTTGCAGGCGGCAGCTTCGAAAACATCGAACCGCGCAACAGCTTTGTCGACACGTTTATCGGCAATGGTGATATCAACTTCCGCGTTGGCGGCAAGGCAATGATCTATCGGCCTACCCGTGCTCTGCCGATCTGGTCTGGACTGCGGGCCACGGTGGGGCGGTCTGGAGGAGTGCAGGGACAGGGCTTCTTCTTCCTTGAGCAAAGCAACACCTGGGAAGCAAACCGCAGATTGGCTTTCAGCATCAATCCCAAGCTGGCCTGGAGTGGCAGTGGCGTGAGCTGGGGTGTAGGGCTAGCCGCCAACCTCCAGCTTGCCAAGCGCTTCCAATTGATCCCCGAGGTGAATGTGGTGGGCAGCGACCTGGGTGGCCAGAATGGCAGCAATGGCACCCTGGCTCTGCGCTGGCTGGCCACCGATAGGGCGGCTCTAGACATCTACGCTTCCAACGCCGCTGGCCTGCTTGATCTAGGCCAACTGCTCAACACCAACCAAGTGCGGGTTGGCACCAGAGTGGTGTTGAGTTTCTAATTGGTGAGCTATTGCCCGCGCAACAAACGCAACACATCGTCGGTTGACAACTCGGCAAGTTCATTGAGTTGCTCGCCCCAGTCTTGGGTTTCCAACTGCACCTGCGAGGCTTCTGGGGCCTGAGCAGCAGCCTCGCGGGGGAACAGCACACCCATGAAATAGAGCGTCAGATCGTTCACAGTGGGGCGTTCGAACACCAGAGACTCGGTGAGGCGCACGCCCAGGTTTTGCTCCAGCAGCACAGTGAGTTCCATCGCCATCAACGAGTCGAGACCAATGTGAAACAACGGCTCTGACGGATTCAGCTGGGTGGGATCGGCCGCGCCCATCACCTTGGCCAGTTGCTGCAGCAAAAACTCCTGCAGCAGCATTTGCCGCTCTAATGGCGGCGCCGCTGCCAACTCCTGCAGATAGTTTGAACTCGCAGGTGATTCGTTTAATAAAGGCCCCAGCACAGCGGCCTGCCGAGGCGGCAGCTGGGCGGCCAGGCACTGGCCATCGAAATCCAGCACCGCCACCACACCACTCAAGCCACGCCGCAACAGCTGGCCCAGCGCCTCGAGAGCCTGCTGCGGTGCCAGCAGCCTCACCCCCAGAGCATCAAAGCGTTGGCGGTCGCGTTCAGCGAGTGCAGAGGTCATCCCAGTGCCTGCCCATGGCCCCCACTGCACGGCCAACTGCAGGGCCAGCCCGGGATCTGCCGCCTCAGCCAGCGCCTCGAGCGCTCCGTTGGCGGCGCCGTAGTTGCTCTGCCCGGGAGAGCCAAGCAAAGCGGCAATCGAGGAAAAATGCACCACAAACGGCTGTGCGTCGACACGGTTCAGCAGTCGCCGCAACCGCAACCAGCCCTCCAGCTTCGGGGCTAGCACCGCCCCAAAACTTGCGGGGCTCTGATTGGCCAGAAGTGCATCCTGAAGCACCCCAGCTGCGTGAAAAACACCATGTAGCGGCTGGTTCGGAAGCAGGGCTGCCAGGGCCGCGGCCAGGGCAATATCACCTGCTACTGCTGCAGAACCAGTTGCCGCTAAATCGCATTCAATCAGGGTGCAATGCACTCCGCGGCTGCGCAGCTCCTCCAGCTCACGCCAAGTTTCAGGAGAGGGATCGCCACCTGAGCGGGTAACCAGCAGCAGAGCCATGGCGCCCTGATCGGCCAGCCAGCGGCAGAGCTGAAGGCCGATCCCGCCAAGAGCGCCGGTAATTAAATAGGTGGCATCGGGCCGGATGGCTGCAGCGGTGGCAGTGCCCGCTTCCGGATTGCTGATCACCACCTTGCCAACGTGGCGGGCCTGGGCCATCAGCCGGAACGCATCCACGCTTTGGCTAATCGAGAAGCACTGCAGCGGCAACAGGGCGTAGTGATTCGCCTCCAAATCCGCCAGCAGCTCCAGCAGCAGCCGCCGGATCAGCTGGGGCTGTGCTGCCGCCACCTCCAGCAGATCAAATGGCAAATATTGCGAGTCTGGGCGCCGCTCGGCAGCTTCAGCACGGCTCCAGATCTCGATCTTGCCCAGCTCCACAAAGCGGCCGCCCTGAGCTAGAGCAGCAAAGCTGGTTTCCACCCACTCCCCCTTAAGGCTGTTAAGCACCACATCCACACCGCGGCCGCAGGTATGGGCCAACACCTGCTCGCCAAAGGCCAGACTGCGGGAATCGAACACCGCCTCCACCCCCTGCTGCAACAAAGCCTGCTGCTTGCCGGCGCTGGCTGTGGCCAAGATCCTTGCACCAGCACGTCGGGCCACCTGAACAGCCGCCTGGCCTACCCCGCCGGCGGCCGCATGAATTAAAACAGTTTCGCCAGGCTGGAGCTGGGCCAGCTTCAGCAGGCCATAGATCGCTGTGAGAAAGGCCGTACTTACACTGGCACCCTGCTCCGGGGTTAGCCAGCCAGGCAGAGGTACGCACAGCTCGGCGCGGCATGAAACATGGCTGGCCAGGCTGCCCACCGCCAGCGCCGCCAGCATCCGGCTCCCAACCAGGGCCGGATCCACCCCGGGCCCCACGGCTCTCACCCTGCCTACACACTCACCACCAAATGGCATCTGGGCCGCCTCATCCAACCCCAATTCACGGCTGTAGAGCTTCAGGGCACCCAGGGCATTGAGCACATCTCGGAAGTTGAGGCCCGTGGCCTCCACCACCAGCTCCAGCTCACCCGGCGCCAGGCCCTGGGGTTGACTGGCAATCGGAGCCAGGCTCTCCAGCAGGCCGTCTTGGCCGATGGCCAAGCGGAAACGTTCTGGCAGCAAAGGCCTTAGGCGCTGCCGCCAGAGCTGCGCACCATCCCAGGCCAAAGCCGGCTCGCTGGCCGCCAGCCGCCGGATTTGCGGCCAGGGCAGACTGGCTTCGCTGGCACCATCCCAGAGCTGCAGCCGCAGCCACTGCCGCTCGGGCTGCTCCAGGGCGGCGGTTTTGGCAAAACCCTCGATTGCGCCGCTCACAGCCGGATGCCCCGGAGCATCAAAGAGCAGCCAAAGCGGCTCCGCCGCAGGCTCTTGAGCCCGCCGCAGCAGCGCCGTGGTGGCAGCCAGGGGATCGGGGCCCAATGCACTGGCACGCAGCAGTTCGGGGCAAGCGGCGGCAGCGGCTGGCTGGCTGGCTGGTTCTGCCACTGGGTCTGCCACCAAGTGCTCCCACACGGTTTGCAGCAGCCGCGGCCCTGGCCCTGGCGCTTGGCCCCCCTCGCGGGGGAACAACCAATCCAGCGCCTGGCGCGGCAAACGACGCAGCTGCAGGCCCTCAATCCAACCCAGGGGTTGGCGGTCATTGGCGGCCCCGGCAGCAGGCCACAGCACCAGATTGGCCACCACAAGCGCAGGATCGTCGCTTTCGCACAGCTCCACCTGGCAGGCCAGACGATCCGGCAGGGGCAGCTCAACCAAAGCCATTCGCCCTAAGCCCACCGGCAACAAGATCTGCCCTGCGGCCCCTTGCGGATCCAAGGTGGCCGCCACAGCCTGGAAGCAGCCGTCTAGCAGCGTCCAATCCTGGCTATTTCCATGCCTCTGCAACTGGCCCCAGGCCCGACCCCCCTGGCGCTGCAAACCATGGAGGCAGCGGAATGCCGGTCCGTAGTTCAGGCCAAACGCCTGCAAACCGCCATAAAAGCTGTCCAAATCCAAGATCTCGGCAGCAGGGGCAGTCTGCGGGCTGCAGTTGGCAACCCAAGGCGGCTCCGCCACAGGCGCTAGGCCAGTGAAGCTGTTGCAACGGCCATGGCTACGCCAGGCTTGTTCGCCCTGGCGGCCGTAGAAAAGCAGCCCCGAGGCAGCCAGCACCACCTGCAAATCACAGCAGTTGGAGCCGAGTTGCAGCGTCCGCTCCAACTGCAAGCTCTTCAGCAGCAGTGGCTCTCCAAGCGATTGCAAAGCCTGCAGGGCCAACTGCACAAAACCTGCAGCCGGGAATATCTGCTGCTTGCGGATGCGGTGGTCTTGCAAATCCGCAGGCGCAGAGGCTGCCAGCGTGGTACCAAAGCGCCGCTCCTCGCTGCCGGGCAGCTCGAGCGGCCGCAGCCCCTGCCAACCCACCCCATCTCGGGGCATCGGAGCTTGATCGCCCAAGATCTGATCGAGCCATAGGCTCGCCGCCGCTTCTTCCCCGGGCCGGGGCCACCAATAACGCTGGCGCTGGAAGGGGTAAGCGGGAAGGGCAACCAGTTCATGGGGGAAGGGCCGGTGGAAAGCCTGCCAATCCACGCTGTAGCCGCTGCAATGGAGCTTCGCCAAGCTGGCGAGGATTACCTGCCAGTCGTTGCTACCTGGGCGCAGGCTGGGAAGCCAGCTGGCCTCTAGCTGGGGCAGGCACTGGCGCCCCATGGCGATCAAGGTGGGCTTGGCACCCAACTCCAGAAACGTGCTAATGCCCTCAGCCGCCAAAGTGGCCATCCCATCGGAAAACCGCACCGGACGGAGCACGTGGTCACACCAGTAGGAAGCCTGGGCGATTTCCGGGCCTGCCAGGGTGCCAGTCAGATTGCTAACGAGCGAGATGCCTGGAGGGGAGAAGCGGATGCCGGCCAGCACCTGCGCAAACTCCTCCAGCATCGGGGTCATTGCCGGGGAGTGGAAGGCATGCGACACCGCTAGCCGATGACAAGACACGCCCTGGGAGGTGGCTTGGGCCTCCAGCTCCGCCAAGGCCAGCAACGGCCCCGACACCACGGTGTTGGCAGGGCCGTTGTAGGCCGCAATCGCCAGCTGGGGGGCTGTTGCCAGCAGCTGCTCCACCTGGGCAGCCGGGGCCAGCAGGGCCACCATGCCACCACCGGCCGGCAAAGCCTGCATCAGCCGCCCCCTGGCCGCCACCAGCGCAACGGCATCAGACAGATCAAAAACGCCCGCCAGATGGGCGGCCACGATCTCACCAACGCTATGGCCTAGCAGCAGGTCTGGCTGGAGGCCCCAGCTCTGCCACAACCTGGCCAGGGCATACCCCACCACAAACAGTGCCGGCTGGCTGTAGCCGGTTTGATCCAGCAGTTGGGCCGCCTCCCGGCCTTGATCCGGATCGGCAAACAGCACCCTGGCCAAGGGCTGCGGCAACAGCGGATCCAGCAGTTCTGAGGCCTGCTCAAACGCGGCGCGAAACTCGGGGTGATGGTCGTGTAAGCGCTGGGCCATACCAAGGCCCTGGGAGCCCTGGCCGGTGAACAGAAAGGCCAACTTGCCCGGCAGCTGACCCGCCTGGCCGGTATAAAAATTTTTCTCAGTGGCGGCATCAGTGCCCACACCCACCCAGAACTCGAGTTGATGAGCTAAGGCTGGAGCATCGGTGCCAAGGCACACCAAGCGCCGCGCTAGGTGGCTGCGGCGGGAATTCGCGGTGGAACAAAGGGCAGCCACGCCACCTGCTGGATCCCCGCCCCGGAGCACGGCGAGCAACTGTTCAGCCCGCTGCCGCAGCGCCTCCTCGCTATGGGCCGAAAGACACAGCATCTGCAATGGCAGTGCGGAGCCTGCACCATCCACAGAGCCTGCGTAAGCCGGCGCCTCAGCAAGCACAATGTGGGCATTGGTGCCACCAAATCCAAACGAACTCACCCCCATCACCGCTGCCTGATCTGGCCGTGGCAGAGGTTCCAGCTTGGTTTGCACCTGCAGCTTCAGGCCTGATAAATCAATCGTTGGGCTGGGCTCGCGGAAGTGCAGGCTCGGTGGCAGCTGGCGGTGCTTAATACACAAAGCTGCTTTGATTAAGCCCGTAATGCCAGCGGCTGTTTCCGAGTGGCCCAAGTTTGTCTTCACCGAACCCACTCGGCAGGGTTGATCCGCAGGCCGGCCCGCGGCCAGTACCGCTCCCAGGGCCCGCAGCTCAATCGGGTCGCCGTGGCGGGTGCCCGTACCGTGGGCCTCCACGTATTGAGCCGTGGCCGGATCAATCCCGGCACTGTTGAATGCCTCACGCACACAAGCCACCTGGGCCCGGAGATTCGGGGCCGCCAGGCCATTGCTACGGCCATCAGAATTAACTGCGCAGCCGTGAATCACGGCCACGATGGGGTCGCCATCGGCCTGGGCAGCCGAGAGCGGCTTGAGCACCACAGCGGCGGCCCCCTCACTGCGCACATAGCCATTGGCAGCGGCATCAAAGCTTTTGCAGAGGCCATCAGGCGCCAATAGCCCGGCCTTGCAGAAGCTGGTGTAGATGCCTGGGAAAATGAGGGCCTGCACCCCGCCCACCACTGCCGCCGTGGTCTCCCCACGCCACAAACTTTCACAGGCCAGATGCACGGCCACTAGAGAACTGCTGCAGGCGGTATCCACCGCAAAGCTCGGGCCCTTAAGGTTTAGGAAGTAAGAAAGACGATTGGCGGTGATGCAGCCGGTGTTACCAGGCAACACAAACGGCTCATTATCTGGCAATAAATAATGCTCAGACGAGGCCCACAGCAAACTGCTGTAATCCGAACTGGAGATACCGACAAATACCCCCGTGCGACTTCCCCGAAGCTTTTCCATGGGCTGACCTGCGGCCTCCAGGGCCTGCCAAGCCACCTCCATGAACAGCCGTTGCTGCGGATCCATGCACACCGCTTCGCGCGGTGAGATGCCAAAAAAGGCCGGGTCAAATTGGTCGATTCCCTCTACAAAGCCGCCATAGCGCACGTGCTGGTGGAGAGGGTTTAAGGGATCGGGATCGTAATGGAGTGCAAGGTTCCAGCGATCAGGCGGCACCTCAGCGATCGCCGATCGGCCCTCACAGAGCAGCTGCCAAAAGGCCTCAGGCGAGTTCGCACCTCCCGGCAGCCGGCAGCCGATGCCGATGATGGCAATGGGCTCCTTTTGAGCGAGGGATTCAGCCGTCAACGTGCAGTGCAAAGGACGCAAGACTCTTAATCTACAGCTGAGCCACTAGAATTTGGCTTAAAGTAAGGTTCAACAGTTTAACTTGAGGGGAAAATAACTAATAATTATCAAACCAACTAAATATTAGATTCTCAAGCCAATATCAGCCGATACGTTCAAACAAGCTTACTTAGGTAGTTAGGCTGAAGCCTGCGACGATTCTCCAGCAGAACCCGATCAAGGGGACCCAAACTGAGTGGATTGAGTTCTGTATCGAGATCGGCTAGCTGCTTGAGCGCCCACACATCGAGATTGAGTTCACGGCTCGTTACGGCCCTAATAATCGGAGCTGCCAAAAGCCGATGCAGAGGTCCGGGTAAAACCCTCGGGGAAAAAATCAACGTCACGAGCTGGGTGACAGCATTGTCGAGCGGGACAAAAAACATCACAACCTTGAGGCGAAAGCGACGCAACTTGCCCTCTGGCGAAAGCCAGGTTTGCTCATAGATCGTGAGCAGGGGTTCAAATGTTGTAACCCAGTCATTGGCGAAGCAATCACCTGGCCTGTTATCAATCAGCCCATTAAATAAAGGCAGAAACCACTTCTGGGGCCCACTATTCCACACATGCGTAGCACCAGGTTCGAGCTCAATTCGATGCTTAATCTCACGGGGATCAGCGAAGCCAAAAACCTGATGAATCGTGCTCGTGTGCTCCACCTCGGTGAAGTTATCGAGCGTTAATTCAAGTGGCACCGGCACGTGATGCATAACCGTGCCTGCCAGCATCAAACCATCCGAGCTCCAATGGGGCAACGGGGGCTGAGGGCCGATGGCCTCACGTACCCAAATCAATCCGTGAGCCTCACACACCTGGAACGCCTGATGCTTTTGGCGCCGAGCAGGCATTAGCGGGCAGCGAATGGCGCCCTCAGGATCAAAACTCCAGCCGTGGTACGCACACACCAGGTCTTCACCCTGCACCCGCCCCACCGCCAAAGAAAGGCGGCGATGGGGACATGCCTCGGCAACGGCCCCCACCCTGCCGCTGGCCGTGCGAAACAGCACGATGGCCTGCCCAGCCAAGCGTCGGGCCACGGGCCTCCTGCCCACCTCACGACTGAGCAACAAGGGGTGCCAATGGCGCAGGCCAGGCCGATATCGACAGGCTGGGCTCATCGTGCCCCGAGAAAGATGGGGGAATACACGTCGATCAGTGCAGCAAAGCTGGGGCACTTAACACCCAATGACTGCAGCATGGCCTGGGTGTGGGTGCAGCTTGGCCGAGCCCTCACCCCTGGAGCATTCAGCTCGGGATAAGTGAGCTGATCGCCCCCCCAACGCTGTTGAAAAAACGGTTGGAGAGGGTAGAGCGGATTACTGGGCTGCGCAGCCAAAACCGCCAACCACTGCTCAAGCGGCACCGCACGCCATGGAGCTCCATGGGCCGAGAAACCCGCTAAGAGCTGTTGCCAATCCATGGGCTCTGGGTGGTGCAAATGCGCTTGAAAACCAAGATGTTCCGGTTGCCAAGCCAGAGCCCCAACCGCCGCCGCTACGAAGTCGACAGGTACAAAATCAAGCTCCATCGGTAGTTCGGGAGTCAGCCCCATGGCCAGACAACCACGCATCATCCGATGCAAGAAATCATCCTCATGCCAGGCTCCTGTCTGGGAGTGACCACTAATCAAGGGCGGGCGATAAACCGCAATTGGCAATCCAGCTGCTCCGGCGGCAAGCACCAATCGCTCACTTACCCATTTGGTCTGGGAATAGCCCAGATAAATGCCTTCCCAGCCAGCCACATCGTCCGTTTCGTGGATGACAACATCGCGGTAACGGGCCGCCTCATAAACCGCCGTACTGGAGATGTACTCCAGTGGAATGCGACGGGTTGACGCCAAGCGCAACACTTCGCAAGTGCCGTTTACATTGGCACCCTTTAGTTGGTCATAAGACGCCACATAACCGAGTTGGGCCCCGTTGTGGAGAATCCCGTCGAGCCGCTCTGCCAAGCCCTGCCACATCACCTGATCCAATCCGAGATGGGGCTGGGACAGATCGCCTGCCAAACCAACCACCCGCGCCCCGAAACTCTCCTGCCAGAGGTCGTAGTGCTCCAAGTTGGCCCTCACCCTGGCCTTCGCTGCACCGGCTCCATCGGCCCGCACCAGGCAATACACCTGCAGCCCCGGGTGGCGCTGGAGCTGATCGGCCAGCAGAAAGGCCCCAAGAAATCCCGTCGCACCCGTGAGCAAAATGGACCGTGGCGGGCCGACTCGCTCGAGCTGCGGAGCCTGGACCAGCGCCTGCTCGATCGCCTCAGGCAGTTGCGCTTCCAAACCAAGGTCGATGGCCGCGGCAGCCGATGGGTCTGCATGACCCAGCAAGGCGAGCAGATGCTCCGCCAGGCTCGCCACGGTGGGTTCACGGCTGAAGGCCCCCAGGCCCAGGTTCACCCCCATCCCGGCATGAACGGCGCTAGCAAATTCCACCGTCATCAGCGAATCCATACCCAGCGCATCTAGCCGGGTCTGGGGCGCCAAATCCGCAGGAGCAAAACCTCCCAACTCCACCAAAAGATCCACCAGGCAGCGCTGCACAGCCACCTGCCGCTCTTGCGCCAAGGGGTCTGCATCGGAAAGGGCAGCGAGCTCGGTAAGCAGATCGCGGCAACGCGGCGCCAAGGGATGGCTGGGCGACTGCTCCAGATCCGCCACCACCACTTGCGCAGCATCGCTCCCCAGCCAGCGGCCCAGGCTCGCCAAGGCCTGTTCTGGCGGCATTGGCTGCAACCGTTGGGGGGATTGGGCGGCCATCCCCTCGCCAGCCCACGGCCCCCAATTGATACTCAAACCTGGCAGGCCCGCGAGGCGACGGCTCGCGATCAAGCCATCGAGGCCTCCATTGGCGGCCGCATAGGCCACCTGGCCCGGAGAACCAAGCAGGGCCGCAATTGAGGAATAGGCCACGAAAAACTCCAACTCTGGGGCCAGATCGCGACTGGCGGCATCCAGCACCAAAGCCCCACCGAGCTTGGCCGCAGCCACCGCAGCGCAACGCTCCGGTGTCTGCAGGCTCAGCAAGCCATCATCGAGAACTCCAGCAGCGTGCACAATGCCGCGCAGAGCTGTGCGCTCATTAGCAATCCAGGCCAGCAACTGCCGAACCGCAGTCGCATCAGCCACGTCTGCACGAACCACATCCACCCGGCAGCCCATGCGCTCCAGGGCAGCAAGCTGCTCGGGCCGCTGGGATCCATGCCTTGAAACAAGCACCAATCCGCGAGCCCCTAAACAAACCAGCCACCGGGCTGTAGCCATCCCCAAAGCGCCCGAGCCACCAGTGATCAGATAAGTGGCCTGGGCATTCAGCAGCAATGGCGACGCAGAGCCATCGCCTGCGCACTGCAGCAATTCCACCGCTTCCACTCGGCCGTCACGCCAGCGCCATTCGGCCCCAGCCGAAGGCAAACCACAGTGCGCCTGAATTGCCTCAAGGTGCTGGCCGCCGCCGCCAGCCCAAATCAGCCCACCGGCAGCCGGGCCTGCTTCCCACCTCCAAGTGCGGAGCATGGCCGCGATCGCTTGGGTCTGTGCCCCTGCCGAATCGGGGTCGGCGTGCAACACCCAGTGCACCGGCAGCGGGGATTGCAGATGGGCCTGGAGCCGGGGCAACCACTGCTGCCAAAACGCCAGATCAAGGGCCGGCCCCGCCTTCAGCTCTGCTTCCACCACATGCTCCAACCGGGCGGGAGAGCCCGGCCCGGATTGGCCAGCGTCCACCACGCGCCAACGGCGCGCGCAGTTGAAGGGCGCAGGGCTGGAAGCTTCCGAGCCGGCAAGAGCCCTCTGCTCGACAGCAACTTCCTTATGAACCGCAACCTCGTCAAACCAGCAACGCATCCGATCAAACGGAGTTGTGGGGAGCACCTGGCGGGGCCAAGGCTCCGGCGGAGCCAATCCACCCCAGTCGAGCCCAATCCCGGCACGCCAGAGCTCCACGGCCTGCTCAAGCCTGGGGAGGCGCAGCGGCAAGCGCAGGCTGTAGCCATGCTCTGCAAGGGCTTGATCTGCAGCCGCGGGGTCTGCAGGATCCTGCACAATGAGCCGCACATTTGAGGGCTCCCCCACCAAGTCGGCCAGCCAGCTGGGCCCACCAAGTGGATGTAGTAAGCCGGTGGGCACCACGGCCAGCGCGTGCCAGCCCTTCATCGCCTGGCGCGCCTGCTGCAAGGACAGCTCTGGATCGAGCACCCAAGCCAGGCGAGGAACAGCAGAGACCTCCACGGCGAGGGTAGCCAGATCGAGGCAGCCCAAAGCAGTGGCGGCCTCAGCAGGCGTGGAAGCACTGAGGGCCACTCGCCAGCGGCCAGACGTGCGCGCCACCCGACTCGTAGCGCAAATCGCCCCCCAGGCCTCCGGTGGCTGCTGATCCAACCAAGCAGCCATGCGACCCACCAACTCCCTCAGAGCCGGCAGGGTGCGGGCGGAAAGCAGCAGCCAATCCGGGAGTGAGGGCCTGGGCCAAGCAAGCACTGCCTCTGCTGGCGCCTCCTCCACGATGGCGTGGGCATTGGTGCCACTGAAGCCAAACGAACTAACGGCGACGCGACGCGGTCGTTGGGACTGGGGCCAAGGCTTCAGTTCAGTGGGAATCGAAATCGACCACTCATGCCAAGGCACAAATGGTGTGGGTTGTTGAAGGTGAAGATGCGGCGGAACCCCACCCCGCTGCACCATCAGCACAGCCTTGATTAATCCGGCAATTCCCGCTGCACCTTCGAGATGGCCAAGGTTGGTTTTCAACGAGCCCAATAGCAAAGGGTTAGCTCGTTCAAGGCGGCCATAAATCGGAGCCAATGCCTTGAGTTCAATCGGATCGCCCAACGGCGTTCCAGTGCCATGGGCTTCCACCACATCGATAGCGTCGCCGTGGAGCTGGGCTTGGTCGAGAATCGAGCGAATTAATGCACCCTGAGCTTCACCATTGGGCACCGTGAGTCCGGCACTAGCGCCATCCTGATTCACACCCGTGCCGCGCAGTACGGCCCAAATAGGATCACCGCTAGCCACGGCATCAGCCAAGCGCTTCAAAACAACAACACCACACCCCTCACCTCTCACATAGCCATCAGCCGCCGCATCAAACGTTTTGCAATGGCCATCACTTGCCATCATCCCGCTCTTGGCAAAGCAAATACTGTTTACTTCGCTCAACAACAAACTCACTCCCCCAGCGAGGGCCATAGTTGTTGTGCGGTCTCTCAAACTACGTACAGCCAAATCCACTGCAACCAAGGAACTGCTGCATGCCGTGTCAATAGCGATAGCAGGCCCGCATAAACCCAATCCATAGGCAATGCGACCCGCCGCCATCGCAAAGCTCGAGCCGGTTGTGAAATACATGTCTAAACCGCTATCTCCACCCCGCCGATTACCCCGCAACTGGCGCCAGGCATAGTCTCCGGTACACAATCCGAGATAGACACCCACTGAAGATCCTTTTAGCCTTGCCGGAGCGAACCCCGCCGACTCCAGTGCTTCTGTTGCCACCTCCAACAACAGGCGGTGCTGAGGATCCATTGCTGCCACTTCCTTTGGCGTGAGCCCGAAGCTGGCAGGATCAAATTGATCGACATTCCGCAAAAAGCCGCCATGTCGGCAATGCATCTTTCCAGGAGTTCCAGGCTTGGCGTCGTAGAAAGCCTCCATCGGCCATCGGCTTGCAGGCACCTCTCCAACGGCATCCACACCCCTGGTGAGCAAATCCCAAAAGGCATCTGGATCACTGGCATCGGGCTGACTATCGCCCCCCGGGAAACGACAGCCCACTCCCACCACAGCAATGGGTTCGGCCTGCAGCAACTGACGCTGCTCTGCTGCCCGATGAGCCAGCAGGGCCAGTTGCAACGAAGAAAGCGAGCCGGTCGTAGCCATTAAAAGTGAAGCAGACCCGACAGGATCTCCTCTGGGTTGCTCTGCAATCGCTCCTGGCGCATTCGCGCCCGCAACTGCTGATAAGACAAGGGATCTGCACGCCAGGCCTGCAGCACCGGCGCTAGATCAGACGGGCTCTTGATTACCGATTCCAGCTGGCGAGCCCGGAAATAGCGACGCGCCAATTGCTCCTGTGGCATCGTGCCACCCATCACGTTGAAAATCAGCGGACAACCAAGCACTAGAGCCTCCGTTGCCGTGCGCGCGCCAGGGCGCGCCACAAGCACCCACGCTGTTCGGTAGAGCTCCACCATGTGCTCAGGCCCGAGGAATCCCAGGGGCTCCACAGCAAGCTCGGGATGGGCGCGTGCCCAATGCTTAATCTCCTCATACACACGATGGCGATTGCCGCACAACACCCGCACGTCTAACCAAGCCGACAACGGCAGCAATGCCTCCAATAAGGCAACGTGGTTGTTGGCACCGTTACCACCGGTTCCCAACACCAACTGGGGCCGGCCAGCCAATGCAAGAGGTGCTGACGGCGTTTCGTGATAAGCGGGATAGAGCAACGGCCCCCAGGTCACCAACCCCTCGGCAGGCATTCCTCGGCGAGATGCTTCATGCCTTACCTCGGGCGTGATCGCCCAAAAAGTATCAGCCCAGCCACTCACCCAGTTGCGACTAAACCCAAAACCACCATCCACCTCCGTGCAACAAATCACGCAACGAACCGACTGCCCTAATCGGCGCAGCACACGCTTTACAAACGGGAAATGTCCTCTATTGGTATGTGGATAAGTTGAAATCACCAGTTCAGGGCGATAATTCTCTAAAAGATTTTGAATGTAGCGACGGCCTACCAACAATGTGCCGGGTTTTGTAATATCTTCGAGCTCACAAAATCGCCAATAAATATGGTGAAGCCAAGGGGCACAACGTTGAATCCAGTTATACAGAGAAACAGCCAAACCACCTGCAGGGCTGGCATTTTCGAGCACCGATTCGATACGCACCTGAGCCAAAGGCAGACGACGGGAAATCCATTGCTGCAAAGCCTCTGCCGCTGCATCGTGGGCCGTGCCGGCACTGGAAGTAAAGATCAGCACCCGTAATGGGAGAGTCGCAATCTCAAAAGAAGCCATAACTAGATGAGCTATATCGCGTTTCGCGAAAGGCCAAGCGCCTTCCACTCAACAAGCACTGGCACGATCATCGCCCACCCCAGCAATCCCAACACCAAGGCGGCCGATCGCCCAGGCCCCGGGCCGATCACGGCGAGAAGCCAATCGGGCCAACCAGGGCGGGCAAGGGCGGGAGAAAAAACATGATCAGCAAGGAGCCCCACTCCCAACAACGCCACAAGGCGTGCCAGCCATTCCAATGTGTATCGGCCTGCAAAAAGAGAGGTTTGCTGTTGGGGCGGAACATGAAATTGCCAGAGCCCCTGCAGGGACGCCAGTACCAACGGCACAGCCATGGCATAAGCACTCACACCGGCAAACCAGATCAGCACCAACACACCAACTCGGGCCTGAAAAGCCAGCAAAGCTGCCGCAGCAAGAATGAATCCCTGCACAAGGAGCGCTCGGCGAAGGAGCTCAACCCAAGTGCATGCTTCACGCAGGGCCCAATAACGGCTCCAAAGTTGGCTTCCCAACAGAAACGCCACTCCCGCCAACGCCATGGCGCGGCCTAGCCGCCCAACGCCAAAGGCACTTACAACCCAGGCAGGGAATGCCACCTCCACTGCCGCCAACACTCCCGCAACAACGGTGTTGATCATGAGCAAAGGTCTCAAATGGGTCGCAGACCACAACTGGGCCACGGCCGAGCGCACTCCCCCATCCTGTTTTAAGCCAATCCGCTGTGAAGAACACTGGGGAAGCGCCACTGCCAAAGTGCAGACGGCAGCAACCAAAGAGCTGAGGCCGTCTATCACTAGGACCCCAACCAAGCCGGCAGATGCGGCTAGCAAGGCCCCCAGGAATGGAGCAGCCATCACAATCGCTCCATCACAACTGGCAAAAAGTCCGCTGGCCCGACCTAATTGACTTGGACTTACCAGCTGAGGGATAAGGGTGGAAAAACAGAGCAGCAATGTTGCTTCGGCCGCGGCCGCAAGGGCAACGCAGACCAAAACCAAAGCAAGGGAGCTGCTTGATCGCATCAAATGAAACGCAAGCGAAATAGTGGCTGTACTACTTACCGCATTTGCGATCAGCATCACCCTGCGTCGTGACCAACGGGCTAGATATCTTCCGAGCAAGGGCATCACCGCGATCTTGGCAAGTTGCACAACAACCGCGATCGAAGCAAACGTAACCAACTGCTCATGCTGGCGGAAAAGCCAGAGACCGAGGGCATATAAACTAATCTGGGTACCTAGATTGGATATGAGTTGTCCAAGCCAAAGAATGCGAAAACCCAAGGGGAGCATTCGGTCGTGCCGGTTCACCCCTCGGTCATCCTCCAATTTACAAACTCACTGGTAATTTAAATACATTAATATTATATGTAATTGAACTAGGCCAGAACATCGGAGCCGAGCTCGGCAATTTGTAATATTTAACTTCACCAACTGCTAACAGAATTGATATGGGACAGTTTGAAAAAGTTCATTCGCTCAGGCTTGAAAAAATGCCCTTCGAACCCAATTATTCTTATAAATTTGGCTCCCATTCGTGCAATCATTTTTGGCTTTAATTCCATCCAACAGGCAGGCGCTATATAAAAAGCTACTAGATTGTATTGAGAATATTATTTATCACACTTAAGGCGACATTAAAATAAAACAAAGCGATCAATTCTTTTCAGCTAGCACTGCTCTTACTATCTTGACTATAAGACATCAGGCAAAAGGCGAAATGACTCACAACTATGAATTTATTTTATCGATCTAATGCCCCTCTGATAAATCTTTTTCTAACTGTCTTCATGATTTTCAAGTGCTTAAAAAATAAAAGAAATTTTCACCGCTTTCGGGAAAGGTACGCAACATGTTGCGTTGAACTTGCGCCAGAATTAAAGCCTTGTGTTTTTTATTGATGCCCAACTGGCGGCAGCCCTCAAGGATGTGGCCAAAGCATCGATTAACTGAAAACCGCTGACAGGTCAAACTAGCTGCAGTTCTTTAGCAACCAATTGCAATGGCTCGCTTATTGCTTACCGGCGGAGCGGGCTTTATCGGTAGCCACACCGCTTTAGTGCTGCTGCAAGCCGGCCACCACTTGGTAGTACTTGATGATTTCCGCAACAGCAACCCAGAAGCGCTTAAACGGGTGGAGCAGCTCAGCGGTAAGCAAATAACGCTGGTGGCTGGCAATTTGAATGATCCCTCTTGCTTAGAGCGTTTATTTAGAGGCGGGCCCTATGGCATCGGTGGATCTTTTGATGCGGTGATCCATTTCGCAGGCCTTAAGGCTGTTGGTGAATCCGTTAAGCATCCCCTGCTCTATTGGCAAGTGAATCTGGAAGGCACCCGCCTGCTGCTTGCTGCAATGGCAGCGGCCGGATGTTTCAGCTTGGTTTTTAGCAGTAGCGCCACCCTTTACGGCATTCCAAGCCAGGTGCCAATTCCAGAATCCGCCCAGATCCAACCGATCAATCCCTATGGCCACAGCAAAGCCGCAGCCGAACAACTGTTAGCTGATCTTGCAGGCAGTAGCTCCTGTTGGCGGATCGCCCGCTTGCGTTATTTCAACCCCGTTGGCGCCCATCCCAGCGGCCTTATCGGGGAAGATCCAGCTGGTATCCCAAATAATCTTTTTCCTTTTGTAAGCCAGGTAGCCGTTGGCAAACGGCCCGAATTACTGATATTTGGTGATGATTGGCCCACTATCGATGGCACTGGTGTTCGCGACTACATCCATGTGATGGATTTAGCGGAAGGTCATGCGGCTGCCCTTGAGGTGTTGCTTGCAGGGGCGCCTCAACTGCTCACCCTCAACCTCGGCAGCGGGGAAGGCC
>Ga0247843_1005678_pt1 | contig 17079 bp, 15 predicted proteins | sample LaCruzMarch2017__FD_192420 | JGI IMG/M metagenome (GOLD analysis project Ga0247843, IMG submission 192420) | Freshwater microbial communities from meromictic Lake La Cruz, Castile-La Mancha, Spain - LaCruzMarch2017_8m | ecosystem: Environmental > Aquatic > Freshwater > Lake | place: Spain... | reverse complement strand
ACCTTGGAAGACCCCACCGCTTTGGGAACGGTCGATGCCGACGCCATTGCCACCCAACTTTTGGGCGACAGCATTTACACCAATCCAGTGTTACTCGGCTTTGCGTGGCAAAAAGGTTGGATTCCTTTGAGGCTCGCGTCCTTGTTGCAAGCCATAGAACTCAACGCCGTCGCGGTTGAAAAAAATGTGGCTGCCTTCCACTGGGGTCGCGTTGCAGCGCATGACTCCGCAGCGTTGGAGCGTGCGTTGCAACCCGGTCAAGCCGTTCAATGGGTGAAGTCTGAAAAAGAAACCCCGCAGGCCTTGAATGCATTGGTCGCCAAGCGTGTTGAGTTTTTATCCGCTTACCAAAACGCCGTGTATGCGGCAAGTTATGCAGACTTGGTGCAACAGGTGGAGCGGGCGGAAGAAGGTTTGAAACCTTCGCAGCGAACGCTGAGTTTTGCGGTGGCGCGCAATTTGTTTAAGTTGATGGCCTACAAAGATGAATACGAAGTGGCCCGCTTGCATAGTGACCCGCATTTTCGACAACGCATCGGTGCGATGTTTGAAGGCAACTACCAAGTCCACTACCACTTGGCCCCACCCCTGTTCGCAAAGAAAAACGACAAAGGCCAATTACAAAAACAAAAAATGGGGGCCTGGATGGCGTACGCCTTTCGCATCCTCGCGCCCTTGAAGTTTTTGCGCGGCACGGCCTTAGACCCTTTTGGCTATACCCACGAGCGCAAAGAGGAGCGGGCTTTGGTGGTCGAGTACCGCGATGCACTGCAAGCGATGTTGACGCAACTGAGCCCCAACAACCTCGACGAGGCTTTAGCCTTTGCCAAATTGCCCGAAGGGATTCGTGGCTTTGGCCATGTCAAGGCGCGGCACTTAGCGCAAGTTCGTCCGCAGTGGGAAGCAGGGGCAGCGCGCTGGGGCGGCGCACCTCTTGCAGCAACCAAGACGTAAAGGCTTGGGCCGCGGCGCTGGTCCCGGTGCCTTCAGAGGCGATGAGGTAATACGCCTCTTTCATTGGCAGGGATAACGCAAACGGGCGCACCAGCTGCCCCGTTTCAATCAAGTGGCTGGCCACGGTGTCATGCGCCAAGGCCACGCCCAAACCTTGCTGGGCCCACGTCAAGCTCAGCGCCCAGGTGCTGGCGCGGTGGACGACCGGCGGCGGGGCTGAACTGTCGTAGTCGGGGTGGGCTTCAAGCCAGCTGTCCCAACTTTGCACGCTGCTGGAGAGGTCGAGCAAGCGCTCTTGAAGCAGGTCTTGTACGCTGTGAATTCGTCGAGCGACCTCCGGTGCGCACACTGGGTAGGTCGTGTCTTCCCACAGGCGTTGGCCCACGCGGCGCTCCCACTTGCCTAAGCCCAGCACAATTTCAACCGCAGCGGTCGGGCTCTGGCGGTCTTCGGACCAAATCGACGTCACCACGTTCATTTGTACCCACGGGTAGGCTTCCATGAAACGGTGTAAGCGCGGAGCCAACCAAAAAATAGAAAAAGAAAGGTTGGCGTGCACTTCCAAAATGCCCGGGTTCTTGCGCCCGGTGAGAACGCTGGTGCCTTCTTCGAGCATCGCAAAAGCCGCTTGGACGGTAGGTAAATAACTTCTGCCTGCCGCAGTCAGTTCTAGGCCGCGAGCGCGGCGCATAAACAGGGGCCGGCCCAAGGCGCTTTCAAGGGCTTTGATCTGTTGGCTCACCGCCGACTGGGTCATATGCAAGGCTTGCGCGGCTTCGGTAAAGCTCAAGGCGCTGGCAGAAGCCTCAAAAGCGCGCAACCAATTTAAAGGAGGAAGTCTGGACATAAAAGCCATTAGTTATTCATTAGTTAAACTAATTTTACAACTGAAGTTTCTTTGTTTGCCTCTGGTAAGGGCTTCCATCAGAATCTCACCCATCGTAAAAACTGCAATTTAAGGAACTTTATTTCTATGCAAACCCCATTCCAAGCCCTGGTTTTAACCGAAGTGGACGGCAAAACCCACGCCCAGGTTCAGCCGCTCACCCAGGCGGATTTGCCCGCCGGCGACACCTTGGTTGCTGTGAGCCACTCCAGCTTGAATTACAAAGACGCGATGGCCTTGACCGGCAAAGGCAAGATCGTGCGCCAGTTTCCGATGGTTCCTGGGATTGATTTGGTGGGAACGGTAATCGAGTGCACAAGCGGCATCTGGAAAACCGGCGACGCCGTGGTGCTGACCGGCTGGGGCGTGGGCGAGCGGTTTTGGGGCGGTTACAGCCAAGTTCAGCGCGTAAAGTCGGAGTGGCTGACGGCCTTGCCAAAAGACATGTCGCCCTTGCAATCAATGACTTTGGGAACGGCGGGGCTGACGGCCATGCTGTGTGTGATGGCGTTGGAAGAGGCAGCGCTTCCCAAAGGAAAAATTTTAGTCACGGGTGCCAGCGGCGGCGTGGGAAGTGTGGCGGTGGCTTTGCTGTCTCGCTTGGGCTTTGAGGTCACGGCCTTGACCAGCCGCCCTGAAGAAAACCAAGAGTATTTGACCAAGCTCGGAGCCACCGAGGTGTTGGGAACCGCGCAATGGCAAACCAAAATCAGCCCCTTGGCTGCGCAACGTTGGGCCGGCGTCATCGACGTGGCCGGCGGCGCAATTTTGGCGCAAGCGCTCTCGGAAGTGCATTACGCAGGCGCTGTCGCCGCCTCGGGCTTGGCTGCCAGCGTGTCACTTGAAACCACGGTGCTGCCATTTATTTTGCGCGGCGTTCGTTTGCAAGGCGTGGACTCGGTCATGTGCCCGCAAGACAAGCGTACCCAAGCCTGGGCGCGCTTGGCAACGCTGTGTTCAGCCGATGCGTATGCGGACATGCAGCGCGTCGTCGGTTTGACCGCGCTGCCTGGCTTGGCCGCAGAGATGATGTCTGGTAAAGCCCATGGCCGCGTGGTCGTTGATTTGAAAGCGGCCCCATGAGCGCACGTCTGCCCAATTCCGTTACCGCTGATAACGCACTGGCTATTCCCAGCCACGCCTTAGACCGACTTCTCAAACCGCGATCGATTGCCATCGTGGGTGCCAGCCCACGCGAAGGCAGTTTTGGAAACATGATTGAGCGCTCAATTGCCTCGTTGGGTTTTGAGGGCCAGGTGTTTTTAATCAACCCCAAGTACAGCGAAATCCATGGTCGCCCCGCTTATGCCAGTTTGAGTGATTTGCCAACCGCCCCGGATTGTGTGGCCATGGCGATTTCAGATGCCGCTTTGCCCGCAGCGCTTGAAACGGCTGCCCGCGCCGATGCTGGCAGCGCCGTGCTGTTTGGTCGCTCGTACGGCGTCGACAGTTCGGGCCGCGAACTCACGCAGACGCTCACTGCGATTGCGCAAGAAGCCAATATGCAGTTGTGCGGCGCCAACTGCATGGGCTTTGTCAATTTGGATGCCAAGTTGCAAATGACAGGCTTTCCGTTTGAAACCCTGCGCGACCCCGGCCACGTAGCGCTGATTTCTCACAGCGGTTCCACCTGGTCAGGCATCGTCGGTAACTTGCGCGGCATGCGCTTTAACACCGCGATCTCTGCTGGCCAAGAATTAGCCACCGGTGTTGCGCAGTACATGGACTACCTGATCACGCAACCCTCCACCCGGGTAATTTGCTTGGTGTTGGAGACCGTGCGCCAACCGGCTGAATTTTTAGCCGCCTTAGACCGCGCCCGCGCAGCGGGCATTGTGGTGGTGGCCCTCAAACTCGGACGCAGCGAGCGGGGCCAGGCCTTCGCCAAATCGCACAGCGGCGCTCTGTCAGGAAGCGCGGATGTATTGGACGCAATATTTGTGCGCCATGGCGTTGTCATCGTCCACACCTTGGACGAAATGATGGACACCGCTGAGTTGTTTGCCGCCACGCGCAAACCCCACAACGGCAGTTTTGCTTTGGGCAGTGACTCCGGAGGTGAGCGTCAGTTGATTGCCGACCTGGCCGAGCCTTTGAAGATCTCGTTTGCGCCATTGAACGAGGCAACGGTAGAACGCTTAAACGGCTTACTCAGTCCGGGAGTGGAAGCCACCAACCCGTTAGATTACTGGGGTGATGGCCAAGACGTGATTGCCGACTGCTTGCTCGCGATGGCCGATGACCCAGCCGTAGGAACGGTGGTGATGGCCACCAATATGGCCCAGGGCCAAGACTTTATGGTGACCTGCTCCCATGCGCTGGAGAAAACCTGGGCGGCGAGTACCAAACCCATTGTGCTCATGGGCAATGTCAGCGCGACCATGTCGCCAGCAGAATGCAACCGCTTTCGGACCATGGGAATCCCGGTGTTGATGGGAACCGAAACCGCCTTGCGCGCGCTCGCGCATTACAGCGCGCACTTTGAGCCCCAAGCGCCTGAGGACAGCATTGCGGATACGCTAACCCACACCCCCAAGATGCCAAGCTCCGAGCGACTTGCACATTGGAAAACGGCATTGCAAGACTGCGCCAAAGCAGACCAAAGCCTACAAAGCTTTGCGCTGTTGGAAGAGTTTGGACTACCAACCGCCCAAGGCCTCAGCACCAGCGATTGGAGCCAAGCGTTGGCCTTTGCCGACAAAGTGGGTTTCCCCTTGGTCGCCAAAATTGACGCGCCTGAGGTGGCACACAAATCAGATATGGGTGGCGTGATTTTGGGAATCACCAATGCACAGCAGCTGCAAGCGGCTTGGAACGAACTGCAGGCCAAGTTGCCCGGCGCGGTGTTGCTGCAGCGTCAGTTGCAAGGCACGGAGTTGATCTTGGGAATGCAAAAAGACCCCTCGTTTGGTCCGATTTTTACGGTGGGATTGGGCGGCATTTTTGTCGAAATCATGAAAGACGTGGCCTTGCTTTTGCCCAGTGATTCCAAACAAACCATTCGCAACGCGGTCTTGGGTTTGCGAAGCGCCGCTTTGCTGCAAGGTGCACGTGGGCGGGCGGTGGCTGACATCGATGCTTTGACGCAGGTCATTCAAAACTTCATGGCCATGGGGATGGCCTTGCAAGACCATATTCAAGAAGCAGAAATCAACCCCTTGTTGGTCAGTGGCGCAGACATGGCGGCCGTGGACTGTTTGGTGATTCCTGTTGCTGCTACCCATTCAAACTGAAGAAAATATTGCCTTATGAACCAAGCCCTTCAACCTGCCTTGTTACAAGATCCGGTGATCCAAACCGAAACCATTGGCCGCGTCGGCGTGATTCGGTTGAACCGTCCTAAAAAACGCAACGCGATCAACGGCGCGATGATGGCCGCAGTGAGTCACGCCTTACAAGCGTTTAGCGCGGACCCGGATATTGGCGCGATTGTGTTGGCAGCCAACGGCCCTTCGTTTAGCGCTGGTTTTGATCTGAAAGAACTCGCCGAGCAGGGCAACACCACGGCCGAACAATGGGGCGCGGTGCTCAAAGCCGACTTTGATTTTGTGATTCAGTTTTGGGACTGCCCCAAACCGACCATCGCTGCGATCCATGGGTTTTGTATTGGTGGGGGCCTGGAGTTGGCAGTCTCTTGTGACCTCACCATTGCCGATAGCGAGACTTTGATGGGTGAGCCAGAGATGAAGTTTGGCTCTAGCATTGCCGCGATGATCGTGCCTTGGTTGGTGGGCGCGAAATACGCCAAGGAAATGCTGCTCACTGCCAGTGACCGTATCAGCGCCCAACGTGCTTATGAGGTCGGTTTGGTCAATGAAGTGACGCAAGACGGCACGCATTTCGAGCGCGCTTTGGCTGTGGCAACTGGCATGGCCAACTGCTCGCCTTTGTCGATCCAACTCACCAAACGGGCTATCAATCGGGGCTTTGATATCAGTGGCATGCGCCAAGCATTGCTCGCTGCCATTGATGCCGCCACCTTGATCGAGTCCAACGTGCGGCCAGAAAACGCCGAGTTTGAACGCCTGCGTACGACTGAAGGCATGCAAGCCGCCTTGGCTTGGCGCAACAGCCAGCAACGCAGCGCAGTGGCTTGAAAAAATGCAGTCCATGGCAAAAATAGGTGGCCCCCAAGGCTCGCAGTGCGTGCCTCTACACTAAGGCATGAATAAAAACTTATGGCTTCTAACCCTGTGCCAGGGCCTCTTTCTTACCAATAACGTCGCGTTTATTGCCATTAACGGGCTGGTGGGCCTGAGTCTGGCGCCACTGGGCTGGATGGCCACCCTGCCGGTCATGGGCTATGTCGTGGGTGGCGCCATGAGCACCCCGCTCGTGGCGTATACGCAGATGCGCTGGGGCAGAAAGGTCTCCTTTCAATTGGGTTTGCTGGTCGCTATCGGTTCAGCCTTATTGGCAGCATGGGCGATTGCCCATCACCAGTTTTGGTGGTTGGTCGCGGCGACGGTGATTGCGGGGTATTACAGCGCCAACGGACAACTCTACCGTTTTGCAGCTGCCGAATTGGCGCAGCCCAGCCAACGCGAAAAAGCCACCTCGTGGGTTTTGGCGGGCGGTTTGCTTGGTGCCATTGCCGGCCCTAACTTAGCTGCCCGAAGCCGCGGCTTGGCCGAAGTGCCTTTTGCTGGTGCCTATTGGGTTTTAGCAGTGGTGGCGATTCTTGCAATGGTGTTAATGGCGGGCGTTACATTTCCAAAGGAAAAGTCCACGAAGAACACGGTGTATACCGGCCGCAGCGCTCTCCAAATGTTGCGCCAGCCGGTGTTTTTAGTCGCCTGCCTGGGTGCCTCCTTGGGCTATGGTGTGATGAACTTGCTCATGGCAGCGACGCCTTTGGCTATGCAGCAATGCGGCTTAAGCTTTGATGACACGGCTTTGGTGTTGGAGTGGCATGTGATCGGTATGTTTGCGCCTGGATTTTTCACCGGTGCCTTGATAAAGCGGTTTGGCACCCTCTCCGTCATGGGCGCAGGCGTGGTACTTAATGCCCTGTGTATCGCTATCGCGTTGACTGGCATCGAACTGCACCAATTTGTGATTGCGCTCTTTTTGTTAGGCGTGGGCTGGAACTTTTTGTTTACCGCAAGCACCACGCTGTCTTTTAGCGCCTATGCCCCCGAAGAAAAAGACCGGGCCCAGGCCGTCATCAACTTCGGCGTGTTCGCCGTCATGGCCATCACGTCATTCGCCTCAGGTGCTTTGGTCACCAACCACGGCTGGGCCTTGCTGAACTTGGGTTCCACCATTCCAGTGGCTATGACGGGCGCGCTACTGCTTTGGTTGGCCTATCAACGTAGGGCATTTAGGGCCAAATAGCCGCCCCTTACAATCACTCGCTCTTAGTGTCTTGCTGGCACCGTCTCCGCGTTGCGTAAGCAGTGCGTAATCCCTTTTTTATCAGGAATGCCTTTTATGTTTATTTCCTCTGCTTTTGCCCAAACCGCTCCCGCTGCCGCTGCCGGTGGTGACTTGCAATCCACTTTGATGGGCATGCTGCCTTTGGTATTGATGTTTGTGGTTTTGTATTTCGTCATGATCCGCCCCCAAATGAAAAAGCAAAAAGAACACCGCGCGATGGTCGATGCGATTGCCAAAGGCGATGAAGTCGTGACCGTAGGCGGCGTGTTGGGAACCGTCACCAAAGTGGGCGAGGGCTATATCGGCCTGGAAGTCGCCAGCGGTGTCGAAGTCCAAATCCAGCGCAGTGCAGTCGTTCAGGTTTTGCCTAAAGGCACGATCAAGTAATCCGATACGTCCCCCGATTTACCAAAGCAGCAGGCGAGAGCGACCATGAACCGTTATCCATTGTGGAAATACGCGATCCTTGTGGTCGCTATCGTGATTGGCGCTTTGTACGCCTTGCCGAACGTGTTTGGCGAGTCGCCTGCGGTGCAGGTCTCAACGGCCAAAGCGTCGATGCCATTGGATCTCGCTACGGTGACTCGGGTGGAAGAAGCGCTTAAAGCCGCTGGGCTCACAGCCCAGGCGATGAGCTTGGAAGGTAACTCGATCAAAGCCCGTTTTGAAAATACGGATGTCCAGCTTAAAGCCAAAGACGCGATTCAAAAAGCGCTGAACCCCGACGCCAATGCGCCTGGATTTGTTGTCGCGCTGAATTTGCTTTCTCGCTCGCCAGCATGGCTGACGGCTTTGCATGCCTCGCCCATGTATTTGGGGCTGGACCTGCGCGGTGGAGTGCACTTCATGTTGCAGGTCGATATGCAAGCGGCCCTGAGAAAAAAAGCGGAATCGCTGGCAGGCGATTTGCGCAGCACCCTGCGAGATAAAAATGTTCGCCACGGTGGCGTGAGTCGCAACGGCCAAACCATTGAAGTCGTGTTTCGGGATGCGGCGATGGTCACTGCGGCCAAGGCCGTGGTTCAAGAACAGTTTCCAGACTTAAGCACGGTAGAGACGGCGCAGGCAGGCGAATTCAAAATGGTGGCGACGATTTTGCCGGTCGCCGCCCGCAAAGTACAAGAGCAAGCCCTCAAGCAAAACATCACCACGCTGCACAACCGGATTAATGAGTTAGGTGTAGCAGAGCCGGTGATTCAGCAGCAAGGCCTAGACCGCATCGTGGTGCAACTCCCTGGCGTTCAAGACACGGCCAAAGCCAAAGACATTTTGGGTCGCACGGCGACCTTAGAAATTCGTATGGTCGATGAGGGTACCGATGCCCGCGCTGCCGAAAACGGAACTGGACCGGTGCCCTTTGGTTCTGAGCGCTACTTAGAGCGCAACGGGCAAGCTGTGATTGTGAAAAAACAAGTGATCTTGACCGGTGAAAACCTCACCGATGCGCAGCCAGGCTTTGACAGCCAAACCCAAGAAGCCGCTGTTCACCTGACCTTGGATGCCAAAGGGGCACGCATTTTTCGCGACGTGACCCGTGAGAGTGTGGGCAAGCGAATGGCGATTTTGCTGTTTGAAAAAGGCAAGGGCGAGGTCGTCACTTCGCCTGTGATTCGTTCTGAAATCTCTGGGGGCCGGGTTCAAATATCGGGCCGCATGAGCACGATGGAGGCTGCGGATACCGCGCTTTTGTTGCGTGCCGGCTCCTTAGCCGCGCCCATGGAAATCATTGAAGAGCGCACGATTGGCCCGAGCTTGGGCGCCGAAAATATTGCCAAAGGCTTTAACAGCGTGATCTGGGGCTTTGCGGCAGTCGCCGTGTTCATGTGTATTTACTATCTGTTGTTTGGCGTGATCTCCAGCGTGTCTTTGGCCCTGAACTTACTGCTCTTGGTGGCGGTGTTGTCGATGCTTCAGGCAACGCTAACCTTGCCTGGCATGGCTGCGATGGCGCTGGTGTTGGGTATGGCGATTGATGCCAATGTGTTGATTAATGAGCGGGTGCGCGAAGAGTTGCGCAACGGTGCCTCGCCGCAAGCGGCTATCCATGCTGGTTATGACCGCGCGTGGGCCACCATCATTGACTCTAACGTCACCACGTTGATTGCCGGCTTGGCTTTGTTGGCCTTTGGTTCTGGGCCCGTGCGGGGATTTGCCGTGGTGCATTGCTTGGGCATTTTGACCAGCATGTTTTCGGGCGTATTCTTCTCGCGCGGCGTGGTCAACCTTTGGTACGGGCGTCAAAAGAAATTAAAAGGCGTTTCCATTGGCACCATCTGGCGTCCTGATGGCGCAACGTCGGGTACGACTTCGCCGGCAGCGGTTTTGGAGAAATAAGTATGGAATTTTTCAAAATCCGACGCGATATTCCGTTCATGAAGAACGCCCTGGCGTTCAATTTGATTTCGCTGATTACTTTCTTGGCTGCGGTGTTTTTCTTGTTCTCACGCGGCTTGCATTTGTCGGTGGAATTTACCGGCGGAACCTTGATGGAAGTGGGCTATTCGCAAAGTGCGGATCTCAACGCCATCCGTTCAACGGTGGACGGCTTGGGCCTCAGAGATGTACAGGTTCAAAACTTTGGCAATGCCCAAGATGTACTGATCCGTATGCCGGTCCAAAAGGGCAGTACGCCGGGCCAGCAAAGCGAAAAAGTGTTGGAGGCGCTTAAAGCCAGTGATCCCACTGCCACTTTGCGCCGCACGGAATTTGTGGGCCCTCAGGTGGGCGACGAGTTAGCCATCGACGGTTTGAAGGCGCTGGCCTGCGTCGTGGTGGGCATCATGCTGTATCTGGCGATGCGCTTTGAGTGGAAGTTTGCAGTCGCCGCCATCATTGCCAACTTGCATGATGTGATTATTATTTTGGGCTTCTTCGCCTACTTTCAGTGGGAGTTTTCCCTGCCAGTTTTGGCGGCAGTGCTGGCGGTCTTGGGTTACTCCGTCAATGAGTCGGTGGTTATTTTTGACCGAATCCGGGAGAACTTTCGCCGTTACCGCAAGATGAATACCGTGGAGATTATTGACAACGCCATTACTTCGACAATCAGCCGCACCATCATTACGCACGGCGCGACGCAAATGATGGTGTTGTCGATGCTGCTGTTTGGCGGTGCCACCTTGCACTACTTTGCCTTGGCTTTAACCATTGGCATTTTGTTTGGCATTTACTCCTCAGTTTTCGTGGCCGCGGCGATTGCGATGTGGCTGGGCATTGCGCGTGAAGACTTAATCAAAGCGCCAGTCAAAAAAGACAACGACCCGCAAGACCCCAACGATCCCAACGCGGGCGCGACGGTTTAAGGATTTTTGTCTTGTCGGCTGCGTGAAACGCGGCTGGCCAAGGCGTCGATATAACCGAGCAACCGCTCCGCTTGAACCGGCTTTTGGTACAAGGTAATCCAATCGGGTAACTCGCCATCCGCAACCGCCTCTTCCGGAGTCTTGGCGGTAACCACCACCAACTCAATTGCGCGGTAGGCCGGTTCGGCCGACAAAGTTTTGATCAGGTGGTAGCCATCAAAGGGCTGCATCATCAGGTCGGTCACGACCACGTCGGGGCGTTGGCGCTCGATCTGAATCAGAGCCTGTGAGGCGTCAGTGGCAACGGTCAAAAGCACCGGATGGCGACAGCGCTTGAGCAGCGTTTCAAAGTAGGTGGCTTGGATCGCATCGTCTTCTGCCAGCAGCACGCGCAATTCGCGCGGGCCCGTGTCCGTATCAGTGCGAAGTTGGATTTTGGAATCCAAAGCGGAGCGAAAAATTCGCCGATGCCCGCCCGAGGTGACCCAGGCTTCAAGCTCCCCACTGGCAACCATTTTTTGCACCGTGGTGGTGGACAGGCCCAATATCCGCGCGGCTTGTTGGGTGGTGAGAATATCGGTGGGTTTGGGCGCAGGGATCGCTTTTGGCGTTTTTTTCACGCCCTTGGGTTTTTTTAATCCGGAGGGGGTGGGGGTATCGGGTGCTGTGGTCATGTCGTTTTCCTTCCTATTCATTAAGCGCGCTCAACGCGCTGAAACAATGCGCCGGGCATGCGTGCGACACGCCCTTGCAACTCGAGTGCCATGAGTTGGGCTTGCAGTTGCGCGGTGTCAATGCCCGTTCGCGCTTGCAAGTCCTCTAGGCTGCTGGGATCAAATCCCAGCGCATGCAGCAGTTCAGAGGCTTCATCCAAGCCGCCCTCACTGCCAAATTCTGTCATTTTTTCAGTCGCGGAGTTGCCAGAATCAGTGAAGGTCACCATATGCAACTCCTCCAAAATATCTTGTGCGCACTCCACTAACTTCGCGCCCTGTTTAATCAAGGCATGGCAGCCGCGCGACTGCGTGCTGTGTATAGAACCCGGAATGGCGAAAACGTCTTTTCCCTGTTCGAGCGCAAGGCGTGCGGTAATCAAGGAGCCCGATTTCAATGCGGCCTCGACCACCAGCGTGCCCAAAGACAGGCCCGAAATGATGCGGTTGCGCTGGGGGAAATTGGCCGCTGTAGGTGGTGTGCCCAAGGGGTACTCGCTGAGTAACACGCCATGCTCTGCGATGCGGCGGGCCAGACCTAAGTGGGCTTTGGGGTAGACACGGTCAAGCCCGGTACCGACGACGGCAATGGTGGCAAGCTCAGAGGAAGCGGCGCTCAAAGCGCCTTCGTGGGCAGCGCCGTCCACGCCCAGCGCTAAACCAGAAACCACCGTAAGTCCCGACTGCGCCAGCGTTTTTGCAAACTGATGGGCGTTGGTTGCGCCTTGGGGCGTGGGGTTGCGGCTTCCAACGACCGCGATACATGGCGCTGTGTTCCAAACAACGGACTCCCAAACGCTTGGTGCGCCAATGGCGTAAAGCAACACGGGCGGATCTTCAATGTTGAGCAGGGCTTGCGGGTAGGCCGCATCGCCCAGCGTCAAAATGCGCCGCCGCTGCGGGTCGGCTTGAAGCCATTCCCACGTGGTTTCAAGCGTTAACGCTAAGCCCTCCGGTATGCGCGATAAAGCCTTAGCCTGGCGCTCCGTAACGACCTCGCGCAATGCGCTTTCAGTTTGAGAAAAAAGGGACTGCGGCAACCCAAACGCTGTTAAAAGGTGGCGTGCGGTGGTGTTGCCAACGCCTTCGGTGAGTTGCAAACGCAGCCAGTAGCGAAGTTCTTCGTGGTCCATAGTTCGACTTATGAATAGAGGTAGATTCAGGAACTCAGGGCGCTGTCAGGATGTCGCCAACCCGCACACTGTCTTCAATGTGAACGACTAGGGCGTATGACACTTTCGCAAACGGCAACAGCACCATTGCCAGCCCGTTGCGCTCGGGCGGAAGGGCGGCCCCATGGGCGCGTTTTTGAATGGCCATCACATGGCCGGCCTCAACCCCATCGGCGCTTCCTCGGTTGATTACCACCACTTGGTTTTGTGCGGCATGCGTCACCGCGCTGGCGTAAATTGACACCACATGGGCTGGCGTGGGAGATACAAACGCGTGGGGGATTAAATCGTTTTGAGTCATTGCAGTGGACGCGATCAACTGGTCGCCCACTCTAATTTCTTCTTGTGCGCTCAAAATTTCCAAAGTGGCCGCCGCTTGATTTTCTCCTTCGCTTCTCACGAGCCGAGCGGTCCCTAAAAATTGCGCCTCGTAGCCTAAGACGGTTCCGTTATTCGGATCTTTTAAAGGGGTTGCGTGACGAAAAATGTCAAACCGTTGCTCATGAAGCGGGTCCAGCGCCAACCGCGTACCCGAGAGACTGGTGGCATGCACACGGTCTCCGCGGCTCAGCAGGGTGCGTTTATCGGGCGCTGACACAATTTGGGCCGCAGCGTTCAATGCCTGCGCATCGATGACTTTGGGCGCAACCAAAAACGGCGCAATGATTCGCGCTTCAAGGGCGACGGGTGGGGTAAGAGCCAGCGTTTCGATGCGAACTTCGGGGCTTAAACGCGCACTGGCGAGCGTGAAGTTTTCAGCTGATTCCGTAGCCGATTCTGCAGCGAAAGCGCCCTGCGCCAAAACACAGGCCAATACGCAGGCCAAAGCATAGGCGAACAGAACGTCGGGCGCGAAAGCACCAAATTGCGGTTTTGTCATAAATCCATCCCTGAATTTGTAAATATATCTTTTTACGCATTATTACCGGAAGTCCGCGTAAAAACCGGTGCTTTTTTGACACCCCAGAGATTTATTGCCTTAAAAAAGCGAAAATACGACCCGCTGTCCGAAATATGTACGTACCTTCCATGGCTTTACTTCCCATTCTTGTTTATCCCGACCCCCGATTGCACACGGTTGCCAAACCCGTGGCGGCGGTGGACTCCCGCATCGAGCGATTGGTCGATGACATGCTCGAGACCATGTACGAGGCCAAAGGGATTGGGCTGGCGGCTACGCAAGTGGATGTGCACCAGCGCGTGATCGTGATTGACACCTCAGAAGAGCGCAATACCCCTTTGGTGCTGATCAACCCCGCGTTGGTTTGGACCAGCCCAGAGACTCACCTGAACGAAGAGGGGTGTTTGTCTGTGCCAGGAATTTACGACGGTGTCGTGCGATTTGATGCAATCCACGTGCAGGCCCTGGATAAAAAAGGCCAAAGCCAAACCATCCAAGCGCAAGAATTGTTGGCGGTGTGTATTCAACACGAGATGGACCATTTGCTAGGCAAGGTTTTTGTGGAGTACCTCTCGCCCCTTAAGCGCAACCGGATTAAAACGAAAATGATCAAGGCCCAGCGCGAGGACGCGCGTTGAACCTGATTTTTGCAGGAACACCCGAATTCGCCCGGATTGCGCTTGCGCAGTTACACGCGGCAGGCCACCGCATCGCCTTGGTCTTGACGCAGCCCGATCGGCCCGCAGGACGAGGTATGAAAATGCAGGCCTCACCCGTCAAGCAATTTGCCCTCGAAAACGCCATAGCGCTGGCCCAACCGCACAGCTTGCGCCGAGACGGACCCTACGCGGAAGAAGCCCAAGCGGCGCAACAAGCGATCTCCCACGCGATTACCCACGACGGAGCAACCGCCATGGTGGTCGCCGCCTACGGTTTGATCTTGCCCCAGTGGGTGTTGGATACCATGGCTGGCCCGGGGATGTGGGGTTGCCTCAATATCCATGGCTCGGTGTTGCCACGCTGGCGTGGTGCCGCGCCAATCCACCGGGCCATTGAGGCCGGCGACAGCCACAGCGGCGTGACGATCATGCAAATGGATGCCGGCCTAGACACCGGCGCCATGCTCGCTCAAGAAAATATCGCCATCTCTACAACCGACACTACCTCGAGTTTGCATGACCGCATCGCAACATTGGGCGCACACATGATGGCGCAAGCCTTGGCACAACCTGAGGCACTGAGTGCGACAGCGCAACCGCTAGAAGGCATCACGTACGCGCACAAAATTGAAAAATCCGAAGCGGCGATTCAATGGCATCAAGATGCAGCGCAAATCGCTCGCCAAGTTCGCGCCTTCGATCCCTTTCCTGTTGCCCAGACAAATTTTCAAGGTGAGATATTCAAAGTGTGGGCGGCGCAGGCGCTGCCATCGACCGAAATTACGGAGTTGACTTCTTTGGTCGGCTCTGCTAAAGCATCGGCGGGCCAAGTCATTGCAGCTAACGAGAAAGGCATTGTGGTGGCCTGCGGTTACGGCATGCTTCGGCTGACGCAACTCCAACGCCCGGGAAGCAAGCGCATGCCGGCGGCTGATTTTTTGCGTGGCTGCAACGTCGCTGTGGGTAGCCACTTCTCTTTAGGAAAAACAAGCTGATGTTCTTTTTGTCTGCCAACTGGCGTCGCCCTGAATTTCGCCAAGGATTTTTCGACATGCTGAGTGTTGCTCCTGGTATTGCAGCCTGGGGTTTGATGACAGGTGTGGCCATGGTTAAGTCGGGCATGACGACGTTAGAGGCCTTGGCCATGAGCTTGTTGGTGTTTGCCGGAAGCTCGCAATTAGCGGCGATTCCTTTGTTGCTGGCGGGTGCGCCGATGTGGATTATTTTGGCGACTGCGTTTTGCGTGAACTTGCGCTTTGTGGTCTTTAGCGCCCACATGCGCCCCTTCGTGATGCATCTGCCGCGCTGGCAGCGTTTGGTCACGGGCTACTTCACAGCAGACCTCACTTACGTTTTGTTTGTGAAGCGTTTTGCCAAGCCCGCCGGGGACGAAGAAGGCCGCGCCGCCCAAATGGCGTATTTGGCAGGCAATGGCGGAATTAATTGGTTTAGCTGGGTCAGCTTCAGTGTTTTAGGAGTGGTACTGGCAAACTTTATTCCCACGGCGTGGGGCCTGGGGTTTGCAGGCGTTTTGGCGTTAACCGGCATCTTGTGTTCACTGGCCACGAGCCGCCTGCGCTGGGTGTCTGCGGGCGTGGCGGGTGCCGCCGCCGTCGCTGCCTTTGCTCTTCCCTTGAAGCTTAATGTCTTGGTGGCGATTGCAGCAGCCGTCGCGCTGTGTTTGCTTTTGGAAAAACTTCCCAGCCAAGCACCTGAGGTGGAGACGCCATGATGGAATTTTTCAGCTCGGGCTTAAGTGCCTATGCCGATACCAACACCTTGTGGACGATATTTTGGATGGCAGTGATCACTGTGATTTCGCGGTCTTTTTTCTTTATTTCCGATACACCTTGGACCTTGCCCCGTTGGGCGCAACGGGGCTTGCAATACGCGCCTATCGCTGCGCTGTCTGCTGTGGTGATTCCTGAAGTGGTGATGACCCAAGGCCTGTTCATCCATACGCTGATGGATGCGCGGCTGTATGGCTTTGTGGGTGGCGCGGTTTATTTTTTCTGGCGCAAAGGCGCGGGCCAAGCCGTTCTAGGCACCATCATCTCTGGCATGGCGGTTTACCTGCCTTTGCATATCGGCCTGGGTTGGTAAATTTGCTTTTTCTTTTTTTAATAGTCACATCGCCATGAACTTCCTTCGCTTTTCTGATTTATGTGCCCAAGGCAAAGTCGCTGGCCAACGTGTGTTTATTCGTGCCGATCTCAATGTGCCACAAGACGCTAACGGAGCGATCACGGAAGACACGCGGGTACGGGCCAGTGTTCCATGTATCCAGATGGCGTTAGACGCGGGTTCCGCCGTCATGGTGACTTCGCATTTAGGCCGGCCTACCGAAGGGGCTTTTAAACCGGCCGATACCTTGGCTCCGGTGGCAGCGCGCTTGAGCGTGTTGCTTGGGCGCGAAGTGAAGTTGGTCTCGCACTGGCTTGACGGCGTAGTGGTTGCTCCCGGCCAGGTTGTGCTGCTCGAGAACTGCCGGGTGAATGTGGGAGAGAAAAAAAACGACGAAGCCTTGTCGCGAAAAATGGCGGGGCTATGCGATATTTTTGTACACGATGCGTTTGGCACTGCGCACCGCGCTGAGGCTAGCACCTACGGCATTGCACAGTTCGCAAAAACAGCCTGCGCTGGCCCGTTGTTGGCTGCGGAGATGGATGCGATTGCAAAAGCCCTGTTGGCGCCCAAGCGGCCGCTGGTGGCCATTGTGGCGGGCTCTAAGGTGTCAACCAAGCTCACTATTTTGCAAAGCCTTGCCGCCAATGTAGACCAACTCATTGTGGGTGGCGGTATTGCCAATACCTTTATGTTGGCTGCTGGCCTCAATATCGGAAAGAGCCTGGCAGAACCTGATTTATTAGACCAAGCCAAAGCCGTGATTGCTGCAATGCAGGCCCGCGGCGCTGCCGTTCCCATTCCGACCGATGTAGTGACAGCAAAAACATTTGCGCCTGATGCCGTGGCCAGTGTGAAAGCGGCAACTGACGTGACGGACGATGATTTGATTTTGGACATTGGCCCTCAAACGGCGCAACGCTTGGCGACTCAACTCAAGCAAGCTGGCACCATTGTCTGGAACGGACCGGTGGGGGTTTTTGAGTTTGCTG
>Ga0247843_1005677_pt1 | contig 17084 bp, 10 predicted proteins | sample LaCruzMarch2017__FD_192420 | JGI IMG/M metagenome (GOLD analysis project Ga0247843, IMG submission 192420) | Freshwater microbial communities from meromictic Lake La Cruz, Castile-La Mancha, Spain - LaCruzMarch2017_8m | ecosystem: Environmental > Aquatic > Freshwater > Lake | place: Spain... | reverse complement strand
AACCTCATCATCCGCCGCCAATAAATATTTGTCGGTAGATTCAAAGCCCCGTTTGGCCTTCATATAATATTCGTGGTATGTTTTAACAGTGGTCGAATTTAACCCCTGTGGCAACTGCACATGAGCAAACCGACCAAATTGATATTTATATCTTGCCTCTTTAAAACGCAATGAAATGGTATATTCTAAATCACCGTTTCTTGCTTTGGCATACTTACCAGACTTTAATACCATGGGAACCTTAACTTTTAAAGTTAAGGTTCCAGGTCTTTTATCCTCTACAATAAACTTTTTAAAATCTTTTTTTCCAAAACGTTTTACCAAATAATTCCTTGCTCGATTATATAAAGAGTCTTCGGTGCAGGTTTCACATTCTTCGTCTTCAATAATTCCTTCATAAAAAATTAGCTCACGCAGCGTGTCGTAGGGAGGTATAAATCGCACATAAGGCTTCTTAACAATTTTGGGTTGTTCTGCAGCACCTTCTCCACCCCATCCAAAACCATCACCCGGTTTTGCAGATGTATCAGCCGAAGTTGAATCCTTGGCCGCTGCATCATCTTCACTGCCCCACTGACTGTAAAGCGATGAAGCCGATAAAAAGAATATTCCTATAATCACAAATTTGAAAAAATGCTTCAAATTGATTGTCGTTCTGTGTTTCACTTTATTCAATATATAACTGTTGTTCTTTGAGTCCGCGAATATAAAACCAATCCAATCAACGAATACAAAAAAATATTTGTTTACTGTACAATTTTTAGTTCACTTAACTCACAAACCTATCTAGAACGAAATTTTTTATAATTTATTGTACACTCTGTTTAAATCTTCCTTTGCTGAATATTCTCCCAGCTGGCTTTCCCTTTCTCAATTCTTTCTGAACATCTTCGGGCAATTCTATTACAGCGGCACATGCTTCACTACAACATTTGTTGTACTTCTGAGCGCACTTTTCACATTGTATGAACAACAAATGACAACCGGTATTTGCACAATTTATATGAACGTCTGCAGCTTCACCACATTGATGACACACTGCCAAAATATCGTTACTCACACGTTCATGTAACCGTTGGTCAAACACAAAATTTACCCCTTTATATTTATTCTCAAGTTGCTTCTCTTTAACTTCACGTACATAGTTTATAATGCCCCCTTTTAAATGGTATACTTCATTGAACCCGTTGTGTTTCATCCATGCACTCGCCTTTTCGCAACGAATGCCCCCAGTGCAGTACATCAAAATACGCTTGTCTTTATTGTCTTCGTATTCGTCGATAACCATTTTTAACTCATCCCTAAACGTATCAGCATCAGGACATTGAGCATTTTCAAATCGTCCGACTTCACTTTCATAATGATTCCGCATATCGATTACAACCGTATTGGAATCTTCTAAATACGAATTCCAATTTTCTGCTTCTAGATAATTTCCGGTATTGCTGGGATTAAATGTTGGATCTTCAATTCCATCGGCAACAATCTTAGATTTTACTTTAATATCCAACTTAATAAACGCCTTTTGGGTTTCTTCAATGGCCGTATTCAATCGTATGCCATTCAGAAAATCAATTTTATATAAAGACTCTTTAAATCCCTCAAAATAGACCGATGGCATGGCCACCTGGGCATTAATACCTTCATTCGCTAGGTACACCCTACCTACAACTCCAAACTGTTGCCAATCTTTATATAAAGCATCCCTAAATAATGAAGGGGAATCAATAGACTGATAACAATAGAAGGAGACCGTAGTATATGGACGTGTATCTACATCCATTCTGCGCTTTAACTCCTCCCGACTAACAATGTTTCGCAATAACATGGTGGGATGAATTTTGGCCCAAAAATACAATTTAAAAAAATATATTTTAATCTTTGTTGAACAAAACGCAAAACAAAAAGGGAGAATCCGCGGATTCTCCCTTTTTTATATTCTTAAAAGTAAATATTAATGACGAACTACAACTTTTGTATTGAAGTTTAAACCACTTGATTTAACAGAAACCAAGTATACACCTTCAGTCCATTCAGCAGTATTTACACTTAACTGTCCATTTGCTGTTTTACCATTGTAAATTTCTTGTCCTTGCATATTGGTTACCAATACATTCGCATTTTGACCTATCAATTTATTTGAAGTAATCTGGAAAGATTCGCTAGAAGGATTTGGATAAACCATTACATTGCTTTCATTGCTTTCAACAGACAAAACTGCCACTGGGAAAGATTGAGATTGAATTACCTTTTTTGTGGTTGCATCTTGAATGAATACTATTACGTTCAAATCATCCCAAGTTTCAATACTATTCTCTTTTGTATGATTGGTATGTTGTGCAACAGAACCATCTGTTGGTAAACGGTACCAACCCAAGAACGTATGTTCTAATAATTTATTAACATCTACTTCTTTCGTAAGAGGTGACAACGCCAAACCAGTGCTGTTAGGCATCATCTTTTTCATTACGTCATCAAATTCAGTTTCACCGTTGGATTTTTTATTCTTAAACGTTTGACCCTCTGTAATAACTGCAAACAATTTTAGGTTATTAGAATTAAAATCAGCCAATGGTTTGATTGTGATGTCGGCAGAAACTTTATATTGCCAATTGATGGTTACATTGCCTGTAATCTCTACAAATGCTGGATCTGATTCATATTGTCCATAAAGGTTATTTGTAAACGAGCTGGCATTTTGATCCCAACCTCCGTCAATTTCCATTCTTGGAACTGAATTAATTCCATAATAGCCTACACGGTCTCTAGATTCTTGTGTGCAATATGGATCACCAGTACCAGGCCAGTTAACTTGATATTTAATGGTAGAATGGTTTGATTTTCCGATAATTACATTCTTGTAATTTGCATTTCCTGCAACGCAAGGTCCGCAAGTAGATGAAGTGAATATTTCATTCAACATGTTGCGCTGTGCAAATTTATCTACTACGTTTACAACGAACATGGTTGTATCATTTGAACCATTTTCGTCGCTATTTCCATTGATATTTGATGCCCAAAGGCGAACGGTGTATTTTCCAACTGCTGTTGGAGTCCATTTTGTAGGATGGGTCATTGACTTGGTTTCGAAAGTCAATAAACTTGCACCAGAAACAGCACCAGTAACTATGGATCCACCATCAATTGAATAGTTCAAATCGGCAGTAGTAATTTTATTTGTTCCATTATTCATAAAAGTACCAGAAATGCTGAAAGGGGCATCCGCCAACATTAAATAAGGCTTAATGCTAACAGATTTACCTGACAAATCGTAACTAGGTTGGTTTCCTTGAACAAAGGTGTAATAGCTGTTATCTGCTGCAGTGAAAATATTCTGGGTGATTTGTTGCGCACCCAAATTTGGTGAACCACTAATGCTATAAGCTTCAGTAGAACTAATTTGAATACCCGCAGATAATTTAACGTTGTTGTTACACAAAGCATTGTTGCTCACGCACAATGTCTTCATATCAACCAAGTAAATATTGTTGGTGGTTTCTTCCAATACAACCGCCCAATAAGTCCAACCTTGGCTAATGTTCGCTTCGCTGAAGAAGTTAAACCAAATCCAATGTTGACGGTAAGGTGCGGTACCGTATGTTTTTGTCATAATAGCACTCTTGTATGTTGTTGCTCCACTTGTAATGCTTTGTGGTTTAATGCCTAAAACACAAACTGAATTGTTTGGAATTGAAGAAGAAGGCAATGTAAAATTGCTGTAACCAGTTGGTTTAGCAGATGGAGTTCCAGCGTCAAAAGACACAACACCGAAGTTACCCGCAGTATATTTGCTTACTGAATTGCCGTTGAATTTGAATGCAAACGGAATATTTTGTTCAGACGTGTATTCTACTGAAGACGTACCCGTACCATTCCAAATGTCAGACCAGCCTGTATTTGCCGCAGCTGGATAAGGATTTTCTCCGTCAGGATTAACTCCCCCTGGATTCATTCCCGCATTAAGCGAAGGAATGTAGTAATACTGAGAATATGATGCTTGTGCAGCTAGAGCAATCCCCAAAAAAAGTAATATTTTTTTCATAGTTAAATTTGGTAATAAGCAAATGTATATGAATTTTTTCAAATTTGAATAAATCAATTGTGGTAACAAATAATCTATTCAAGGATTTTAGACATTTCCATGACAGAAAAATTACTTAACTCTTCAAAAATATCAAAAATTTCAGCGACAGTAATAGCAGAAACCAGTCTTTGACGGTATTCTTTAAAGTGTGAAATGCCTTTAAAATAATTTGCATAATGTCGACGCATTTCTACAATTCCAACACGTTCACCTTTCCAGTCTATAGACTTATCGAAGTGTAATCTACAAACCCGAATGCGTTCCTCAAAACTTGGAGCATCCAAGACTTTATTTTCGTGCAAAAGCGATTTGATTTCGGCGAAAATCCACGGATATCCGATACTGGCTCTGCCAATCATTACTCCATCCACACCATACCTTTCTTTAAATTCGATTGCCCGTTGAGGAGAATCGATGTCTCCATTTCCAAAAATTGGAATATGCATTCTTGGATTGTTTTTTACCTCCCCAATTAAAGTCCAATCTGCTTCACCTTTATACATTTGAACCCTCGTTCGTCCATGGATGGATAAAGCCTGAATTCCCACATCTTGTAATCGTTCGGCAACTTCTACTATATTCTTGGTACTCTCATCCCAACCTAATCTCGTTTTCACAGTAACAGGCAAATGGGTAGCGTCTACAATGGCTTTGGTCATTTTCACCATCTTTTCAGGATTAGTTAAAATACCCGCTCCAGCTCCTTTGCAAGCCACTTTTTTTACCGGGCAACCGTAATTAATATCAATTAAATCGGGATTCACTTGTGTCGCAATTTTGGTTGCTTCGACCATAGATTCAATATCCGAACCAAATATTTGTATTCCAATTGGACGTTCGTATTCAAAAATATCGAGCTTTTGGAGGCTTTTTGCGGCATCGCGAATCAACCCTTCGCTACTAATAAATTCAGTATACATTAAATCCGCACCCTGTTCTTTGCACACAAAACGGAAAGGCGGATCACTCACGTCTTCCATGGGTGCAAGCAGCAACGGAAAATCACCTAACGCTATGTCGCCAATTTTTACCAACTTTGTGCAAAATTACGAATAATGATTTCACCAAACGAACCAATTGATAAAAAGCCGCTCATGAATTTGTGGGGATTGAGTATTTTACTCATCTTTATACTCATTTTTCAACTGGTTGGTTTTTTTCTTTCGAAAATAATTTTGGCCGCTGCCTTTAACATTTCAACCGACCAAGTGGCAGAATTAATGAGCCGTCCAAATGGAACAGCCTTATCAATAAACATTGGAAGATTTTCGAATTTAATAAATTTCCTATGCTATATGGGGGTTCCATCGGTGTTGTTTTTGTTAATTAACAGAATTTCCATAAATGAAATCGGACATTACAATAAAAAGCCATTGTTACTCAAAATTGGCTGGTCGGTTTTATTGGGGATTTCTGCCATTCCCGTTATATCTGTTTTGACAAAATGGACATCCCAATTGCCTTTTCCGGAATCAGTTGAAGGAATCGCTAAGAAATTATCAAATATGCGCAATGTATTATTTGAAAATATGTTAGACATGAATCATATTTCAGAATTGTTATTTTGCATTGTACTTATCGCTTTAATTCCCGCCATCCTCGAGGAATTTATATTCAGAGGAATCATTTTAAAAATAGGCCTGCTTCAATATAAAAAAGCCCTCACTGCTGTCCTCTTTCAAGGTTTCGTTTTTGCCATTATTCATTTGTCCCTTTACGAACTTCCAGGCATCTTCCTAATGGGATCAATTTTTGGATACCTCGCATTTAAGAATTCTCACTTATGGTATAATACTATCACCCATTTTATATTTAACGGGGTCACCGTTTTTCTATATTATTATGTTTCACAAGAATTTAAACAATCGGGAATTCATTACAATGTAGATGAAATTCTTGCAAATTTTCTATTCGCCATTCCGGCTTCAATCATCATGGGATTGTCCATTTTTAACTTAACAAAACAAGAAAATGAATAACTTTTTCACACGCATTTTGAGCGGAATTGGGCTCATAGCCATTTCACTTCTTTTGGTTTTTTCCGGCCCGTGGGGATTACTCATTTTTGCAGCCATTGTATTGGTGTTTGGACTTTGGGAATGGAATAAATTATTGACTGAAGAAAATAATTTAGTGGTATTGATTTCATTACTTTCTGGACTAGTATTATTGCTTACATCCTTTTACATATTAAATTTTATTATTTTATTGGCCATTCTTGGCTTCTTTACTTTAGGTGTTATTTTAGTTGACAAAAAACGGTGGAAGCCCTTTTTGTTCGGTCAATTTTACATTAGCATTCCATTAATATTTTTACAACTCATCCCCTATAATTATACTTTTCTAGATTTTTCATTGTCTCAAAAGATTCAATTATACAATCCGTACTTGCCATTTATGTTGTTTGTACTGGTTTGGTCTTCTGACTCATGGGCCTATGTTTTTGGAAAGTTATTTGGCAAACACAAAATGGCTCCCAATATATCCCCAGGCAAAACTTGGGAGGGATTTATTGGAGGTACAATTATGACCGCAATTTCTGGATATTTGTACTGTTTACTGGTTCTAACACCAGAATCAAGTCAATATTACGGCAACGGATACCATAATTTTTCAGTCGAAAAAGCTGTGATTCTAGGCCTTTTTGTTTCAATATTTGGGACATTGGGCGATTTATTTGAAAGTTCATTAAAACGCAAGGCGAAAGTAAAAGACAGTGGAAACGTTATTCCAGGACATGGTGGTATTTTAGACCGTTATGATGCACTGTTGTTCGTAATCTTGGTGCAATTTGTGATTTCTTACTTGTGGTGATTTATCCACCAAAAAAAATAGGTATTTTTGCACCTTAGTATGAGCAGTTCAGATATATCCTATTTACTTAACGCAGATCCGTCAGCACTTGATAATTTATATCAACAGTACAAATCAGACAACGAAAGTGTTGATTTTGGTTGGAAAAAATTCTTTGAAGGATTTGATTTAGGTTCTAAAAAATACGAACAAGGAGAGGTTGTTAGCGAAGATGCCGTTAAAGAAATCCATGTTTTAAATTTGATTCATGCATACCGTCAAAGAGGACATTTGTTTAGCAAAACGAATCCACTTAGACAACGACGCAATTATACTCCGACATTAGACATTGAAAATTTTGGATTAAATTCTGGGGATTTAGATAAAACATTTAACGCAGGCATTGAAATTGGTTTGGGTCCTGCCAAACTAAGCTACATTGTTGCCAAACTAAAACGCACGTATTGCGAAAGCATTGGTTGCGAATTTTCATACATTAGAGAACCTAAAAGACGTGATTGGCTTCAAGAACGTTTTGAACAAACGCAAAATATTCCGCAACTTTCTGTTGCAGAAAAAAAACATTTTTTAGACAAAATCAATCAAGCCACTGTTTTTGAAAATTTTTTACATAAAAAATATATTGGGCAAAAAAGATTCTCTCTAGAGGGTTTAGAAGCCTTAATTCCAGCTTTGGATGCTGTAATTCAATACGGTGCCGAATTGGGTGTAGAAGAATTTGTTTTGGGGATGGCTCACCGTGGTAGATTAAATGTTCTGGCCAATATTTTCAACAAAACTTATAGCCAAATATTTTCTGAATTCGAAGGGAAGGTATTTCAAGGTGGAGATTTTGACGATTTTGAAGGCGACGTAAAATACCACTTAGGTTATAGCACAGATGTAGTGAGTGCCACCGGAAAAACGGTCCATTTAAGATTGGCCGATAATCCAAGTCATTTGGAAGCCGTAAATCCAGTGGTAAAGGGATTGGTTCGCGCAAAACTGGACAATAAATACAAACATGATGTAAACAAGATTTGTCCGATTTTAATTCACGGGGATGCGGCTGTAGCAGGTCAAGGTATTGTTTATGAAGTAATTCAAATGAGTGGTTTAGACGGTTATTACGTGGGCGGAACCATGCATATTGTAACAAACAACCAAATTGGATTTACTACAAACTATCTTGACGCAAGAACATCAACCTATTGCACAGATGCGGCCAAAGTTACACTCTGCCCTGTATTGCATGTGAATGCCGATGACATTGAAGCGGTTGTTCACGCAGTTAAATTGGCAATGGCTTACCGTTTTGAATTTAATTCTGACATATTTATAGACCTTTTAGGTTATCGAAAATACGGACACAATGAAGGCGATGAACCTCGATTCACTCAACCTGAAATGTATAAACTCATCGACAAACACCCCAACCCAAGAGAAGTTTATAAGCAACAACTCATGGATTGTGGAGAAATCGATGCCCAAATAGCAATAGAACTAGAAGAGAAATTTAAAAATTTACTTCAAGAAAAATTCGAAGAAGCCAAGGGTGAATACACACCTCCTGAAAAAGTAGTTAAAAATACTTGGGAAGGCTATCGTCACCCAGGCGAAAAGGACATTGAAATAGTGGCAAAAACCAATGTCCCCCTAAAAAAATTAAAAGAAATAGGTCTAAAAATATCAACCATTCCCGAAACCAATCTGCCCATTAAAAAGGTTCAGAATCTATTTAATGAACGCAAAAAAATGATTGAAAGCGGTGTCATCGATTGGGCAATGGGTGAATTACTTGCCTATGCGACATTGCTTGATGAAGGACATCCAGTTCGATTGGCAGGCCAAGATGTAGAACGTGGAACTTTTAGCCACCGACATGCCGTTATTAAACAAGAGGTTGGAGAAGCCGAATACATTCCACTTCAAAACATTTCGGAATCTCAAGCTAAATTTAGCATTTACAATTCCTTATTAAGTGAATATGCTGCATTAGGATTTGAATACGGATATAGCACAACAACGCCAAATGCATTAACGCTTTGGGAAGCACAATTTGGCGACTTTTCAAATGGAGCTCAAATTATTATTGATCAGTTTATTGCATCCGCTGAAGCCAAATGGAGTAAATTTTCAGGTTTAACCATGTTGCTGCCTCATGGCCACGAAGGACAAGGTCCTGAGCACAGTTCTGCACGTCCTGAGCGCTTTTTACAGCTTTGTGCCGGTACGAATATGCAAGTGGTGAATATTACAAATCCTGCTAATTTGTTTCACGCTTTTAGGAGACAATTAAAACGCGATTTCACCATGCCATTGGTAATTTTAACACCCAAAAGTTTGCTTCGCCATCCACTATGCGTGAGTAATTTGGACGATTTATCAAATGGAGAATTCATGGAGTTAATTGACGACCAAAATACGGGTAAAAAAGTTCGTCGGGTTTTGTTTTGCACAGGCAAAATCTATTATGACTTATTGGCTGAAAAAGAAAAAACAAATTCTACGGACATTGCCATTGTTAGAATAGAACAGTTATACCCACTGCCAGAATGGAAATTGAAAGATATTTTTGACAAATATTCAGAAAATTGCGAATACTGTTGGGTACAAGAAGAACCTAAGAACCAAGGTACCTGGTTACATCTACTGCGCTATGATTTCCCTGTTAAAATTAACTATATTGGACGCAAAAGTAGCGCTAGTCCTGCTACAGGATTCAAAAAGGTGCACGACAAAGAACAAGCAGAAATTGTAGCTGCTTCTTTTGCTAAATAATTAATTCAATTTAAATAACGCGATATTTTCAACGTGGTGGGTATGTGGAAACATATCCACTGGTTGAATTTTAACAAGCGTGTACTTTTCTGCCAAAAGTTTAGCATCTCTGGCTTGTGTGGCTGGGTTACAGCTTACATATACAACCCTTTCTGGAGCAGCTTCCAGTAATTTTTTAACAACATCAGGGTGCATTCCATCTCTTGGAGGATCGGTTATTACAACATCTGGTTTTCCATGTTTTTCAATAAATTCTAATGATAAAACCTCTTTCATATCGCCAGCATAAAAATCACAATTTGAAACTCCATTCAACAAGGCATTGGCTTTGGCATCAACGATAGCCTCTTCAACATATTCTATTCCCACCACTTTTTTTGCCAAATCAGCAATGTATATGGCAATACTACCTGTACCTGTATACAAATCATAGACCAATTCATGTCCACTTAAACCGGCGAATTGTTTGGTTAAATCATACAAAACTTTGGCTTGTCTGCTATTGGTTTGAAAGAAACTCAATGGGTGAATTTTATATGTTTTATCTGCCAATGTTTCAGTTAAATAACCTTCACCATCGTATAGAATTACTTCACAACCGGTTAATGTATCATTTTGTTTTTCGTTGATTACATATACCAAAGACACCACATTTTGAAAAGCATGCTTAATGTAATCCATCACTCCCAAAATGTGTTCCATTTCAGGTTTGTAAAAAGAAACCAGAATCATCCATTCTCCTTTGGTATTGCAACGAAAAATGATATTTCGCATTAACCCTTCATGTTTTACTATGTCGTGAAAACTCACATTATTGGTTATACAATAGTCTTTAATGCCTCTTTGCATGGTATTTACATATTCAGGCATTAAATGACAATATTCGATATCTAAAAGTTTATTAAATTGGCCCGGCATGTGGAAACCCAATGCTTTTGGAATTGGCTTATCGCTGTTTGCATCAAACTCCAACTGCCACGCTCGGTCACTAAAAGTAAGTTCCAGTTTATTGCGGTAAGCCGTTGTCTCAGAGGATCCAACTATCGGTAAAACTTCAAAACCTTGAATTCCACCCAATCTCTCAAGTGCATCAATTACCTGTTGTTGTTTAAATTGCAATTGGTTGTCGTAAGACAAATGTTGCCATTTACAACCCCCACATTTTGTAAAATAAGCACAAAACGGATCTATTCGTTGTGGCGATTTTTGGTGAAAGCGAATAATTTGACCTTCTAAAAATTTCTTCCTTTTGTTAATTACCCTTACATCAACTACATCACCCGGTGCTGCATATTTTACAAATACAACTTGATTGTCATAGCGCCCAATGCTATGGCCTTCAGCACCTGCCGAGACAATTTCTAAATTCTCAATAAATTTATGAAATTTCTGCTTCTTACCTCCCATTAATTATTTTTTCTTGGCAGCCAATGCCATGTCTAGCAAGTTTGAAAATTCGGTTGGAGGCAAATATCCTGGCTGAGCATATCTCTTTTCATCTTTTCCTGGACTCAACCAAAAAATAGTTGTTGGAAAACCTGAAACTTGTCCATTTCCAAGCCACTGTAGCAATTCAGTAGATTGCATTTTTTTATCGGCAAAGGCATACGTTTTAGGGACTTCTGGATTAAGCTTTACACACACAAAATCGGCATTTAGCTTTTGAATTACAGTTGCATCCGTGTAGGTCTTTTTATCCATCACCTTACACCAGCCACACCAATCTGTGTAAGCATCGACCAATATAATTTTACCTTCTTTAACTGCTTTTGTATAGCCTTCTTCAAAAGAATACCAAACTAGTTCAGTACTTAAATTAGATACAGGGGCAGCAGAAACTTTTGCCACTGTATCAACTGGAGAAACCGCCACAGTTGATGCGGAAGTTACAGTAGCTTTTGGCGCTGAAACACCATTCTTGTTTGTGCAGGCTTGTGCCGATAGGGAGATAAAAAGCACTCCAGAGATTATAAATAGTTTTTTCATTTTTAATAGTTGTTACAATTATTGTGCCTTTAATTTTGTTTTAAAACTTATATCCAAAGCAGTTACACTGTGGGTTAAAGAACCAATAGATATAAAGTTAACACCAGTTTCAGCATACTGTCTAATGTTAGACGCTGAAATTCCACCAGAAGCCTCAGTTTCGCATCGATTTTCGACCAACGTCACTCCTTGTCGACAGAGTTCGGGAGTGAAATTGTCAAACATTATTCTGTCTACTCCTGCATCTAACGCTTGTTGAACTTCGTCCAAATTTCGTGTTTCCACTTCAATTTTAAGATCCAAATTATGCTCTTTTAAGAATTGTTTTGTTCTTTTAACCGCAACACTGATGCCTCCAGCGGAATCTAAATGATTGTCTTTCAACATAATCATATCATACAAGCCCATTCTATGGTTCATGCCGCCTCCCATCACAACCGCCCATTTTTCGAGCATCCTTAACCCTGGTGTTGTTTTCCGTGTATCTAAAATCTTTAATCCCGTACCTTCCACCAATTTTACAATTGTATGGGTTTGAGTTGCCACTCCAGATAATCTTTGCAGCAGATTCAACATTAGCCTTTCGCCTTTCAATAAACCATGTGCACTGCCAGAGGCATTTGCTAAAATAGTACCAGATTCATGAAATGTTCCGTCTTGAACCAGCGGTTCAAAAATAATTGCTTCATCGATTTGGGCAAAAACAAATTTCGCCAATTCCAACCCAGCAACCACGCCATCGGCTTTGAGAATAAGTTTAGATTCAGCTTGAGTCGAAGTGTCTATTGAAGCCAATGAGGAGAAATCACCTGCACCCACATCTTCTTTGAGCCATTGGTGCACGAAATGCCCAATTTGATTCCAGTCTAATTCCATCAATTATGGCTTTATTAAAGGTGAAGCTGCCGTTGTGCCGTCGTCACTTCTTACTAAAATCAAGTAAGTACCAGGTGTCCAATTTAGAGTGTTCAAGTTAATCGCAGCACTGCTTGTTTTTTCTTCATAAATAGTGCGTTCAAAATAATCCAAAACATAAACTGTAACAGCTTTCCCACTAAATGATTTCAAATCCAATTGCACAGTTTCAGTTGCGGGATTTGGCGCCAAGCCCATAGAAACCACTTTGTTTATTGTCACCTTCGAATTTGATTTTGGCGAACAATCTCCACTGGCATTATAAGTCATATTTGAAAAATCAATAAAACAAGCCCAATCAGGAAAGTCTACAAATGGATTGCGATTGCCTTGAACTTCTGGCGTTGAAATTAATTCATGACGCGCAATTTCCCAATTGTTAGGAGGAAATTGTTTGTTCCAACGTTTTAAAACATTTTGATCCTGAAACGATTCTAAGAATTGGTTGTTTGGGGGGATGGTATATTGTCTTCCAGCACGATTATATGTAGCACAGATATAAAACATGGCTCTTGCCATGGCTCCTTTAGCAAAATCTCTCGGCTCATAAGCAAATTGATTTGAACTGTCCAATCCAAATTTCCCTCCAACAAAAGAAGAAGTAACCGACTTTAAATTATTCACTGGGTAATTGCTTCTAACGGCATTCACCTTATTTTGATGAACCAGTCTTAATACGTGTAAATCGGAATAATTTGAACTGTCCTTGCTAATTTCAGGCATCCAAGAGTACGGATAAGCATGCTCACGACTTAAATAATTTGGATTGTTCACATCAAAAAAGAAGGGTTTTTGATACACATAATTATATCCACTGTAAAAGCAATCAACCACAGCATTGCCATTTGTTGTATCTCTGGCTTCAAAATTCGATACCAATGTCGATGCATAATTTGAATAAAAAACCTGTCTGTGTGGTCGAATGAGTGAATGGATTTCCTTTACAAAATTTGTATCACTTACAGAAATATTGTCATAATAATCTAATGGCATTAAACCGGGTGTAGTTACTGCTTGCATAGCCGGATTTTGCGTAAGATAATTGCTATATTTTGCGTATCCATTATACGAAAACAAACGAACCGAATAGGTGGTATTTGCAATAATATTGTCAATGTCAATCAGTGATTTTCCTGGATCTGGACCAGAATACACCACACGCGATTTGCCAATATATTCACCTCTTTGATATTCATTGCCATCTATCGGCAAATCCAAATCACTAGGACTTCCTACAAGTATTAAATAGCCATCGCTGCCAACACCGTTGAAACCGGCAGACATTCTCCATGGTTTGGTTGAAACTGAAAAAGCGGTTGGTTGTTGGGTAGGCTGGGTTGCCAAGGAACCATAAATAGATTTCAAACCCAATTTAAATGAATTATTGCCTTCACTGTCATTCGATAAAATCTCTAAATCTACTTCATGATTACCTAAAATTTTGGAGTTCATCGAAAATTCTAAATCGACAGAATTACTGGCTTCAACATCAAATGGCAATTCAGTTATCAATGTAAAATAGTTTTTTCCCAATCCAGATAAAAGCACATCATTAACGGTTAAAGTGCTACCCAAACTCTTATTCTTTATGCCAATTTTAATCATTGTGTCATTACCCGCTTTAATGGTTGAACCATTTGAATAATTCAAATTATTATATGAAACTTGAATCTCAGGCAATATTCCGGAAACAGCAGGGCGAATGGTAACATCATCAATAGAAAGATTGTAACCTGAAGCTTTTGCCTTGTAAAAAAATCGCACGAAACGTGAACTAGATTTAACCCTTACCATATATTCCGCTATACTCAGGTTTAAATTATCTGTAAACTCTTTTACATTGGTCCAAGAGGAACCATCTATGCTTTCATCGATGGCTAAAGTACCTTTCCAAGTTCCAGAAGTTCCAGTACCAGACATATAAAATTTAATGGTGTCCGCTTTTCCTATCCAATTCGCTTCAACATATTCACCCGTAAAATCCAAACGTATGGCAGCGGGTGCACTGTTTATTAAATTAGAAGAGGTATATACAAAGTTTCCTGTTGTACCTTGATTCAATTTCCACCCGGTTGGTGCACTTGCAGGATCATTCATGTTCCAATACATGGGTAAATTTCCTTGGGCATTTAACAAATTGCCTAAACAAATTGCAAAACAAACTATAATTATTTTTTTCATTTTTTAAAACATTACTTTCAGGCCTGTAGTGTATCTGAGGCCTGGTGATACAAAAACTTCTAAATTTTTTCTATTAAAAACCGCATTTGCATCGCCATTTGCAGAAGTGCTTCTGTGTTGGGCATCGCTCACATAGAGGTTATCGGTTATGTTACTAACCAAACCATAGATTCTAACTTTAACGGTATTTTTAATATTAATGGTGTAACCCGCACTAAAATTCATATACCAATAATTTGGCAATAAAAAGGACTCCCTTCCGGCCCAACTGCCTTGCAGTGCGATGGGTTCAAAGTCAGCATAGTGTTTCCCAAAATTCACATATTGCAATGAAAAATAAGCCCCTTTTAAATAGGTTGGTTCCCAACGAATCAATCCAGCTATTTGATTTTGAGCCGCATCGCCAACGTGAACACCCGTTGCATCGAAATTAAACTGCCCGATAGAATCACCCGCATCATCACGAATGGTAGCATTACTGCCCGATTGCCAAATCCAATCCCCCAAAGCAAAAGAAAACTCTAATGTTATTCCATCGCCAGCTTTAATGGCGGTTTGCAACTCAACACCCATGTGACGAGCCTTTAACCCATTGATATTGTACGAATACAAATTCCCTTCTGCATCCTCAAATGAGGGACGAAAATCTACCGGTCTATTTGCCCAATTGGTATAATAGGCATTCAAATTTACAGCGACTCTCTTTCTTTTGTATCCCAAACCTCCTTCAATTGCCAAGACAATTTCATTTTTAGCATCCTTTATAATTGTATTTCGATTATCGAATACATTATTAAATCGTGTTGGCCTGTTCAAATACCCTGTATTCACAAATACATTCAATCGAGGTGAAAAATTATAGTTTACACCAGCCTTAGCCGTGTAACCATTAAATCCAAGTTTTTCTGTTTTTTGGGGATTTGATTGACTATCAATTTTAAAATAATCCACTCTTTGATATTGTGTATTGCTGTAACTCACATTGGCAAAAGCACTAAATTGGTGTTTGCTATATTCCAACTCCATAAATCCACCGGCCCAATTAATTACCCCGTCGTTGTGATAATTAAACTTATCACCCAATCGGTACATATGATTGCTTTTGTAGTTTGGATTCTTTTCATTCACATCTGGAATAAAATAGTCTCCACCCAACAAATCATAGACTTCTTTGTAATGCTCACCCACGTAAGCACGCAAATCCAATCCACCTGTAAGCGTATAAAAATTATTAATTTTGTACTGTGTTGTATTCAACAAACCATACCATCTGTGGTTGTTTGCACTCAAAGACAATATACCCGAAGATTTGTATTCGGTATTTGAATAGGTAGGATCCACCGAAGAAACAAACCCAAGATTTATGTTCTGGTTCCAAACGGATTGAAAGTCATACGTTCCATACACCGAAGGCGATTGCCTTACCAATTCTGCCCTACTTCCACCACCTGTTCCAACAGAAACATAGGCTGTTGTATTCGAAAACCATTTCTTATTGGGTTTATAATCATACTTCAAATACACTTGTGGTTTGTGAAATTCATTCACACGCTCATTTAAATTCTGTGGCTCGCCTTCAGGCAACAATTCACCTGTATTTTGATCTATATTTTTCGACCGATTCAATACACCCCAGTGTTGATTGTATTTTCGTCCTTGATTCACATTCATTCCTCCTACAACCGTATCCATCCCTAAAGATTTAGCCAATGCCTGATCGTACAAGCTCAATCGTGCCTTAAACGCACGCTGTCCGTGAGATTGGGGTGCTCCCATTGCCGTCAAAGACAACGAATGTTTGGAACCCCATTGTTTTTCTACTTTAAAGAAATAGGCAAACATGTCGTCGTATAAATAATCTACGTAACCATCGCTAGTGCGCTTGGTTAGCGAGAATATAAAACCCCAATTACCCGGTAATTTGCCTGAAGAATAGTCTAAATTAAAACTCTGATACCGCGAATCACCGTATTCCATGCCCGCAGAAATTTGTTGTTTTTGTGTAATTCCTTTGGTTATAATGTTCATAGTTCCACCTACCGCAGGATTTGCAATTCTGCTGCTTCCAAGACCTCTCTGCACTTGAGTCAAAGCAGTTACTCCACTAAGACCAAACCAATTGCTCCAATACACCCACCCATTTTCCATGTCGTTCACTGGAATACCGTCTATCATAACGGCAATATTCCGTTGATTGAAACCGCGGATGGTAATCCGCGCATCGCCGGCACCGCCTCCCTGCTGTGTTGCATAAACCCCAGGTGTATTATTCAACAACATCGGCATGTCCGCACTACCTAGTCTTTCTTGAATTTCCTTTCCCGTTAAATTGCTGTAGGCAATT
>Ga0247843_1005676_pt1 | contig 17087 bp, 14 predicted proteins | sample LaCruzMarch2017__FD_192420 | JGI IMG/M metagenome (GOLD analysis project Ga0247843, IMG submission 192420) | Freshwater microbial communities from meromictic Lake La Cruz, Castile-La Mancha, Spain - LaCruzMarch2017_8m | ecosystem: Environmental > Aquatic > Freshwater > Lake | place: Spain... | reverse complement strand
TGACGAGGGAGGGCATTACTTAAAATCTTGGCCCCTGATTCTGTAACTAAAATATCATCCTCAATTCGAACACCAATTCCTCGGTACTCCTCAGGGAATAATGTGTCATCTGGTTGAATATAAAAACCAGGCTCAACAGTTAAAATCATGCCAACTTCTAATACAGCTTCGGCGTACTGCTCTTTTCTTGCATGTGCGCAATCATGCACATCAATTCCTAAGTGATGACCTGAGCCATGAAACTGCCATCTTCTATGTAAGCCATTTTCTTCTTTTAAAGATTCCTCAGCAGATATAGGTAGCACGCCAAGTTCTTCTGCCCCCTTTGCAATCTCAACCATGCAGGCAGCGTGAAAATCTTTAAACTTTGCACCAGGTTTAACAGCTGCAATTCCTGCTTGTTGGGCTTTGTAAACAATCATATAAATCTTACGTTGTGCCTCGGTAAACTTTCCATTTACTGGAAAGGTTCTAGTTATATCTGCGGTGTAGTGGGATTCAACCTCAACACCAGCATCAATTAAAATTAAGTCCCCTGGCAACACATCTCCATCATTTTTAATCCAATGCAATACACAAGCATGAGCACCGGATGCAACAATGCTTGGATAACCATTGTCATTTCCTTCTAATCTTGCTCTGCCATAAAAGGCTGCCTCAATTACTCGCTCACCTCTTGCCACCGATGTTGCTGCTGGAAAAACACGGACCATGTCGGCAAAGCCACGAACTGATGCGTCAATTGCCTTTTGCATCTCATCAATTTCATACTTATCTTTAACAGCTCTCATCACTGAGATGTAATTTAAGAACTCTTTTTCATCTTCCGTGTTTTCTTCAACTAATTTATCGATTGCAGCATCTTCACCACGTACTAGCAATGTTTCTTCTTTATCCATTAAAAACTCTTCAATTGATTCAATTTGTCTTACCTTAATTCCATACTTTGTCTCAGTTTCTTCCAATGTCATTCTTCTGCCAACCCAAAACTCACCAAATCTTGTGTCCTTATAAAACTCACTGTCATTTCTAGGTGACCTTGGGTGAATAAATAACAATGCTTCATGGCCTGAACTGGTTGGTTCCATTACAAGCAAAGAGTCTGGAACACAATCTGATGCAACAATTCCAGTAAACCAACTAAAGGCTGAGTGAGCTCTGAATTGGTAATCAGAGTCATTACTTCTAACCTTTAATGAACCTGATGGAAAAATTAATCTTTTACCAACATATTGTTTGGACAATTTATCTCTGCGTAGTTTTGTGAAGGGAATTGATGGGTGGGAGGAAATTCCAGTTAAAGGTGATGGCGCCCAGCCTTCTTTCATAAACTCCGTCATTGCATCAGCAACTGGAATATCATGGGTTCTCACTTCAACACCCTTTTCATTATTGTTGGAATTACTACCTGAATTCATTTGATAAGCCTATCTAAGAGGTGGTAATTGGCTAGAGGTGAGTAAACAGCGGTAATCTTGCACAGTTGGAGACGTCGCATAGCCCGGTCTAGTGCGCCTCACTGCTAATGAGGTTAACCCCTAAAGGGTTTCGGAGGTTCAAATCCTCTCGTCTCCGCCAGTAATAAAAGGCGTAAATTTAAGAAGCTGGGGGAAAGTTGCCAACCTATAAAGTCGCAATAGTTGGAGCAGGCCCTGCTGGTTACTTCACTGCGCAAGCATTTCAAAAAGCACAAACAGATGATCTCTCATTTGCAATCGACATGATTGAACGTTTGCCAACTCCTTGGGGATTAGTAAGAAGTGGTGTTGCACCAGATCATCCAAAGATAAAAACTGTATTTAAAGTCTTTGAAAAGATTGCTAAGGAGCCAAACTTTAGATTATTTGCCAATGTTGAGTTGGGTAAAGATGTTTCGCTAAAGGATTTAAGAGATCAATATGATGTTGTTGTTCTTGCAACGGGTGCTTCAAAGGGGCGAAAACTTGGAATTCCAGGGGAGGAGTTAAAAAACTCATTATCTGCTGCGCAGTTTGTTCCCTGGTATAACGCACACCCAGATTATGTTGATGTTGAGGTTGATCTTTCTTCCGATACAGCAGTAGTAATTGGAGCCGGAAATGTCGCAATGGATGTGGCCCGCATACTTGCAATTGACCCAAGTGAACTTGATCCAACCGATGTGGCAGAACATGCGCTTATAAAATTAAAGCAAAGCAATATCCGAACTGTGATTATCTGTGGCAGACGAGGTCCAGAGCACGCAGCCTTCACCGCCCCTGAACTTCGAGATCTTCCAAAACTTGAAAACACAGATGTCTTTATTGACCTCAAGCAAATTGAAGAGGCAATTAAACACATTGAAGAAATGGAGGAAGTTGAGAAAGATCTAAAAAACAATATTGAAGCAATGAAAACAATTGCCGAGCATGAGAAAAAAGGTGTGCCAAGAAAACTAGAAATAAAGTTTTTATCTACTCCAATTGAGATTAAGGGTTATGGCAAAGTTGAAGAGATTGTGTTTCAGAAGAATAAAGTTGAAGGCGGTAAAGTGATTGCAACTAGTGAGAATTTTTCAATCAAGACCGGAATAGTTATAACGGCCATTGGTTATGACTCAGTTGAATATCCTGGCGTAACCATTGAAAGTGGTCGGGTAAGTAATATCGCAGGACATGTAGAGCACAATGTTTATGCAGTGGGTTGGGCAAAGCGCGGACCAACTGGTGTGATTGGCACAAACAAGAGTGATTCAACTGATGTAGTTGATCTGATTATTGAAAATTTGAAGGAACCAAAGACCAGTGAAGGAATTACTGCTTTATTAAAATCAGGGCATGAGGTAATTGATCAAACAGCATGGGAAAAAATAAATGCCTCAGAGGTCATTTCTGGTGAGATTGCTGGAAAACCACGAGTAAAAGAGGTGGATTGGAAGCAGTTAGTAAGTTTGGGTAGGTCTAAATTAGTTTAATCGTGCAACATTAATTCCTACGTTAAGCCAAAAAACATGAAATTTGATACTATTATTTAGAAATGTGCATTCGTAATTATAGCCGTCAACTAAACTACCAATAAGTTTTGTATGCAGCATCTGAAAATACAACATAGATTTTCCAGTAATAGATTGTACTGGTGTGTGCTTACAGCACTTTCAAGTCTACTTATATATATATATGGTCTAAAAGGAAAATATGATGTAAATCTATTCAGTACTACAAGTTATGGACTCAAGGACTATGGATATTGGGTAAGAGCCGCACAGAATTTAACACAGCTAAAAAATCCGTATGATGAAGATCCACTATTCAAATCTGGAATATTTTCTTCAACCATAATATATTTTTTTAAATTCATACTAATTAGTAATGTTAATTTCTTTGTGTTTATGCAGCTACTGAATATTGTTGGGCTAATTATTTTTTTATTGACGTTTAAATATTTGAATTCAAATAATACAATCTTACTTTTTCTCCTTTTGACATTTTCAAGCACGCGAGAGATTTTGGTAAACGGTCAGGTTACTGGAATATTGCTAGGATTATTTTCAACTTTCTACACTTTAATAAAATATGTAAAAAACCGTAAAACCATATTAAAAAAATTTTATTATTATCTGTTAAACACACTTGCAGGAATAATTTTCATATTTCTATTGGATATTAAACCAAATTTGTTCTTATTCCCCCTACTAGTTGTAGCAATTATCATTCCTTGCCGCCTTGCTGTATTTATCGGCGTATTCGTATGGTTATTACATCAAGCTTATTATTCATTATTAATCGGCAATCTATTATTGATTAGCTGGTATAGTAATTTACTCTCAGTAGTAGCATATAAAGAAAATGCCAATCTTTATGGTTCGCTTGGCATTTGGCAATTGCTCAATCAAATTCAATTTAATCAATACATTTTGCAAATTTTACCAGTGATAACTTTTATGTTTTGCGGCTATTTAAGCTTAAGAATTTCAAAGAAAAGATCAATATCAGCTGCTCTTTTCTTGGCATTTTCCACAAACTATTTTTACACATACTTTCATTTTTATAGTTTTCTCCCCATATTGGCAATTATGGTGTACTGGATCTTTTTAAGTAAACATATTTTTCTTGCCGGCTTTCTTGTTTCAAGTATGGAGTTTAGTTTTAATCTAAATTATTTGAATTCCCTCTTATCAATCGTATTATTGACACTAGTTTTAATCTTGTATAAATTTCCAAAAAAAACAGATTCACGTTTTTTTGTAAGTGGTTGGATCACCTATATGTTCGTTCGAGAAGGACTATTTTTCTTTGTACCAACCAATCAATATCTTATTAAGTCTATTATTGTTATGATTCCATTCTTAATAATTGCATTTCTAGTTGTAAAAGAATCGTTGGCTTCTGCATATGAAAGGGTTGGTTATTATTGATGCGTATTTCACTCGTAGTTCCTGTTTATAACGAAGAACAAAGCATCGTTGAATTTTATCGACAAAGTGAAGCAGTATTAACAAACTTTGACGATTATGAAATTATTTTTGTAGATGATGGTTCTAGCGATAATTCCTGGAATATAATCAATAGTCTTGTACAAGAACAAGCAATTAAACACATTCGAGCAATTAAATTAACTCGTAATTTTGGTCATCAAGAAGCAGTAATCGCGGGTTTAAAACTAACAACTTTTGAGTTGATCGGAATTATAGATGCTGATTTACAAGATCCACCAAGTTTATTACTAGATATGTGTAACTTGATTAGTAATGATGTAGATATTGTTTATGGCAAACGCATTTCTCGTAAGGGCGAAACTCTATTTAAGAAATTTAGTGCAATGATTTTTTATAGACTATTCCGACTAGTTACGACTTTCGATATTCCGGTAGACACGGGAGATTTCAGAGTAATCACAAAGCGAGTAACGGATCAGGTTATTGTTTTAAATGAGCAAACACCATTTTTGCGTGGTATTTTTGCGTTCACAGGTTATAAATCTTTACCGTATGAATATTCAAGAAGCGAACGATTTGGAGGTAAAAGCAATTACAATCTGGGCAAAATGATTAAATTAGCATCTAATGCAATTTTTGCTTTTTCAGATATTCCTTATAAATTATTTATGAGGTTAGGTTTTTTTAGCTTTTTCTTATCAATTATTTTTGGTGCGTATGCGATTCTAACTGCATTCATAAGTGGTTACTCATCGGGATGGTTGAGCACATTTTCCCTTATTCTATTTCTTGGTTCGCTCAATTTTTGTTTCACAGGTTTAATTGGTAAGTTTGTAATTCAAGCATTGAACTCCACGAGAGCAAGGCCAATATATTTTATAGATAAAATCATTTAATCAAAGCTGTAATTTCAATTGTATCTAGTGGAATTCTAAATTGATTTTTTCTTACTTGATACGATGGTTCAAATCCAGATTTCTCAAATAACATGATTAATTCTTTTGGTTTACGAATAAATTGCCCTCGATCATTTTCAGCAAACCACTTCGCAATTTTTCCAGTTCCTGTAATTATCACCGGATCAACAGTAAACAATAAAGAGTTTTGATCTAAAATAGAACGACATCCAGTAAGAAAATTAGTTGCTTGATCATCATTTAGATGATGCAATAGTCCAAGTCCTGTTGCAACCATAGTGCCATTAATTGCTATATTTCTATTCCACTCAAACTGCCCAAGATCAGATTGAGTAAATGAATTTTCAGGAAAATCAATTTTTGCACGATTTAGATAAATTCTTGAATTATCAACCCCAAAATATTTAATATTTTTTGAGATTATTCGACAAACACTTGCTGTACCACAACCCAAATCTAAAAAAACAGGCTTTTCAAACTTTGTTAAATCTCCCACAATACGATTCCTATATGCTACCCCACCGACAATATTTTGATACAGATCATACATAAAGTCATATTTCAAGAAATGATGAGCAGTTTTTACAATCAGATTCGTCATGAATTTAAGTTATCATATACTCGATTCTTTCGAAACTCGAACATTGTTTTGTTTGATACGATAATCACTTGTTTAGAACTTCTCTTGCGCCCGTAGCTCAACGGATAGAGCATCTGACTACGGATCAGAAGGTTCGGGGTTCGAATCCCTGCGGGCGCACTAATATCATTATTTGATCCAGAGTTGTCTCATTGAATTACTTTAAGTGGGTTGTAATTCACATCATTTAAATCGATTAAATGGCAAAATAAATCGTAAGCAAACCCCTCTTTTATTCAGTTTAGATATCCTTAATTCACTTTCTTCAGCAAAGTAGACATAGTCAATATCAAATGAGGGGCATACCCATTTTCCATAGCATAAATGACGCTTTCTGTTTTTAAGGCGTTGGCAACGGGTGGCGTTGTTTCAAGCAGAATCCAATCCGGATGTTTATTTCTATTTAGAGTTTTAAAATCTATAGTTTTTAAGGCTTCAAAGTCAGCACCCTCGATATCTATCGAGAGCAAGTTGCATTTTTTGTCTTGAAAATATTTATCAAGAATTGCTCTTATCGTGATCCCGGGAACTTTATCGATTCTCGAGATTTGCTGATTTTCTAAAATGAATTTATCTTTCCAATCGCTGTTAACTGTAGAAATTGCTGGTTCCTCAAAAACTGTCAAATTATAACTGGCTTCAGAACCAACCGCATTCCAAAGATTTACATCATTTTTTCGTTTTTTGTTAAATTCTGAGATAAGTGCAGAGTTAGCTTCAACATTTACTCCTGACCAACCGCGCTGATAAAGATGGCGCGTAACAGAAAATCTACTTGGATGATGAGAACCAATATCAATATAGCTTCCGAATTCCATTCCTGGCAAAGTTAAAAGCGCTAAGTCTTCTCCGCCTTGTGACCAAGATATTGAAACTGCGTGGTCAAAGCCCGAAACTTCAGAAATCTCCACAAACGGACCCCAGGCCTTCGGATTGAAAATTTTAAAGATGGCCCTAATTAATCTAATGGATTTAATCATTTTAATCTCACTCCATAAAAATGCTAATAAGGTAATACATAACTTTCCTGTAGTATAACTCGACCTGATACAACTATAGGCATAGTTAGATTTCAGTTTTAACGTGAACACCCTCAGTTCTTGAAAAGTACTAATAAACCTTAATCTATAAATACTGAGCTGTGCAATAATCTATTAATTGAATTTTATTTGTGGAATACTTACTACTGAAGGACAACGGATAGAGTATTTGACTGTCTTATTTGGCGTAAGCACAGTCGGAAAGATAGGCAAGTAAAGGTGTCTTTTAGGGAACTAAAAGCTCAGATTTACTGGCCAACTACGGATCAGAAGGTTCGGGGTTCGAATCCCTGCGGGCGCACTTTTCAAGAAATAAACAAGAATAGCAAACCTAGACGTAAATGAGCGTATTTGCTTTTTTAATGTAAAATCTAAACTAGAAATCAATATTGCAGGTTTCACTTCGCTTTCAAGAATCCTAGGAGGGAAATAATATTAAATTTTTTGAAAAAATCAGGTTCGTTTTTTATGTTTTGAGGTACATATTGAAAAATGATCACTTAGGGGAAGGAATTCGAGGTTCATTATCAGATAACTTAATTCATTCGAGAGAATGGTTTAAAGATTTTGAAGAAAGTTTTATTCCCGTACAAAATAAAAGTGGATTATTTCGTAAAAATCTAGTCGAGCTAGCAGTTTCGTACGAGAACAATTCTGGTATATGGTGTTTGATTAGTGAACCGCCCGGTGTCGGAAAAGATATATCAAATTACTTAAAGAAAAATTATGATTTGGATCGCCAAATTTATGAATTAGAAACTTTACTAAGCGTAAAATGGAATGCACAAGAACCAAATTACGATCTTTGCCTACCTAATGTAAATCTAAGGCAAGCAGGCTTATTCAATGTCTTGATATTACAATCGCTTCTTGAGCACATAATTGATCCAGTTCAGTTATTAAAGAACTTATCCAATATCGTCTTACCCGGGGGGATTATAATTATTTTTACACATAATGTATTGATGCCTTTGCACCGATATCCAATAGATACCTTGCGCTTTCACACGGATTACTTCCAGAATCTGGGAAAGTACATAGGTATGGACTATGAATATTCGAAGAACTCCGGGAATGGAGTTTATGCACTCTATAGAAAACCATCAGCTTAGCTTCATTGACAAAACCGTCCAATCAAGACTGAGATTAGGCAGTAAATATCTGCAGATTCGCTTATTCAATTTGGGCGATATTTCTAGTTAGGGTGTGTTAACAGGAGTGAAGAGATATTAAATAAGGGTGGGTTGGTTCTATATCAATTCATTATTTATCTAATCTGCAATATTTACCTCTAAAGGACAACGGATAGAGCATTAACTTTCTGATTGGGCGAAAGCACAGCAGGAAAGCGAGGCGAGTAAAGGTGAGTTTTAGGGAACTAAAAGCTCAGATTTACTGGTCAACTACGGATCAGAAGGTTCAGGTTTCAAATCCCTACGGGCGCCCAGTCTTTTTCAACTTAAATCCCCAGTATTCTGATTTACTTAAGTCCGTTTCATATTAATTATTTTTAGTTATAACACTAGATTACATAATAAGTAAAAAATTCACTCCAACCAAACCGAAGGCACCTTGTTCCACTCAATAGGTAATTCCAAACTTGAATTACCATTTTTTGCTAATACTGACGGTACTATGACATTTTTTACCCTACCAATTTTTGCGGCCACAATACTAAATGTTGAGTTACTACAGACTAAATTTTTTGCTTTTGAAAACAACAACAGAAGTTCCGAGGGCAACAGGGCTAAATCATCGATGTAGAAAATTTTGTATGGAGAAATCTCTGTAGCTTCAATTAATTTCTTTGCTTCTATTAAATCATTAGAAAAAACCCAAACAGCTTTTGAATTTGTGCTATCGGGCTTTAGAGTGGCCAAAGCATCAATTAGAAATTTTGGGCTAAGTGCACCCCAGCTATGTTCCCAACTACCATTAAACTTACCAAGTCGATAATGGAAAATAACTGGATTTATAGATTCAATTTCACTCAAGAGTTCTCTAAGCTTATGCCCTTCTGATTTTAACTTGTAGTTAAAATTATCATTCCAATAAGCAAAATTCTGCCAATAACCAGAAATAATTATTAACTTAGGCTTCCGTTTAGAGACCAGGTCATAGATTTCATTGCGGTTGTTCGTATTATAGTTTTCATCTAAAACCAACGTCAGCGATTGTTTATAAGAATTGAACTTTCTTAAAAAAATCTTTAGTCCAAAATACAATCTATTTATCTTTCGACTTAATTCAAAATATGTAACCTTGTCAGGTAGTACGAAATCCTCAATTGTAGATTTTCCAGAAGCGTGCTTCCTATCAATTTCTGTTTTGTTTATTAATATTACACTATCACCTATCGATCCAATAAAATTCGCTATCTCAAAAAGAAAAATATGATTACCGACTCCACCGGCTAAATCAAGAATTATAATTCTTTTCATTTTTAAATCATACCAAATATAGCCCCAACAAGTTCGATACTATTTCTGATTGATATGTAGTGCTATAAGAGTTTCGCTGCTATAATTGGCGGTTATGAAATCAATGTTTGTAAACAAGATTATAAATTTTGGAGTATTTCAAATCAAACTGAATAGAATTAGTCATACTTTAGTGTCTCATCAAAATATCTTAGCAAATAAGTATAGTTTAGAAATCTTGTCTTGAGTTATGATAATTTACGGAATTCGTCAATTAAATCTGATCGATAGTCAGTTAAGGTCACGACCCGGATCAAGTATATTCTTGGCTCACTTAATAAGTTTCTAGCTTTAGAATTTTTGTGGTTAATGGTCAAATATCTTGCCCAACGGAAGAATCAAAGCAATTATCCAAAATTTCACTTTATTTTGAGGCGTGTAATTGAATTAATTGTAAATAAGTTAAAGATAGTCCGTAAGGATAACTCATTCGCCGGCGAAACTCAAGTAATACAGAATATCTTAAGTAGAATTGGGGATCATTGTTATTATTTAGTGGACATAGGGGCATCGGATGGAATTACCCAATCTTCAACAGTTAAATTCTTGGTTGACTATAATTATTCGGGACTTCTGTTCGAGTCTGAACCTAACAATTTTTCAAAATTAGCTTTTCTTTACAATGATAGAATTGATATAACATTAACAAAAGCTAAAATCACACCAAGCAATATCGTAGACTTTATGGTGGCTCATGCCGTTCCGCAAAACTTTAGTTTACTAAATTTAGATATAGATTCTTACGATTTAGAAGTTTTAAGAAGTTTACTAGTTGGTGGTTTTAAACCGGAAGTAATTAGCATGGAAATTAATGAGATTTTTCCACCAAATATTGAATTTGAAGTAGGTTATTCTGATGAACACTCCTGGCAAGGTGGCCATTTTTTTGGTTGTTCAGTAGCATCAGCAGATAAAACTTTAAGATCTCTTGGTTACTCTTTGGTTGCTATTGAGTATAACAATGCATTTTTTGTTAATGATTCCGTAGTAGGCAAGTTTAATCTAAAGCGCAATATTTTTGAATTATATGACCAAGGATATCGCAATAAGCTTGATAGAAAAACTAAATTTTCTGGGAATTCAGATGTTGAATTCTTACTTACTGCCAGCCCAAACGAGTGTGAGGAGAAAATCAGAGCCTTATTTCTAAAATATGAAGGAAAATTCTCATTAAAAATACATTGATAAAATGACTGTATGAATTAAGATCATGTATCTTTAGGTCAATATCTAGAAATTTAAAACCTCAACAACTCAACAACATTATATCTAGAAGATTGGTTTAATTGATATGGAAGTTTTTTATGATTCAGAAATGTTTTTACTTCAAAATAACGGCGGAGTTTCACGTTACTTCTCTGAGATTTTTACTGCTTATCTCAATAACAAAAAACTTGGGGTAGAACCAGTATTAACATTCACCAGATCAAATAATCAATATTTACAAGAGATGAATAATAAAAAGCTAATTAAGATGAGCCCAATTCGGGTCCCATATTTGTCACCTGTCTCAGCTAAAAAAATGCTACTGACATATGGTTTATTTAAAACTACAAACTCAAGTATTTCATCTTCAATAAAACTTGGCAAAGCGAGAGGTAAAATGTTTCATGCAACTTATTATCGCCCCAATATTTTTGAATCTTTTGGGTACAAGAATCTAGCAATCACGATTCATGATTTCATTCCTGAAAAAATTGGCTGGAACGGAATAAAAAACCCACACCTCGGGAAAAGAAAACTATCTAAGAGGGCGGACATCATTTTCTGCGTTTCTCAATCAACCGCAAATGATTTGTATGAAATTTATAAAGTTTCTGAGACTAAGGTACACGTTGTTCCGCATGGCGTTTCTAATGTTTCCACATTGGAAAGAAAGTTAAAATCATCGGAACGCGTGAATATACTATACGTTGGAGGTCGTTGGGGTTACAAAAATTTCAAACAACTAGCGGGCGCTATGAATATTTTGTGGGAAAAGGGTTCAGACATTCAACTAAATACAGTTGGGTCGGAGTTTAGTTTGGGGGAAGTTGAAGAATATTTCAATCCAAAGTTTAGAAAAAATTGGAATAACCATGAAAGAGTTTCAGATCATGAACTTTACAAACTTTATTCATCAGCTACTATTCTAGTTGTTACTTCAAAAATGGAGGGATTCGGTTTACCGATATTAGAATCTTTTTCCCAAGGAACACTCGTGCTCGCGAGTGACATCCCAGTCTTTAGAGAGGTATGTGGGCTTTCTGGGAAGTTTTTTGAAATTGATAACTTAGAATCTTTAGTTGCAGGTATTGAACAGGGTCTAGGAGAGGCACTTGATCCAAATTTGATAAACGATCGTTTAACTCTTGCATCTAAATTTTCCTGGGATAATGCTGCAGAAAAAATGGCTTTGGTTTATAAGGATTTTACTTGATAAAAACTTATTACTTTTAAAATAATTCAAACTTTACTTGCTTAAGACTCGACGCTAACTCTCAGTCCCCTACTGTTAAACTATCAATTGATCTAGCACACTTTTGGTTGCAGGTCTCATTTTGAAAGATTAATTTCACCCAAAATTTTTTAGGCTAAGTAATCAAACCAGATTGTACTTAATGATAAGTGATAGGCTATTTACATATGCTAATCCCAGTAAATGAGCTACTAGAAGACTTTAATGTTAAACCTACAAGCATACTTCATGTAGGTGCACATCTTGCTGAAGAATCTTTGGAATATGAAGAAAATTTTAATGTTCCCGTTTTATGGATCGAAGCTCAATCAAAGTTATGCTCTGAACTAAGAAGAATTCTTAATCCAAAAATGAATACGGTTATTGAAGCATGTGTCTTTGACAAAAATGATGAACTATTAACTCTTAATATTTCTTCTAACTCACAGTCAACAAGTATTTTGCATTTTGGTAGTCACGCTATTACTTATCCTGATATATTTGTGTCAGAAGGTGTTGTTGTTAGAACAAAAAGATTGGATAAAATACTTGAAGGAAGAAAAGTTCCAGATTTTGTAAATCTAGATATTCAAGGAGTTGAGCTAAGAGCCTTAAAAAGTTTAGGTGATTTGATAACTCAAGTTAATGTGGTTTATACGGAAGTTAACAAGAGAGATGTCTACGAGGGTTGCGACTTAATTAAAGACATTGATGATTACTTAGGTGGCTATGGTTTTAGGAGAATTGCTACCAGGTGGGTTTTTAAAGCCGAATGGGGTGATGCGCTATATATTAGTTCAAACATTGAACCTAGAAGCTTTAGACAATTAGTTCGAAGCAAGTTTAGGTCATTCAAGCATACTGTGTATTCTTCGAAGAACATCATAAGACGCGTAAAGCTATTTTCAAGTTTGATCAAATAGATTTATCACTCTTATTTGATAGGTATACAGGAATATATCAAGAAAGTACCGCCTTGTTTTACAATGGTTTTCATTCAGTTTACGCTCGCATTAAAGTGCTTGTCATACATTTTCGATTCCTCGGCTTAATGAGGTCCAATATAGAGGATTAATCTTGGTCTTACCTTAAAATTACAAAATAATTTAATTACGGGAGCAATAATTCTTGTGAATTATCATAATCTTGAGTATGGAAAAAGTTGCACTACAAGATTGTTGAAGAGTCTTTATCAACTAATAATTCTATCCTACTCCTTATTGAATTTGTTATTGAAGTATCTCATAATTCTGTAAGCGACTCTGTTCTTTCTGAGCCTTTTCCTTATAGATTGAAAGCCACCATAGAGATATCTATTGTGTTTGGCCCAATAAACAAATGACTCATTGTTTTTATAAATTCGGGCGTCTTTTCGCCAAGTGTGTATTATGTTTTTATTCTGGAATTTACGAATTGGAATTGGCATCGTACCGACCCAGCTACTCCGCTGATTTGCGAAATATGGGGAATTGGGGTCTGTTGATTGATGAGTTCCTCCCCAACCTTGATCCAAAAGTCTGCTTGCATTCGGAGTGGCTAAAAAACCCGTTTTAAGGTAACTATCTATTTTAGAATCCCATCCCATAGTACACATATCTTGCAAGAGGAATGACAGAGAAAAATGCTTCCATGTATTTTTAGTCAAGGCCCCAGCTTGTCCATGCAGCCCAAACCTCAACAAACTATATGTAGACCTATTCAGTTCAGTATTAGATTCGAATGAACCCAGGTTAACACCTCGAAAAGCTTTGCAAGATTCATATTTTTCACACATTTCGTTCACGAAATGCAATGCGTCGAAAGCAATTAAAGTATCCTCCTCAATCCCAAGCACCACATCAGAATTCAACAAGTCAAAACATATTGAAGTTCCAAGAATTCGGTTCTGATTTATATTTCCTAACGTAATTTCATGATATTTCTTAACTCTAACAACTAAATCAAAATGCTTTTCATACCTAGTAACAATTTTTTCAACATCTGGGTAGCCGGTTTGTAATACTAAGACCTTTTCCCAATATTCAGCGCCATGCGAATTAAGCACGCTTTCGATGCAACTTGTTAAGAGCTCAGCTCTAGAATTTGCAAAAATAACTAGCGATTTCTTCAAAACAAATCCTAAGCGATATTTTCATTTATTTCTAAATTACCCACCTAGCAATTATAACATTACTTTAACAAGTCTCACTATTTTTTGGCACCTCATACTAGTGCTTGCCTTAAAGATTCTAGTACCTTTTTTCAAATACTTAGTCTTATATGTTTTTTACATACCATTGTACAATTTCACCAATACTTTGTTTCATACCATGATTCGGAGACCAACCAGTTTCTGAAGAAATAAGCTGAGCGTCCATAAATTGGCTCACAATTTCCAGAGATGGTTTATCAATGATGGTGTGCTTAATCGGAACTCCAATTTCAGATTGAACTAAATTAAACAACTCTAAAGTAGAAAAAGCATCACCAGAAGAAATATTAAAGGCTCCTTTGGAATTATCATTTTCAGCGTAATCCAACAGTTTGATATATGCATTTACAGCGTCGTCGACATGTATATATTCTCGAAAATCTCTACCACCATTTCTTATAGTAAATTCACTTTTTTTGATATGTGAATAAACTATTCCAGGTATAAGCCGTTTACGATTGTAATCCCCGATTCCGTAAATATTGCATGCTCGCGTAACTATTATTGGCAAATTATAAGAATTTCGATAAGAACTCGAGATTAAGTCTGTGGCCGACTTAGAAGCATCATATGGGTATACCCCATTTAAGGGATGGTTTTCCAAATATTTTTTACCAACTAACTCCCCGTAGGCTTTGTCACTACTGGCCACAATTATTGCTTTACATTTACCGTACTCTCTTAGACTTTCAAGAATATTCAAGGTTCCCACAATATTATTGTAAAAAGTTGGATACGGATATTTCAATGAGTCGTATGCCTGTGTTTGGGCTGCAAGATGGACAAAATGAGTTGGATCAGTTTTTTGGATAAAGTACTCAATATCTTGTTTATCAGAAATATCCCCATAAACTTTGGTTACGTTTGAATCCAGAATACTTTTAGAGTTCTCATCTTTGATTAAGACATTTACTTCATACCCAACTGAAATCAATTTATTTACTAAATTAGACCCTAGGAGCCCAGTGGCACCCGTAATTGCAAATCGTTTTTCCATTCCACTAAATTACTATACATCTATCCAATTTTCCACTCACATCGAAACTTTTAATCACGCATCTTCCAGCATCAAAATTCTTGGAAAAGCCTAATTAATCACGACATAGCTTCAATAAATGTGAGTTAAGATCTTATTTAAGTCATAGCTCAATAATTTTGATAATCTTCAACAATGGTCTTTATAGTTAAGAATCTAAAAACGCTCGCTCAGCAAAGTCAGGCCCGCGAGATATTTGACTCAACCTGGTCCTTGGATGCTGGAACCGAAATAACTCCTAACCTACTGCAGGCAATGGTTCACAGTGGTTCATATCTATCTGGTGTATTTGTTGAGAACAAAATAGTTGGCGCTGCCTTTGCATTTCCTGCAACAAATAGTGGATTACACCTTCACTCACATATGACTGCTGTATTGGATGAGTATCGAGATAAAGGTGTTGGCTATGCGTTAAAGATCGATCAGTGGAACTGGGCGAAGAAAAACAACTACCCCCAGCTTTCTTGGACCTTTGACCCATTGGTAAGACGAAATGCAAAATTAAATATAGTAAAGCTAGGAGTTAATATCTCTGCCTACTATTCCAATTTTTATGGAGCGATGCCAGATGCGTTAAATGCTGGGGATGAATCAGATCGTTTGATGGTTTCATGGAGCACAGATAGAGATGAACCAAAGGCAAGAGAGTTAATTACTCACCCAAAACCAGATGATATTTTGATTGAAATTCCAGAGGATATTATTGTGATTAGATCTAGGAATCAAAGCGAAAGCATGAAATGGCGTAGGCAGGTAAGGGATCAATTCCTTGCTGCTTTTGAGAAAAATGGCAAAGTAATTGGCTTTTCAACAAATAATGAATATGTTGTGCGGATATGAGAATAATAGAGATTGAGTTAAGGATTATTCAACTACCACTAGTACGTCCTTTCAGAACTTCATTTGGCACCCAAACATCGCGCCAGGTTTTAATGGTGAAGGTGGTAAATGAGAATGGCACAACTGGATGGGCTGAGTGCGTGGCAATGTCTGAACCTCTTTATTCACCTGAGTACACATATGCCTGTATTGATCTGATTAAAAGATTCTTACTTCCGGCATTAAAAAAGGCTGGAGATTTTAGAGCAGAAGAGGTTGCCACCATATTAAAACCCTTCTTAGGTGGGCAGATGGCAAAGGCCTCCCTTGAAACTGCAATTTTAGATGCCCAATTAAGAGATGAGAAAAGATCACTTGCTGCATACCTTGGTGCTACTAAAAGTAGGGTTGAATGTGGTGTATCTGTTGGAATTGCAAACAATCTAGATGCTCTAGTTGAAGAGGTTAAATCCTATGTTGATGCAGGGTATCGAAGAATTAAACTAAAGATTGAACCAGGTTGGGATATAGAAGCGGTTAAAACAATTAGAGAGATTTGGCCAGAGATTCCATTACAAGTAGATGCAAACCAGGCTTATTCAAGAGATGATGGCAAACACCTATCTCAGCTGGATGAATTCAATTTGTTACTAATTGAACAACCATTGGATGAGCATGACATTTTGGGACACGCACTCCTTGCTAAAGAGGTTAAGACACCAATATGTCTTGATGAATCAATTATCTCTTTGCGATCTGCCCAAGACGCGCTAGCTCTAAAAGCTACAACAGTTATCAATATCAAACCTGGCAGGGTTGGTGGTTACTTAGAGTCGGTGAAGATTCATGATTTGTGCGTGAAAAATAAGATTCCAGTTTGGTGTGGTGGCATGTTAGAAACTGGAATTGGCAGAGCTGCTAATTTGGCGCTTGCTGCTCTACCTGGTTTTACATTGCCAGGGGATACATCAGCCTCTGCGCGCTACTTTAAGCAGGATATAACAACGCCATTTGTAATGGATGATGGTTATTTAACTGTTCCAACAGGAGATGGCATAGGGGTAACTCCTGATATGGAGTTTTTAGATTCAATTACTATCTCTAAAGAGATAATTCTTTAAGTGAGTAATAAAA
>Ga0247843_1005674_pt1 | contig 17102 bp, 15 predicted proteins | sample LaCruzMarch2017__FD_192420 | JGI IMG/M metagenome (GOLD analysis project Ga0247843, IMG submission 192420) | Freshwater microbial communities from meromictic Lake La Cruz, Castile-La Mancha, Spain - LaCruzMarch2017_8m | ecosystem: Environmental > Aquatic > Freshwater > Lake | place: Spain... | reverse complement strand
CATCTTTGGACGGGACAAACGAAGCTAAGAGTGAAAGACTTTGAGATAGCGAATCCTACTAGGGCTAACGCAAAAGTATTTTCCCTTCAAGTCAACAGCAACAGTAGCCATCACGGCTGCCAGCGCCGAGGTCTTTTTTTGTTGTCCCGCCACATGCACATCACACTCTCTCCTCCTCCCAAATCCTCTCCGCAAACGATGGCACACTACGGGAACAACGGACACCAAGAGCAGGGGAACGGCAACAGGGATGCCGTCGACCGCATCGACCCCGGACGGATCTTCGTCGGCGGACTGTCGTGGCAAACGACCGAGGAAGCCCTCGCGCGTCACTTCGAGAAGTACGGCCACGTGAACTCGGCCGAGATCATGCGCGACAAGGTCACCGGCGATCCGCGCGGGTTCGGATTCGTGCTATTCAGGGACGACGGGACCATCGACGAAATAATGAAGGATCGACCGCACGAAATCGACAACAAGGCGGTGGACGTCAAGCGCGCGCAGAAGGCGATACCAAGGACGGAATTCATACGCGATAAGATCGCACGGGGGATACCGCCCCCGGGGAATAATCATCATTACCATCCTCGCGATGCGCAGGATCCGAGGGTGAGTCGAAATATATTAATTGCCCTTTTTTGTGTGTGGTGGGGGTGGTGGATATATAACGCATTTTGTGTTTTTTACCACCGTGTAAGAGAACCTGATTTGCTAAATTAAAGAGAATCCCCCCACACCCCTCATTGATTTTAACACTCCAAAATAGGACCGAGAGCACGACAACGACGGAGGACCCGGACCGATGCCCAAAAAACATCGTCGAGAATCGGACATGAGGCCATCGTCGCCCGTGTCCAAGCCATGGACGCCTCCGCCCGGATCGACCAATAGCGGCAATAATGGCCGTTCTTCTGGCCCGCCGCCCTCCCTCGCCGACCTGTGCGACGTGCACGTCGCGAGTCCCGACCGTCTATCGGTCGTCGAACCGGGACTGCTTCGCTCGTACGGCGGTCGTGCGAAGTTCGGCGGCAGGGTGGAATGCGTGCGATGCTTCGAATCGAATCTCACCGTGCGCGCGGCACTGTCCAATGACGGACACGGACGCGTGCTCGTGGTCGATGGGGGCGGATCCAAACGCGCGGCATTGGTGGGCGACGAGTTGGCCAAATTGGCAATCGATAACGGGTGGTGCGGATTGATACTGCATGGATGCGTACGCGATTCGTCCGTATTACGCACGATGGATCTGGGCGTACTCGCCGTGGGCGCGCACCCCGTCAGGAGCATCAAGACATACCCGGGCGAGAGGGGGGTGAATGTAAACTTTGGCGGGGTGGAGTTCGTACCGGGACAGTGGGTTTACAGCGATATGGATGGAGTTCTCGTGTCGGAGAATCCGATTCATCTTGATGATGGTCGTGGTGATGGTGGTCATTAGGTAGCCCCCCCCCCCCGCAAGCGGGAATTCATGATAATATACGATCGTAATTGGAGTCGAAAACTACGTGAGGAAATTAGTAGTCCGTAATAGTATTCGACCAGGATTGGCAGTTATGTTTGTGAGGGGATTGTGTGACGATAGTGAAACATATGCGTACGGATGAAACAAAATGCATTTATTGATGTGGGGATAATATTTTACAACGGATCCCAATAGTAATATAAGATATATTCTAATACTTCTGCTGTAACAGAAGAAACAATTGTTACAACAAATAATGACGTTACATGTTTGGGATAACAGTACATGTACCCTATATTCGTTTACTGCTAATACCTATCATCATTACCTTATCGTGATTTCTGAAAATTGATATTGAAACGAATAAATTGGAAGATTTTCGTCATCATCATGTGCAAAATCATCATCTACTACTAATACTATGTTAGTTCTACCACTATGTCACCGAAATCATATTATTTTGACGTCTGTCGTCAGAACAAACGGTGGACGACAGATCTTTTGTTGCAGTATCAACCATTCGATTTCCATACATTGCCTTCAATAGGAGCTGTGCCACAGAACAGCTGAACCCGAGCACGTTCGGGAAGTATATATTAAAGTCATTCGCTCTCCACCAACCCAGTACAAACCAGGCAACACAGCTTACCAAACTTGCCAGTGTGAAAGGGAGTGGTATTGACGCTGCCGACTTCGTTTTGATTACTTGTTGGATCACTGCAAGAGGACTCGCAAAAAGAATGATGCACATGATCACCCCCTCCTTGCCAATGATGTCAATCGCAACGCCGGATTGGGCAAGTAGCGTCGAGTGGAGTTCGAGAGGTTCATTATCTATCCCAACACCACTAGCTGCAATAGCCGCAATACACATATTGATTCCGATAAGTGCACTCATCCCAAACATGTGCTGATTGGCGGTTCCGGGTAGATTTTTAGTTTCTGGTCCACATGTTCTGACAAATACTGTGACATATATCAGGCCCAACGCCACACCCGCAATGTTGGGTATCCACACGCTCTGTAGGTCGATTAATACTCCATACACGAAGAATATAAAGCAACAACACACCATACTCGTGTAGGGCAATAGGGGCAAACTTCCAACGGTTTTGGTGCGGAATATTTGTACTATTGTGGGTATGTGCGATAGATTTACCAAGATGGTTGAGACCGGAGCCAGTATGCTACAAATGTCCACAAATGCCGACCAAGCCGATGACGATTTGCCGATACTGCCTATCATCTCTTGCACTGGTACTGGCTCGAAATATAGTCCCTGAGCTGTAATTCTCGATGCCAAACATCCGAGAACTATGACGATGACTGTCGCAAGCATGGATGGGAGGGGCATATTCATATGTATGGCGAGGCTCTCTTTCGATGGGTCTAAAAGAAGGGGTTCAACCTACCCCATAAAATCCTGCGCGGCGCAGAATTTTTCTTCGTGGAACCATCTCCTTCAGAGAAAACAATGCCGCTGACGGGTGCAAAGGGTCATGAGGATCCCGAGATGGTGGTCGTGGGAAAGGAAAATGTGCGTCGTCCCTCTTTGTTCTTCTTCGGTATGTCCCTCTCCCTGTTCTCATCTTCCTCCTCTCTTCCCCTCTTTTTTATCCAAAAAAAATACACAACAAACAGGATCAACCATCCATTAACGACTATTACAAGTCATTGGCCAAGAGTGAGAAACCAATAAAGTATCAACATGGACTTGGGAACTACTCGAACGTTACATTTGGAGATGACCGTGTGAGTTTCAAAAAATCCATGTCACAGGTAACATTCCAACCTTCGGCCGAGGTGGCTGACAAACTAAAGATAAAAGATGAGAAGAAGTCAAAGAAGCAACGGATGTTAGATTATGAGGAGGCCAACAGCATCGTGGGACCGATGAAGATCCAGGAGATGGAACAAATGATGCGTGATAAGCTACAGCAACGTACGAAGACGGGTCCCTTCCAACTTCGTAAGACATTTAAATACTTTGATCGGGATGGATCCGGTGGGATTGACTTTTCTGAATTTCAACGTGCGATGGAATTGATGGGGTTTGCATTCACTGACATACAACAGCTTGCATTATTCGCACGGTATGATGAATCATACTCCGGTGAGGTGGATTATAGTAACTTTGTCCAAAAGGTTATGGAATCGGACTTCAAGGGCGTATCGAGTGTGAGTAAGAAGGCTCTGAATGCTCTCGTGACATCCACTTTCTTACGCCAACAGGCTGGTGGTACATCACTCGAGGGTGATGATGATAGTGACGTAGACGCCGATGAATTGAAATCCTTTCGACGAGTGGAGGTGCAAAAATTATTCAACGTGATTGATGTTGATAAGAGTGGCATTATTGAAAAAGATGAAATGGCCCATCTTTTACAAATTCTTGGTGTAACTCTTTCCGTCGAGGAGATTGATATTGGATTTGCAAAGCTGGATACAGATTCAGATGGTGCTGTAGATTTCAATGAATTCTATCAATGGTACGAGGATGTTTTAACTCTGTAGGCGGTGATAGCACTCTCAGTAAGCTTGGAAATGTTATAATAAGTTCACTAAGCTTAGATAATGTTGTTACGCTTAAGGCTGACTGAATCTTCGAACGCACACCTATCGTTTTCACATCATGTTATTTCCAACATTTCTTTCGTAGATATCGTTATCACTCAACTTTTCCCACAGCCCCTCTCGTCATATAACGTGTATGACCTTTGAAGTTGAATAGCTAATATTTAAGACACATGAGAGAGGATGTAATCAAACTTTATTGGTGATCGTTAAGTAGATGTTCATACCTTGGTAGTCCTACACTTGACCTATTGCCATAAATTGCCTTCAATAGTAGCTGTGCAATTGTACAACTTAATCCCAATAAATTCGGAAAGTAGATATTAAAATCAGGATTTGAGTTTCCATGCCCTAACCCTAATCCCACCACTGACCAGGCAATACAATTGGCCATACATGCCAATGTAAATGGTAGTGGTATCGACGCTGCACTCTTTGTTAAGATGACATTCCGTAATGCAGATAATGGACTGGCGAATAGTATTATACATATAATAACTCCCTCCTTACCGATAACTTCGGCTGCGCCATTACCACCATACAATCCAATTAGCATACTATTAAACGTAATTATTGTTACAACTGTGTTGTAATGCATATCTATCGTTCCGGGTAAATTCACTGCGGTTGCTGTATTACAATTATTGCGAAATATCGAACAGTAAAATATACCCAAGAACCATCCAACACCATTACTCATCCATACATTCTGTAAGTCCTTCAATAAACCATATGCTATCCAAATAAAACAATTACATACCATACTGGAATACGGGAGTAATGGATAATTGCCAACCGTTTTGGAACGTGATATTTGATAGATCGTGGGAAGTGGTGCTAGGAAGCATAGTATACCCACGTACGGTGCTATGATATTACACAGTTCGATGAAGGTGGTGGCGATTGATGATAGTAATGGTGATGGGGTGTCACTGTCGTATGAAGAAGTGGCCATGGTTGAACGAGGCGAGGTTGGAATATTTCACACAAAACAAATGCTCAATCAAGCTCAACTGCACGTTAAGCGTTTCAATGGTGAAGTTGTTTAGTAAAAGCAAGGGCAAGTCCGGGCCGTCAGCGTCACCAGCACCAACGAAGGCAGCACCTGCCGGTGTTGTTTCTTCCAGCGCTGCTGCTGATATACGTGCCGAATATTACGCCAATCGGAACGATAATACTACCAATAGTAGCAATGGGGGTGTCGGTGCACGCACGATTACTACCAACGGTGCTGCTGGTGGTGGTGGTTCCGCTCCTCCTAATCCATTTGCAGATGACAGTGACGACGAGGACGATGGCGCGATGACCAATGCTAATAATGGAGGAGGAAGAAATAATAATGCAATTCAATTTGATGTAGTTGCCCCTGCTATTGATCCACTGGCAGCATTTCGAAAAACTCCGGCAAAATCAACGATGCCACCCACAACTGCTCCAAATCCATTTGCCGATGATGATAATGATGATGATGATGAGAGTAATGTGATACTGCCTCCACCTCCTAACAGTTGTAGTATACACCCAGCCAATATTGTGCAACGGAGCACTGCAATGACGAACAACAATCCATTTTGCGACGATAGTGGTGACTCAATACTGCCTACTAAATCATCTACTGCCAATCCATTTGACGATGATGAGGAGGAGGAGGAGAAGGACAATTCCTCCAGACGACCAATGGATTTACTAGTAGGAATGGGGAAAATGAATTCGAAACGTCTAAATGCTGACAATGATCCGTTCCTTCAGGAAGTCATGTCAAACCGTAAATCACCCAAGGCTATCCCACCTCCACCTCGTCGTCCTGCTCCGCCTCCACCTAAACCTGCTCCTGTGGTAATTAATTCTACTCGCACAACTAGTAATCCATTTGAGGATGAGGAGGAGGAGGAGGAAGAAGAAGAAGTCATTACAGCAAGAGCGAAGTCAATGGCTGCTTCCGGGGTAGCCGTGGCTATACCACGTTCACCTTCTACGCGTATGAACAATTCTACAAAACAACCATTACCACCACCTTCTTCATCTGCACCAGCACCACCGGTAGCAGCGTCGCGAGAAAGTATTGATGAGCTAAGAAATCGATTGAGCGGTGGGGGTGGTGCACCACCACGTTCGGCACCCTCCTCCAACCCTCCTTCTGGTTCAGCTGCCTCGGCAGTGAAACAACGTCCCATAACTGCACCAATATCTACACCTTCGGAAGGAGGTGATAAGAAGTTATCATCTGCGGGGGGGGTTGGTGGTAACGCCGTGGGGTTAACATCATGGTTGCGTGGGAATAAAAAAGTGGATAGTGAATTGTTAGTAGGGAGTGGTAGTGCGGTTGGTGACAAAAAGAATGCAAATAATATTTCAACATCTACATCACCATTCGTGGATTCGTCAATGATGAAGATGGATAATGCACCAGCATCTTCTGTGGTCGGTGACCTTGAACGTAAAATGCAGATACATAATCTTGTTGGCAATCTCAATGGGAATAAAACCAATATTAATACTAACGGAGTGTTGGGGGGGACGAATAAGAAGCGTAAACCAAAGAAGAAGAAATGTTCGGTCGTTACACCATGGCCATTTGATAATTATCATGAGGTACAGCAGGAGGCAATGTATGAAGAGTTGGCAAGTCGTGCTGCATCCGATTACAATGGTGCAGGCACTGACCATGGAGAGTATGCATATGGAGGAGAAAGCAACAACAATAATGATACAAAGAAGGATGATAATAGTCGGTCAAGAGCGAAGGCAAATCAAGGGTGGGCAAAACTTAAGACTGCCAGTCAAAGGGGAGGGTTCGGTCGATTTGCAAATGTCGTTACTATCGCTGCTGGTGGTGATGGTGGTGGCGGCGGCATGAACAACAATAATCGTGATACCATCACCTACGAACGTCCAGAGGAACTGCCAAGTATAAAGGAGGCTGTGAATGATCTACCATTAATCGACTTTGAGATGAAGGCAGAGGAACGTGCAATTAATATTGTCTCGACGTGGCTATTTGATGCTGGTCTTATTGACGAATTATTAGTGAATGGTGCCACTGTGTCCACGCCACATCAACAGCAACAGATATCGTCGAATGCCACGACAATGTCCGAAAAGACAAGTGAAGGACAAGAAATTGGTGCACATGGGTTCCTCGTGGGTGTGCAGGGTGCCGACTTGAAAATGGACAAGGAAACGAATAAACTACGGACCATGATTCAACGTGATTTGTCCATCATCAATGCACGATTGAATGATGGTGTCGCTGCCAGTGGTCTTGAGGTACAGGAACTGGTCAATGCTGTCATAGCCGCGAAGGAGGATATTGGCAGATTACGTGAACTGACGACATATATATCTGACGAGCATGGTCCTAATTCATCAAGACGAGATGAATTCCTATTGGCCAAGTATCCGTATTTACGTAAGGCAATTAATGCACGACGGAATATTAATCGGTGTTTCCGTGAACTTGACTTCTTTGGTCATATCCCCTCAACATGTGAACGATTGCGTGATGATTTGAATTCGGGAGAGTATACCGAAGAGGAATGGACTACGATAAGGAATGTATCAATGGAGCATGTTGAACTTGAGATTATGCTTGTTGAGGCTGAGGATAGTATGAAGTCGGGTGCACATAGCTTTAATGATGCCGTCGTGGATACCTTTCTTGAGGCACATGTTCAGAATGTTTGGGAACTCGGAGATGAGATACGTATGCGTATTCTATCTGGGATTGGTACCGCATTTGAATTATCAAAGTATAATCCATCGGGGATGGTGGCGTTGGTTGAGGCCGTGGAGGTTTACGAACGTGCAGCCGAGACCTTTGAGAAGAAGAGGGGCTGTGGTTTTGGTGCCACTAGTAATGGCGGTGACAATAGGTTGCGATTCACTGATATGAGAGCTGCAGCATTAGAGCAGCTGTATCAGGACTTTGAATTGAGGGGCGTGGAGATGTTTCGGGGAGTACACGAGCATGTACGTTACAACCAATTGAATTGCTGCATATTTCAAAGTTGTTTTTGTTGTTGTTTTCACTAATGCACATTCAATATTTCCCTTATCATATCATAGGCGGCGGATTTGGCAGATGAGGATGATGCTGCCAACGTTGGATTCACAGCCGTGTTAAAAGCGGCGACCGAACTTGTGACAGAGATAGACATCGTCAAGGATCAAATGTCACCTTGCTTCGCCCCACATTGGCATGTTGAAGCATTGTGGAGTTCATGCGTCGCTCACGTATGTTCTAATCATATTGTACAGCAAATTGGTGGCCCGGATGGTCAGAGTTTACCCGACCTGACTATTACACAGTTGCTCGAGCTGGTAGCGTGGGTGGAATACTTCCGTGAAACGATCGAAGAGACATTTCCTGTTGTTGCGTTACTGCGGAATACGAAGAAGACGTACTATGATATGAATGGTCCTGAGTTGTTCACGGGTGATAAGAGGACTGTGAATATGAAGAATGCAACCGAAAGTATCGCATGGGTTAACAATATGTTGTGGGAAGTTCATCGGCTTGCACAAGAGGAGTTTCTTGTAAGAACAAGAAGCCAAACGGATGAATGGCTGGACAAGGTCTATGGATCGGAATCAGTGAAGAATCAATCTGCCGAGGGCAAACTTACCACATCATTATGTGAAGATATATTCTCTTTTACAAGCGTTCAACTTCAAACTATCAGAGAACGACTGTCAAAGAAATCGGATGCTCTCATCCTCGCCGTGTGTATCATTTTATCACACATGCGTTCAAAGCAGGTGCATGCACGAAATAATACGTTGCAAGATTTGGAAACATGCTGTGCTGCATCAAATGACTTTACTCGTATGAGTGAAAAGACTGAAGATATGGTCGCCGAGCTCATGTCAGGGTGTGAATTTTCAGAGGATATGGTGGCAACATTAGAGGCAAGCTGTGAAGAGTTGATGGGCGTTTATAGCAGTGACGCTGTCTACTCGGCACGGAGCGTGCATATATATGTATTTGATCCAATTGAAGAAGAGATTGGTGTTCGATTATTCGAAGAGGATTGGGAAAATGTTATGATCGACAATGACCTTGCCATATCATTGGTTCGTACATTAGAGGACTTTCATGAAGACTTGGTACATTACATGGATGATTTTATGGTTGTTAAGAGTATGATGAGTCTAATGTCTGCGACTGTTATATTTTATGCCAAGTGTTTGTTGCAAAGAGCAGAGACACATCGGAACAATAAGAAGCCTTATTTTGGAGATGTAAAGACAGCTCTCGATCGAATGACGGGTGATATCAAAGTTCTGCGGGATTACTTTGAAAGTCTTGTTCCGCAAATGCCAACGTTGAAGAAGAATGTCGATAAGGACTTTGAAATCCTCACCACAATACACGAATTATTGAGCATCGCTGCTGGCATTTCTGTGAGCGAAGTCGAGGACTTTATTTTGGTATTGCAAAAGCGTGTTAGAGACGTTGGTATTACCAAGCATATTGTTGGTGACTTGTGGCATCTTGTTGCACCAACCGAAGAACGATATGTTTGGGAACTAGTCGAATCAATGGAAGAGCGCCTAACTGCTATCGCTCCTCCCGACGATGCACTCGCATTAGAGGTGAATGATCGAGCGTATGTCAAAGGTCTACGATTGGATGAAATGGCGGTCAAGTTAATAATCAAGAGTCGCAGGAATAGACCAATAAAGGCATCAGCAGTTGAGAACATTGTGAAGAATTGGGGAAAGACATGGTTTGCCGGAAATGAAGATGTAATCCACGACGAAACACCTTAAAATGAAAACATAATGTACCGCTACATATGTAATCAATCGAATTCCTTGATAGTGGTATTCTATGATTTAGTTCTATTTTGCGTCGGGCAGAATGTTGCCCAACATTGTCAATATCTAAAGTGAAGCATGTTTCTAACCTCTATGTTTATTCTCCCAGACTTCAGCGCACTTGAACAGAGATTGTCATTATTTGTGTCCCACCCTCGTTTTTTCTCCTATTGTATTTTTCACAAGTCCCAAATACTCTTTTCATGTCCAAGTACACGTCGGACATGACTCTCTACCTCTCGACTTGCCGAGGACGACAAAAAGATATTATCCACGACTGCCCATGCTTTTATGCTATTGGGCGAGCATAAACCATGTAGCCTATCTGCATCACGGGCCGCTGTGAGTGCGATTTGAAGGGCAACGTTGGTATCTTGTTCGTTACTGGTGGCGGCGGTGGTGGTTGTCGACGTTGATGATGCCGTGCCTTTTTCATATTCCACACCGTCTCTATACTTGAGTGTTGATTTGGTGCGACCTGTAGTAAGTGTCGGGCTTGTCACTGTCCATGTCGAGAGAGAGGCACGAGTAGATAGTCGTCTAATTGCTGAAGCCATGTTAGTCCATGCCTCCGATGTGCCAGCGATCGCAAGTACGAAGAGTAAAAGAAGGGTTGATTGAACTTTCACCATCAGCTTTTGAGCAGAGGTAGAGGATGGTCGTGCAGCAAGGAGGAGGATGCACAGCACTTCTTTATGAGCACGGAGTTGAATATCTTCGGTGGCGGGCTGTGAGTCGCTTGAACGGAAAGCTCTTTGAGTCGTGGAAGCGGGATCGTTATCATACGACTCGTTGGAGATTGACTTCGTCTCTGGCGACGCGAGACGAGACCGCGAGACCTTGGTCTCTTTCTCAAGCCTGCTGGTCTTTTGTGTAGGAGCGGAGGACATTCATTGAGCTTCAAAGATAATATGAGCTCTTGTAGTGGACAGTTCAGGTGACCCAATTTCGATACAACAAACAAGAGAAGAGAGATGACTGCAACAGCAGTGAAAAACAGTAGTAAAATGGAGAGCATAGTTGAAGCAGCAGTATCAGCAGCCACACTCACCCTTGTTCCCGAACATTCACCAACAATACTGAATGCATCAAATCATACCATGGTTGTCTTTCAAGAACGGGGGACATTTTATAATTGTCAGGTCCTCCGACCTGGAGAGGCCGTGAGTATGACAGTCCAACAGACGGGTGGATTTCCATTATTGCCCTACCGAGTGCATGCTATTGTGGGGGATGAAACCTCGCTTCCCTCACGACGAGACTCGACGAAGAATTTAATTAAAGAGACGGCTGTCCCAGCTGCATTTATAGCTGGATGTTTTGCCACGGCAATATCCGCGGGTATGCTTGTAGGTCCATCAGTTGCATTGGCACCACTCGTGTCAGGAATGGTAGTAAATGGAATTGTTATTGATTCAACTGCATTGGCGGCAGGAGTAGTCATGTCCACACGAGCAGGTGCTGTTACTGATATGATATTGAAAGATAAGCCCACTCATATATTTGCCAAGACTGATAGACTCAAACCTGGACGACGGTATTTGGTGGTAACTGGTGGGTTAGATGATGGACCGGTAAAGATTGAAGAAGTTAAGAAGGGCATTGATACAAAGTATGAAGTGACAGTATTCAAAGGTCCGTTAAATAATGGTGCATTGCAAGATTCGGGTGTGTTCGTGGATGATGCCAAGGAGGACAAGAAGGATGAGATTGAGTTACTGGAAGACAAAAATGAGCACGACGATGAGGAGAAGATAGATGTGGAAATAAAGAAAGGTTACAAGTTCGGCGATATAACAAAGAGTATCATTGGAGGATTTCTGAAATAATACCTGGGTGATGAATTTGATTCTTGTATAACTAGGCACACAACATAAAATAGACTGTATCCTCATGCTATCATCATAGTGTTTGCACATACAAATAATTGTTCCTCCTATTTCTGTCGCCGTCAAACAGGGCATTTAGAATTCCTGCTCCCCCCTCGCCTTGATTCGACCAATATCCTCCTTTCTACCATTCACCGTCCGTTCAATCAAGGTATTACCCACATACTTTTCCTCTATTCTATTCCCATCCTTCTCAAGCGATTGGACTGTAATTCGTTGTCCATTCTGAATAATGGTGCTCGTACTTCGTGACGTTGTTGACATGGTACTGTAGCTCCGAGAAGTTGATCGTGATTGTCCACCATAAGATGTCGTAGAGCTTGTGGTAACTTGAACATTTGGGAGATAATTCTGAAACATACCCCATATCCCTCCGTCGGATGCTGACGCTTGATTGTTAACAGTAGTGCCTCCACCACTACCACGATGACGTTGCTGTCCATCAAAGCGTGAATTAAATAAATCATCCATCGATCGGAATGCATCGGCAAAGAAGGGATCGTTGCGGAATACATCATTGAATTGATCAAATGGATCACGAAATGGATCTCGATGGGTAGGATGTCGATGACTGTTGCCACCGCCACCACCCCCATAAGTTCCTCCATACGTTCCACTACTACTGCCACGGTGGGTCCCACCCATCCTTAGTGACATGTCATACTCTCTCCGTGCTGATTCATCTGATAAAATCTGATATGCCTCATTGACCTCACGAAAACGAATAGTCGCACGCTCCTCATCCCCTATATTACGATCGGGATGATGCTGTACGGCCAAACGACGATATCTTTGTGAAGAGAGAGTTTAGATGATAGTAAAATATTCTCTTAGCTTCTGTATAGTGGACTCTGTGTACAACAATGCATAATTAATATACAACAACTCACGCCTTCTTTATATCCTTTAGTGTCGCATCTCTTTGAACTTCCAATATGTCATAATGCGTCTTCGGCATCGTTTCAGATGATTTCGCCGTACCTACGGCCACCGCTATGGCTGCTACGAGGAGTAATAGGAGGAGACTCGCCGACCGACGCGATGGAGACGACCGACGGCGCAACTGCGATGGAGACGACCGACGGCGCAACTGCGATGGAGATCGTTGCATTCGCACGAAGAAATGAGAAAACTCACGTACATAAATATTCGAGAGTGGGAAGAATCCTCTTCATCCACGGAACCACACAACATGCCGGCAGATGTATCTTTGACACCTAACATAATATTATCGTCTCGTATCTTCTTGGGAAGTTGTTATAGCTTTGACGACTCGGCATTTCATAATTCTAAATCATGTCGGTATTCGAGGTGAGTAGCAGCTTGTCAAATGATTGTCATTTTGGACCCTCCTCACTTGATTCTCAGACCCTCCTCACGCACTTGTCTCGTTGCAATACTATATTGTTATTTTTGAAGTCCTGTGTTGAAAAATTCGGGAGCTCTGTCCTATCCATAGAACTTCTGCAATGTGTATCTGACGGCAGCGAGGCAGGGAAAGATGATGTTGCCGCGGGTGTGGATAGCTTCTACCTACTGTTCGCCGGTGCATTAGTCTTCTTCATGCAGGTGGGCTTCGCCATGCTCCTCGCTGGATCAATTCGTGAGAAGAATGTATCGAATGTTCTCCTTTGGAACTTACTTGATAGTGCTGGTGGAGCGCTGGCGTTCTGGGCTACTGGATATGCATTTGCATATGGTGGCGATGATAATGCCATGCCCAAGACGTTCGTTGGCTCGAGTGGCTTCTTTTTGGCATCATCTGAAATTGACTATCACTTTTGGTAAGTACAACTACGTTGATGATACATCTGGAACCTTTTGTATATTCTTTTGACATTTGAGCGCCTATCAATTTCTCCATCACAAGGTTCTTCCAATATACATTTTCATGTGCCGTATCGAGCATCGTCGCCGGGGCTATTGCAGAGCGGACAAAGATGGCTGCATACTTGTTCTACTCCTTCTTCCTCGTAGGCTTCGTCTACCCCGTCATGGCGCATGCATATTGGTCTTTTAACGGCTTCCTCTCGGCTTTTGCGGGGACGCCGCTGTTTGGTCAGGGAATAATTGACCTAGCTGGTTCCGGTCCTGTCCATTTGGTCGGTGGAGCGGCTGCTCTAGTCATGACAGTCATATTGGGCCCACGTAAAGGACGTTTCTACGATGATGAGGGAATCCTCCTTGATGAGCCGACGCCAATGGGACCACACTCGGTGACTCTTATGTTTCTTGGAACCTTTGGCCTTTGGTTCGGTTGGTATGGATTCAATCCTGGTTCAGTTTTGCTAATTAGCTCTGAACAACTTGGAACAGTGGCTGGACTGGTGGCTGTCAATACCACGCTTGGAGCCGCAGGAGGGGTTCTATCTGGCATGTTTACGAGCACCATCCTCGATGAAAGAAAGACCGGCGTACACACCTGGGATACAACCGCCTCTATGAATGGTTGTCTCACGGGTCTTGTGGGTATCACTGCGGGGTGTGCCACAGTTGAACCGTATGCAGCATTTGCTATCGGTGTTACAGCTGGCTGGATATATTTATTTGCTTCAAAATTACTCATTAGGCTAAAGATTGATGATGCAGTCGATGCCATCCCTGTGCATATGTTTGGTGGAGCTTGGGGGGTCATCGCATGCGGATTTTTCAGTAACCCGTACCGTATGGAGATGGCAGGTCTCCCAACTAATCATGTTGGATTGTGAGTATTCCAACACAATTTTTGTTTTCGTTAGTGTACGATATGAGTCAGAAACCCTAATCGTCATGTGCATTTGATCAGATTTTATGGCGGTGATGGCGTTCTTCTTGGTATCCAAATCATTGGTGTACTTGTCATTTTCGGCTGGTGCTTTGCAGTGTTCACACCCTTTTGCCTCGCCCTTAAGTTTATGAATTTGCTTCGCATTGATACTATCGAAGAGGATGTTGGAATGGACATTAGTCGTCACAAGGGCCCTGCGTATCGCGTTCATGGTGTAGACGAAAAGGCGATCGACAATTTGAATTTAAGCAGGCGTAAGCTCGTGGTTGAACCAGATTCTGATCCTGTTAAGGAGCAGCCTGAGGTTCAGGCTGAGTCTTTGGCTAGCGCTGAAGATCCAGACTATGCAGCCTTTATTAAAACCGCGACCAATTGAGTAGATGTAAGTATTGTGAGATTATGGGAGAACATGTAGGAGGTACGTGTTGCTGTCAAGAGTTGAGTAGATATTATCGTGATGATTAAGATTCAACCAGATTCTGAGCATGCGGTCAATCATTGACGTGATTAAGATTAGTTTATAATCAGATGTGTGTATTTTGTAATGTCGGATGTCTTGCAATGTGTGATAGATTGGGAAGTGTGTGGTACTGTGTGAGAGGAGGGTTAGAAAATCACCAACAATAGCGAATTAATTGATATTGTTAGAACATTTTGTCTAAATCATTCAATCCTATATATCATTACTGTTTCCTACCACTTAAGATACCTGCAAACCAGCACCAGCAGTGACTATAACTTTACTAGTACTACTATCCTCTTAATTGGCCACACCTCTCTTCATTGTACATGACCTATATTCCAGCAGCATACAAATACAAGGAAATTGTTATCACAGAATCAAATGTAAATGTAGGTTGAAATTACTCCCACCCCCTTCATGTTGTCTTCCACTCCCCCCTCCCCCCCCAACACAAGTTCAGCACTACAGATACTATTACCATCTCAGGATACCCCATAGTTTACATCATATCCCAATCTATCAATTTCTTCGTCACAAAAACATATCGTGGACCTAAATTATGTCGACTATTGTAACCTGTAATCCCACGGTGAACACAAACTCGAACACTTTTTTTAGCAGGCACAAGATATGATAGGACATGATCAATAACTGAATCTGCTCCACATGTTACACGACATTGTTTCCTTAATTTAGCTAATTCATTTGTCTTTGATTTCTTCTTTCTCTCCCATGCAGCACTGCTTATCTTTGTAGCTGGTATCATTATTTGGTCAATCCGATGTTTCCACAAAGCAAGCTCCAGTATTGCTGAATAGTCTTTTAATTTGAGATATTCAACAGTGTAAACAGCAAGTTTGATGCGAATATACTGAAAGTAGCTAAAGCACTTGGGAAGTGTCTCAATCAATTTTGTGATATTGTCTCGCCACTCTTTTATCCCAATCAACCTCAAAGTGTCAGCAGTGCTATAATGCATGAGGAAGCGCAATGACTCAATGGAAGTACCTTTTAACCCTTTGGCCAATGTATCAATGAGATCATCCCACTCAATACTCTGATCGGGAAAGAATGCCTTATGTGTGTCAAGTAGATTCTGCATATATCTTACAGGTACATGCTCACTTAACGTTGTCACCATACTTGCCCAAGGAAGAATGTGATGCGGATAGTGACTCTTGATACTGTGACATACGAATTGGATTATCTCACTTGATGCATTTCCCCAGAATAGGTACAATAATGGTAATGCTCCCCATGCATCGTCAGTCACAAGACTTTCAGGATGAGCCTCCACAAGCGCATGAAGTAGCTCAATAGAAATCCTTCTCGAGCATGCAAGGATGTGCAGTGGCGTCATACCCAAACAATCTTGTTGATTGATTGTTAAATTCGATTCATTACGTGATACTTTTAAGCGTGCAAGTGTAATTTCAATTGGGGAGTAAGATTGGAAGTACATCAATTGATGTGTAGGCAGATTGTCAAATCGATGAAGTAATGCCCGCGTCGCAAGATCACTTTGACCAAGTAGATTCAGTAATGCATGACAGTGATGGAACATATTGCCAAATAATGTCTCAGCCGCCATATCATTTCCCATCCCATCAAGACTAGGAATAGCAAAGTTCCGTAGTGATTGGCAATTGGATAGTGCGTTGGTACAGATACGGTTCACTCCCCGTGGTATCTCGACGCTGAATAAACTAGTACAATCACAGAATGTCATTTCGGGTATTTGTGTAGTCGACGGAGGGAGACGCATATTGCACAACCTATTGCAATTGTTAAATAATCCTTGTGATTGTAATACGAATGCTTCGGGTAGATCCAATGATAGTAGTCCCGAATCCGAAAAGGCGAAATTGCCTATAGGGGTAAGTGATGGAGGGATATCATTTATTCGCTCGAGTGAATGACAATTCATAAATGCCTGTTCTTTAATTTCTACCATGCCCTCATGCAGCGATACCTCACGTAATTGAGGAAGATTGTTGAAGGCCTTGCGAGGGAGTGTAGTGACTGACGGGTCGATACGAATGTGAATCACATTGTCAGGGATTGCAACGGTGCCCCCAGCATAGAGAAAGAAGCCTGATGACGATTCATTGTCATCATGTTGTCTGC
>Ga0247843_1005673_pt1 | contig 17111 bp, 10 predicted proteins | sample LaCruzMarch2017__FD_192420 | JGI IMG/M metagenome (GOLD analysis project Ga0247843, IMG submission 192420) | Freshwater microbial communities from meromictic Lake La Cruz, Castile-La Mancha, Spain - LaCruzMarch2017_8m | ecosystem: Environmental > Aquatic > Freshwater > Lake | place: Spain... | reverse complement strand
GGTGAAGAAAGGAGAAAATATCAAAAGCATCAACTCACAGCAAACTCAATCCTGAACAACTAATATCATATTTTTCTTTGTTCTCTTTTAAATCAACCTCATTGCTTCCATTATCATTTTCTGAAGCTTCAAACGGGTTGTCCTTACTCCACTGTGTTATTTCTGACATAATACTACTACTCCTAGTAGAGGATTTGCTGGATTTACTTGACCGACTTGAGGACTTACGTGAACCAACCATTTGGATGCTTGGAGATGATGCTTCCCCTTCGCCTGTACTATTGAATAAAGAAAAGTTAGAAATAAGCATGTCCTGACTTTGCCCGCTTTTCTTCAGCAAGTCCTCTAACATTTTACTATCCATACTCAGATTTCCATCAAAGTTATTTGACAACGCACTATCGTCAATTTCCTTATTCGAATCACTTTCTGACACATCATTCTCATGGATAGGAAGAAGCAATATATTCGTTTCTATCTTGTTCGTTTGCCAAATAGGCTGGGTGCTTTCAGATGACAATAATGTTGTACCAGATCTGGTATCACTTCTTGACCCATCCTCGGTCTCATTCTTAACATCACTCTGTACCACAGCTTCAAAGGGGCAGACCTCCTTGGTCCATTTCGATATCTCTGCCATTGCTGAGAATTTAGTATCTGTATTTGATCGCTTCCTTCTACCGGATGTATTGTCATTATTGCCAGAGGAATTGATCGAAGTAATTGCTTTCGAGACTTCATCCTCCGATTGGCTTGGTTCATCATAATTCTTTAGTTCCCTTTCACTGAACATCGCGGAAAGGCTCATCGAATTATCGAACATACCGCTTCCCATATCCTCCCCCACAGAATTGAATGCGTAGTCATTGCCCATGCTACCTTTTAGCCAGCTTTCGGTTATTGATGATGAGAAAGTCATGATTGTAGAATCACCAGCAGATTTATGCATGACCGGAACCTCTGTCTGCTGATCCTGTTGCGTTGATAAACTTGTATCGTATTGCTGACACTGATGACAGATAGGCAGGTGCTGCCCAACATAGTCCATCGCTTGTCTTGCCACTCCATCCTCCACCGTATAAGGACCATCCGACTGTCGCACATTGTTCGCGTTCATTGCCATAAAACCCCTTTGACTAACGGAAAACGGTAATTGGCCATCATATAGATAGGGATGAAGTGTAAGTAATTGCTGCAGATGCTGTTGTTGACGTAAAAATTGGGCGCGTTGTTGGGGAGAACTTTGCTGCTGCTGATTTCGATAATCACGAGCTTGGCCAGCATGCTGGAAAAGAGTGTTATTTTCTCCAAAAGAAGTTTGAGCAACCTGCTGTTGTTGCCGAATCGTCATCTCCTGTTCCAACGTTTTTTCTAATTCATAGTTCTGTAATTCGACCTGAGTTATCATCTGCTGCGTCCCCATCTCTTTCTCCTGTTTTAATCTTTGTTTTAATTCATAACTCTGCAATTCAACCTGGCCAATTTGATAAACTTCTTTCACCTCCTGTGAAGAAATTGTATTCATTTGATTGAACAGGTCGTTGGCTTGAACTTGCTGATATTCCTGCTGCATCCCCATGTGCCTTGTATTCATGCCTCTATTTGTCTGAACACCCTCCTGTGAAGAAATTGTATTCATTTGATTGAACAGGTCGTTGGCTTGAACTGGCTGATATTCCTGCTGCATCCCCATCTGCCTTGTATTCATGCCTCTATTTGTCTGAATACCCATCCCCCCACTCAACATCATGTTCGTGAACGCTGTATTCCCGCCGCGATGATTCGCATAATGAGTCGTCGTCGTATTATTATTATCATATGCAAATGGATGCTGGTATGTCTCGTCATCAACCACCTCAATCTTCTTCCGACACTCCTGTTGCGTACACAAACTTTGCTGTATCTTCGCTCGTAATTCACGTTCCTGTTTCTCAGCCTCGGGACTTAGAGGTACGGGTATCTTCTTCCGTGAGCGTCGTTTCTTCTTCACGACGGGCGTGGGCGTGGGCATGAATCCCTCACCCTCGCCACCACCATTGTTGAATGGGAACATATTATTCATATTCGTATCGCTACGATAGGAAACACGAGAAATAAAGGCAGTGTTTAACCCTAAAAGTAACTCTATGTGGGGGTGAAATGAGAAATGAGGAAAATCCCAGCTCAAGCGTAGGTAGTCAAGCAACGCAAGAGATGGAAATAATGATGGAAAATCCCAGCTTCGACAACATGACAGCGGCAAGACGATCGTGTGGGTGGGAATGAGGTCGCAGACTCACGTGGAGGCGAGGAAGAAATAGTGAATAATGTCAATTCGTTCGATGGTGGAATAATGAAGGAGGTGACGATGCAATCCACTGTTGCTTCTGCTACAGAAATCGATTGCAACCCGACGAAGTCCCACATGGACGAATCAATTGAACCATATGATTATTCAAAGAATTCCACAATGGAAGCTGAGGTAGATGTCGGGATAGACGGGCACCAGTCTGTTGCTGACATTAACAATATAATCATTGAAACGCCGCGGAAGAAAAATGATATACTCAATACATTTAATGAAACCCCTACCATTGTCGAGGGGGGAAATGAGCTGTCGGCGAGAACTGATTCATCTCGAGATGACAAAATTGTGGCAATAGGGAAATTAGTTGAGAAAACGATGAAACGGTGTACCTTCTCGACTGCTGCAGCTCGTTCTATTGCAGAGGCAAAAGTGTATAGGTATGCAACAAATTATGTTTTAAGCAAGTTAGAAATCTCGGCAATTGATTACGAGTCTAAAGCCAAGATGAATAACCCAAAGGAAGAAGACAAGATGGAAATAGACGAAGAAAACATGACCGAGGTGGAAACAAACGATGATTTTTGTAACGAGCCAACAACCTCGATCGATGAAGTTCTGGCACCAATGGACAACGACACCAAGGGAATAACAATAGACCCAAACCAGTGCATAACAACAAACACGGATGATGTCACAAAAATGAAGGAAGAAGACTTATTCAACCCAAAAGATGTTCGACTAAGCTGCCAAGGCGACTCCGATGATGAAGACGACGAATCAAATGACGATGGCTTTGGGGTCTTGCAGCTACGTCCGCTCATGCGAAAGCAACGGAAGTCAAACATTGCAGCATCTAAGCCCATTCGTATTACTATACCGTCGAATACACCAAAAGAATCAACGAGAAATTTATTTGATGCAGCGGTAGATAAGACCGAAGATGATGTTTTTGTCGAGGACGACCCACTCTCATTCTATTCCACTACTGAGGGTGAAGATGCATGCGATGCCAATTCATCATCGATGAAGGACTTAGCTCATGATCTGCTGGCGAAGTTACAGAATGAAAAGAAAGAGGACAAGATAAAGATTCAAGCGTATTTAAGTGCTAAGTTGGAACAAACTAATTATAACATTCAAAAGGAAATTAATCAAGTACACAAGCAAACTCGTCAATTGAAACAGCTCAATGAAAAGCAACACTGTCAGTTTCAGTCAAACGTTCAAAAGTTTAAAGAGGGTGAGAACTTGTTGCTCCAAAATTGTAACGCACATCAGTGTCAACAATTTGAGGAGAGCAAGGCCGAGATGATGAAGCGATACGAACAGGATATCATAACTCAGAATCAAATACTTCAGGCACATCACAAGAAAAGGCAAGCTGAGGGTCATATGTTAATAAAAGATCTCACTGATAGATGTCACGCACATCATGATTTTTTGATAGCCAAACTTTCAATGTTGCACGAAGAAAGATTCAAACAAAAGCGCAAGGACATTGAGTGCTCTGTTGCTAGTGCATTTCAATCCGAGTCTGTGGCGCGAGGGAAAGCCAATAAGAGCGCCACACACTTAAATACTTCTAATAGTAAAGGGACTGTGTTTGGAAATGTTGTTTCGCATGATGCAGTGTTGAGACAAAAGCAACGCAAGGGCTTGATGAACACGGCTCGTATACAGCTTGCCATTGAAATCCATAACGAAGGCATCATTACAATAACGCGATCAAATCAAGCAACGGATAATGATGATCGAGGTCGGTCTAGCACATTCATTCCATGGGGGCGATCGTGTACTTCACTTTTATACTCGATTGTGATTGGAGAAATCCCTTCCGAATGCAAAATGGATCCAATTTGCCGTGATGGACGTGGAATGCTACGCGGTGGCCTAGTAAAATGTATGATCACAGATTTACGGACAAGTGACGACATTGCAATAAGTGAAAGAGCGAGCACATTTTCACAAGTACAACGTGCAAACAGCAATGCTCACAAAAGTGACATTGATTCCATCGAGCGCCGACTAAATACTGCATTAGTGGCGATGTCATCTATGCAGGCAGAATACGCTGACTTAAAGGACAAATGGGATCAAATTTCTGTGATCCATAAGAAGACCATGGTGCAATTGGAACGAGACTGCCAAGAGCTTGAAAAGTTTAAGGCTCAAGTACATATTTTCTTCGAAAAGGACGGCTCCCCATCGCAAAACTTTGCTGTTGAGAACCAGCAGAAATTTCTGACTGCCATGCTTAAGTATAAGGGCAACTACGAAAGCAGTAAAAGCAATGAAACTGTTTTGGACGAGCATCTTGACATGTCAACCAAGGCAATGAAAAAAAAGAAGAGTGAAATTGATATTGTTCAGAAGGAAATTGTATTTGCCCGACAAGCTTTAGCATCTGCCAAGGGTAGAAGTGACAGCACAACTCTTGCAGTCACCGTTGAATTCATTACAGCCTCACTTGGGAAAATAGCCGAAAAAAGACGATTAAACATTAACAAAATCAACCCAGAGGAATCAAGTGCAATTCCTCAAAAGATGCTTCGCCGCAGGATCACTACAATGTTGAGACCAAGCGTTCGAATGTTATTAGGTGCTATTAATGCTCAATTACCAACGAGTTCATCTCACTCGAAGGACTGCTTTGATATTGTTCATAATGACGATGAGCTAAGCCCAGAGTTGCGTGCGGAACAACTACTTCTACTTGCTCTTCACCCTCCATCTACAAAAGACCCATTGCCTTCTGTCCCTGATCAAGCAAATCCGAACCGAAACTGGGCGGAGCCTGGCTGGCAAATAAGACTCGACAATCCTAGCTACGACAGGGAAACGTCTATTTCGATCATGCCTGTTCGAACCGAAGGACATTTGAGCCAAGCAATGGCTGCAACCTGCTCTTCGTGTGGTCGTCAGGCAGCGGCACTGATCAAGCCTCGACATTTACGCATGCTTACAGATCCATTGTCTTTCGAGTGCCAAGCAAGTGATCCTTCGAACTCGGGATCTGAAACAATAGCGTCACATGCCGCGGTCATTGCCGATCCTCTGTCTGCTACAGACAATAAGTACCGTCTCGGTTACAATTTTGTCTATCGCCCTGAGATTAGTGATGTTGTCGAGAAAGCTACCAAAGATGCAACGAATAATAATAAGAGCCAAAGGGCACCAAAAGTAACTACAACTGCCATCCCTAAGAGAAAACGATCTCCTACAAAGAAGCAAAAAATCGAAGCCCTTGCGGCGAATGATTTGGCAAAAGCTCCCGATCATCATAGACAGCAAATTTCCCCCTCTCACCCACTCCACCAGTCGATATTAGCAGAAAGTACAATCATTCCTTCACAGCAAACTCATCGACCACAGTTTCAACCACAGCACCAGCAGCAGAGCCAACGTCACTTAATGACTCTACCCCAACGATCACCATCACAACAAAATCTACAGTTTCAACAGCAGCAGCAGCAAAACATGGCGGCTATGAGACAGCTTCAGCAGCAGTACCAAGTGAATTCGCAACAGATGCAGTCGAATCCAATGCAATTTATGCATATGCTTCAACCGTCAGTAGGCAGTATATCCATAGTTACTTCACCTCCTGATTTGCAGCCACAGAACAAAAAGAGTGCTTAACATTTCTTGCATTCATGTTCGTCTTTGGTGAGTCGGTTTTATTTCCTAGGAGTCAATAGAAATAGGTAAATAGTTGGAGTATTACTTTAATATTGGTGTTAGTTTCTGCCTAGTCCCTTGCAGTCGATTTAATTGATCGGCATCGTACAGCCGTCTGAGATATCCACTTGTCTTAAGCAATTCGCCTGGTGAGCCATATTCCGCTACCTTACCTGCATCAAGAACAAGAATCTTGTCATATCCAAGAATGGTGTCCAACCTGTGAGCGACAGTTATCACCGTGACTCCCTTCTGAACGAATTCTCTGAGTATTGTATCCTGTACCTGAGCATCTGTTCTTGGATCCACCGAGCTTGTTGCTTCATCAAGGACAAGAATATTACTGCGTTTTACCAAAGCCCGAGATAAACAAATAAGTTGTCGTTGTCCTTGAGACAGATTCATACCTCCCTCTGTAATGATTGTATCTAGGCCCTCCAAGTCTCGAAACTGCCGCGCAAGCTCTGAACTTGATGCTTCCAGAGCCCTCCATGCGTCTTCTGCTGACGTATTGCCTGAAGAGTCTAAATTATACAATAATGTTCCGGCAAATAAAGTCGGCGACTGAGGAATGATAGACAGCGATCCACGCAATCCTTGTAGACTTAACGATCGAATATCAACTCCATCAATTGTTATACTACCAACCTCCTCGATCTCAACAAGACGAAACAGAGTGAGAAGTAAAGAGGACTTCCCGCTTCCCGTTCTCCCGACAACACCTAGGGTCGTACCAGCGGGTACATTTACTGACACTTTTTTTAGCACAAGTGAGGTTTCTGGTGTGTATCTCATGGAGACATCATTGAACTGGATGCGGCCTACAGGCCAGCCTGAATTTATGAGTGCAACCTCACTATCATGGGAGAGCAACCCGATGGAGTTGGACTTGACTTCCTTTAAGTCCGTACCGTCGGTTGTTGACTCCAGATTTATAAGCTCAGACAACCTCTCGACAGACAAAAACTGATTTTCAGCGTCTGTAAACGTTCTAACAGCCCACGTGAGGAGACCAGTAATGCTGAGTGCTTGCGTTAGCCCCCAACCTGCTGCACCAGATTTTAGCTTCCCAGCCCGACTCAGAAACACAGATCCTATAGCCACAGTTAGAACGACAGCATTCCCTAAACTCTCAAGACGGATGGACAGCCATCTATCAAGCGCTTTGACTGAGTAGAAAACAGATATATTCTCATCAATAAGACTTCTGTGCTTATTTGACCAAATACGCTGACCGTTCGGTATCGAGCGAATAGTTTCTATACCACGCAAGGCTTCCCGGAATTGAGTATAGATAGGGGATCGAGACTTCGATTCACATCGCTTCAAATCCCGAGCAGCTGGTCTGAATCTACTCATCGCGTCGATATAAAACACTGCCACAGTTCCAATCGGGATAACCAACAGAGGCGATACTACCCCAGCTAAAGCAATTATGCTAAAGAGTATCTGGAGCGTACAATATATTACAGATGCAATTCCATCAGGCAGAGAGCGATCCACAACCTCTAATTCTTTACCGAATCTGGTAAGGAGCTGTCCACTTGGTGTTCTTGAGAAAAATGATAAGGGTGCCTTGAACACTGAGTGAAGCATTTTCTGATGGACATCACTAGACGCCCTCACTCCAACCCTCATCGTAAGGTAGTTGCGGAAGTACATCGATACTGAAATCATCACAGTTGCAAGGGAAAGTTGATTGAGATATTTGGCAGTGACAGTTGCAGCCATTGTACCACATATTCCCCCGGCATCGGTCCATCTAGCAATAGTAAATTGTTGAAAGAATTGACATCCGTTTGACAACAAATACGCTGCAACTGCACCCGCTATTAGATTAGGACTCTTGACCGATTTAAAGTAATTTTTGTATGTGCTAAGACGAACAGCTCCAGTTGACATTGAGTCATCCGTTGACAGTTGAAATTGATTTCTCCTACCAGACAAAGATGACTCGATTGGTTGAGGAATAGCATCTACAAGGTCTGCATGACTGCTCGAAATTGCAGTGTCATTGAAGACATTGATGCCATTGAAGTTTTCGTACGAAGTACCATAAGCGCTTGCATGTTCCTCTGGATGCACCATGCTATTAAGATCATGACCACGGGATATCAATTCATCATATGTTCCAATATCAACTATATGAGAGCCTGAAGAGGACCCCGAATAACCCATAATAATGACTTTATCACAAATTCTTGGTAGATTTGGGTCGTTGGTAACAAAGAGAGTAGCCTTTTCTTGCCGTAGTCTTGACGAAACACGCTCAAACACAATTGACGCCACTGATGCATCTAATGCGGATAAGGGATCATCTAGAATGAAAACTCCAGCATCTTCATCATATAATGCTCGAGCTAGTGCGACTCTGGATCTCTGTCCACCTGATAGCATTGACCCATCCTCGCCGACATCTGTGTCATGGGCCAAACTCCCTCTGGCCGAAAGGTCACCATCCAACCCAGCATCAAAAATCGCTCTCAAATATCTCTGCTCGTTGTACTCTCGTCCAAAGACGACAGATTCTCTTATCGTTCCTTTTGGAAGCCATGCTTCTTGCGCACAGTAAGCGATAGACCCATGTACGACTACTCTTGGCATGTGCAAGGACCCATGCGAGTCTTGACCTTGGACTGGAGACAATTCACCAATGAGAGATTTGACAAGAGCTGACTTGCCACTTCCGACATCGCCAACAACTGCCACAATCTCACCAGGACCAATGGAGATGGAAGCATTGTACAGCGCTGGGACACCATCCGTACCCGACTCGCCTGCTCGCGCCCAAACAAAACTACTCCCATTTGTCATATCCATTTCAATACTTCCTGCTACACCATCGATTCTATCACGTCGCTCGACGTATGGTGCAATTTCATCCTGCAAAAGGTATGATGAAATCCGTCTAATAGAATTCTTCCCGTTTGCCATAGAATCTATAAGCATCGGATAGAACAAAAGCGGAAATCGTAACTGATTAAACAACGATATCGCTGTAAAAATAGTACTCGCTACTATAGGTCGACCAGTCTTTGCATACGCAGATAGAGTAACCACAAGCGTAATGGTAGGGACTGCATTACTAATTGCTGTGTTTAGGGCACGGATTGATCCGCGTTGCTTCAGTTTTCTTAATTCCTCCTCTCTGTGTCCTTGTACGCCATTCGCAAAGATGTTTTCCCAGACCAGTAGTTTGAGTAGCGTCATATTCACTATGCTCTCGGTTGTTTTTTTCATTCTTTCATCTTTTGCCACAGTCTCTTTCAAATTCAATCGATTTAGGATACGTAACGTAATGGCATTTATTGGTATGGTTGTTAGTAATACCATGACACCCAACAAAACAGGCGTTCCAAGGAATCTGTATAAAAGTGCAGTGTAAATAGATATCTGCAATAACCCATCCCACAGTGTGTGCAGCTGTAATGTAAGCATTTCTATGATTGAAACATCCGACTGCATCAGATTGAGTACACTACCCGAGCCGAAATTGGATGTTATTGTCGCGTTATTACGAGTGCTACCTCCTCCTCCACCGCCCCCTCCATTCGCAGAAAGTCTCAAACTTTTGTCAAAGATCAAACCTGAGATCGACCCCCGGACATCACATGAACACTTTACAATATTATGAAAGAATTGATTCTCTAATAGCATTTTAATACTCAATACTGACACGAGCATAAAAGCCGATTTCAACGGTTGCGTTGCTCGTATGGATGTTCCCGATTCAATTTGACGAAGTAGACGTGCAACGATTAATGCTGGGAATGATTGGACGATAGTATTTAATAGTCGTAATATCCCCGTTAGGATGAGTTTATTCTTCTGACTCTGTAATAGAGCCATGCCGAGTATAACCGATTCTGATTTTTCATGTGCACGTGCTCGACATCTTTCATACACACTTTCCAATCTCGTTACTGCTCGATCCATGAGTCGACTTTCGGGCACATGAAACGCATCACTAATCTGCAATCGACGTTGTGATGCAATGTCTAATAATGGATTTGCATAAGTGAAAAAGAGTCTTGATGCCAGTGACGTATTGTTATATTCCCCATCCTTCCAGTCTCGCGTATGTTGTTGCTTCGTATTCGCAGCCGCCGCTTCTGCATGTATCCCAGTAGTGTGTAGCCGAGGAAGAGGAGTGGAGGCAGCAGTGGTGGCACCCGTACGAACGATCGCAAGCGACGTCGTTGGTATGACAATGACGGACGCTACGACGATGAGGAACACCACGAGGCGTGAGTAGTTCGCAGCAAGCGAACATGTTTTCATCGTCATCGTACCACCGCCACCACCAGAAGACGAGAAGGGCCGGAGGAGGCGGGTCGACGAGGAGGTCGCTCGAACGAGGAGGCGACTGCCCTGCCTGCGCTGGCTCATCGAATCGAGGGATGACAAATAATGAAGGATAGGGGTTACGTACCTACATATTTTACGTAACAATCACACTCAATGATAAATGAAAATAGAAAATAGTAATGAAAATGATGAATGAGAAGGAATGATTCGCCTCGCCCGACCCATTAGTCCTCGATTGCCGTCATCATCGCTGTTGCCGTCTTCATCATCGTCATCTTTGATTGCGGCGGCTGCATCATGCTGCAGTCTTCATCGTCGATCGATTGTAACACACATCTCGCCAACAACGTCCCTCCTGCGATCGAATGCTAATGAGAACGAGATCTACCTTTTGGGCACGGCACATGTGTCGGACGAATCGACACGAGAGGTAATTGAACTCATCAATCTCGTGCAACCAACGACTGTGTTTGTTGAACTGGATTCCGGTCGCGCGGCTCAATTGCGACGGTCGTCGGCCGGTAGCAGTAATGCGGGCGCTACTACGACGATGACCTTTGACGACTTGAACTTGTCAAGTATCACCAAACATCCCATGTTCGCCTCGTTCGCAAGCGCGATACCAGGACTATCAACAAACCTCGCACGAGTCTTACAAACTGTCGCGCCGGATATACTACGTAGGATTAGTTGGCTTCCATCTCAGGGTGGAGAAATGCTCGCGGCAATTACTGAAGCGGATAGACTCGGGATTCGGTGTGTCTATGGCGACGTTGAAATAAGTCAAACGATGACAGATATGAAAAGTGCCGTTTCGACTTCGTTCGCGGAAATCATGTTTCCTTCACTAATGTCAAACCTATTACCGCCACCGGAACTTCGAGTTATCTTTGGACGGCTACTAAGTGGTAAGATAGATCCAAAGCAATTTGTTGAATCAATAAAAACGAGAGATAATGCACACCAGGTTGCATCCTACCTTCAACGGAGCTTTCCTCCATTATACAATGTCATGATTACAAAAAGAGATGTACACATGGCAATGATGCTTCAAAGGCATTGTGGAATAGGCAAGGTAGTCGCAGTGGTGGGTATGGCACATATGGAGGGGATTGAGCGAGAATGGGAGAAATTGGATACATCATCTAATAATTGATTGGAGTACATGATAATGCGCTGCGCATTGACGATGGAATTGATATTGTACAATCAACCTCAATGACCTTTAACGTCACCGTCGGCACGGAGCCCACTGACGAGTTCCCGCCTTAAATCTACTGTGAACATGATGTGGGTAGTTAATTAGAATTTAGAATAACACTACGATATGTTATAGAAAACACAGGTGAACAATCTTTCAAAACACAAACACTCCTAATGATTTCTTTTCACAAGTTCATTTTTGTCTCATATTCTCCTCTTCATTCCAGCACTATCCTTTTTGCTCTCTTCGCTTCAATCCTCCTCATTTCTGCAAAAAATTGAATGCTCCTTCACACTATCTTCGACTCGTCTGACATAATATCCTCTACCGCCTTCATCTCCTCTGTATACACGTTGCTATTATCTCCATTGGTAGTAGCAACATGGTGCGATGGAAGTTCGACACCAATATCAGTAGTACCACTTACTTTGAATTCCTTTCTTTCCTTTCGAAACTTTATATATACTACCACTATGTTCAATGTGACAGCAGCAATCATGGCAAGATAACACCCAATCATGATTGTACTGAGAGTGTCTTGTCTAATGTTTGCCTCAACAACAATAATATCTGCTGCTGCTGCTGCTGCTACTTCTTCATCGACGGTCCCACCTCGTACTTCACAATGCGGACCCGACCACCCCTCCAAACAATTACAACCGGGATGTTTACTACTTCCTACGACAAATTCGTTACATGTACCATCATTGACACAGAATTGATGATCCGCCTCATCATACACACGACTAGTTTGATTATAATGGTACAGTGACTTGGCACAGCTGGAGGTGGACTCATACTCGCACGCAACACCAGCATACTTACTTTCAGCCGGTGAAGAAAGACGATTAATTTCAGTGCAGTCACAAGTGTAATCACGACGGAACATTTTTTGACTGTGATACGTGCATTTCGCACCGTGATAGCATTTAAGTGATAGGTCTTGAGGACAGTATGTGTATGAACCAACGCTGTCAACGCCTTCGACGATCTGGGCGGTGGATTCGACGCATATATCCCCCGCAAGTAGGAGGATGATGATGACTGTGGTGGCGATGGAATGTTTCGACGACGGCAACAACATCATTGTGAGAACAAATCTGAGGAGAGGCTGGTGTGTATTTAAGTACTTTTAAGAACCGTACAGAGTGAAGAAAGAAAGAAGAAACTCAGCTGTCACTCCCACAGAGAGACAAGAAAGATTCGATCGACGCCATACCATACACGCGCGGCTCATAATTTATTCATCAACGACAAAGAACAATCCAATCAACAATGGCACGAAGTGGACGTAGTAGCGGCAGCAGAAGCAGTAGTAGCGGCGGTGGACTCTTCGGGGCCAAGCGGACTCCTGCTCCCCCGGCACCGGCTCGGCGTGCCCCTCCGCCTGCTGCTCCGGCAGCGAGTCACGCTCCGGCACCCATGCAAGCCCAGGTCCCTGCTCAGATGGGCGGTGGTGGGGGTATGCTGTCGGGTATCGGATCGACTATTGCACAGGGTATGGCATTCGGGACTGGTTCGGCAATTGCCCATCGTGCCGGTAAGACGATTCATATTATATTTGAATTTATTCGTCCACAGCGTCCCCTAATTTTAGTATATTTCACTGTGCCCTTCCTTTTTCGATCCTCTCACCACAGTCGGTGCCGTGGCTAATTCATTCGGTGGTAGTGATGCCCCCGCGGAGCAGCAGCAGCAGGTCGCACCTTCGTTGATGGACCAGCAGCAGCAGCAGCAGGCCACATCTGGGCCGTGTGCGTATGATAAGGAAATGTTTTTTGATTGCCTTAAACAGAACAAGGGTGATCAGGAGGCATGTTCTTTCCTTTACACGCAGCTTCAATCCTGCCAACGCAATGAGACCACCTTTGGTTAGAGATTTATTTTGATTTGGTGTCAAGAGGTTCCAAAATAGATAGAGTATGTTATAAAGAGGGGAGGATAACGAGTGAAGGGGGAGAGATTCAAGGATATTATGACTGGGGGGAGGTGTGGGGGAGTGATGTAGAAAATAGAGGACTGAATTGTTTAATGAGCTGTTTGAAATCTCCATCGTAGGATTAATTGATAAGAAATCTTGTTTGCTTTTTAAGTCGTTCACATTGATTGGATTAATTATTATATCATACCTTATCCCTATTTTACCCACGACTATCGGAACTACTGGTCTCATTTACATTTTCAAGATTCTGTTTCCATGGATATTGTGTTTGTAGTTGTATATATGCATGTTCCTGACGGTAATATGCAGGAGGATGCTCTCCTACTCCATTGGAATAGGAACTCCTACTGCTTGTCTCACTATACCGAGTAGATGTTTCAGAGGCATCATGTGAGTATTGCCCAAGGCTATAGTCTTCGGCCACTCCTGTCCTACTAGGGTGAGTCCCAATAGATACACTTTTTGTGATCAATGGACCACCACCTCGATCTCTCCCGTCTCCTCCCCTCTTTCCAGGAGCTTGGGGGGGAGGGTAGGAAGCACGAGAGGGGGTCACTCTATTGTGAGAATTATGATGTGTACTTGCCTTAGGGGCTGATTGAGGGATGGTAATCGACGCTCCCTGAATGGGATGTCTCCTTGGCGTAGATTGAGCAGCCGCTCTTTCATCAAGCAGACGCACAAGATGACCATCAGTAGTGGTTGAGTAAGATTGTGAAATTTCGTGTAGACCTGATGGTTGAGCTTGTCGGTGGGGGGAGCGAGAAGAAGGTGGGTTTCGGGAATCAATCGTTGATGATGAAGATAAAACAGGTGGATAAGTCATTGCCGATGATAACTTGTTTTCGCTGTTTCTCTTCGTCCTGCGATTTGCCGCTAGCTCTTCCACATGAATCATCCGCTCTCTCTCTGCCACGGCAGCTCGTAGCTGTTGAAATTCATTGCGTATCTTCTCAACTGTTCCTCTTCCTCTATTGCGTTCAGAATTGACGTTGGACATGAGTTTATCTTGACACTGCATAGACTCAGCGATGATGGATTCTTGCTGGATGAATGACTTCTCGAGTGTCTCTCGCTGTCTGTTGAAGTGTTCGACCATCTGGGCGCGTTCTGACCGGATAGACTCTAACAAACTGCTCTCGTAGGCTTCGGATAGCTCAAGTAACCGATCGTGCTCTGAGCTCAGCGTGCTGTATGAACTGATGATACTTGACATCTGCTTGTTCGACTCTTTCAGCTTAGCATGAAGAGCGACATTTTTCTTCGTTACTTCATCATTATTTGCTTTGAGCAGCTTATTATCGGCAGAAAGAGATTCCATTTCATGCTGGTGCTTCTTAACAGCATGCTCAAGTCTTACTTTCAGCTCCTCGAGTTGTTCTTCCAGGTCAGACACTGTAGTCGAAAGATAGTCTTCATTGGTAAATCGAGATCGAAGCTGCGATTCTAATGCCTCCATGACAGCCTTGGCAGTACTTACTTCCGATTTCAGATTGGCAATAGTATCCAAGTCATTGTGCCTGTTTTCCTCTGCCTCTTGTCTAATACGTGCAATAAACTCGTCTTGATTGCCATATTGATCCCTCATGGTTTCATTCACTGACAACAACTCGTCACGTTCCTTCCGAGTTACCTCTAAATCGTTGACGACTTCTTTCAACCTGCTTTCCATACTAGATAGATCATTTTTAGTGCTATGAATATCTTGCCGAATATTTTTCTCACGTGAGTCACGTGCGTCAATCTCCTGTCTACACCGACTGAGTTCCTCCTCTAAGCGGACAATTATCTTCTGCGATGCACTCCTTTCATTTGATGCCTCATGTTGAACCTGCGAGACGATACTGGCACTTTCATTACGTATCGTGGTAGTGATCTTATCTGTAACATATCGTGCCCGCTTCAGTGCACGAAATGCCGCACGGCATCGCTCACTGATGTTGCCAACAGGCTGACCTCGACTTTCGGAAGTTTCACGCAGTATATCGTTCGGCGTTCTGCCAAACTTATCACGTATGTCCACGGCATGTGGAAATGCTGCAAGAAGAAGATTGATACAACGTTCATTCGGCTCACCCTCTGCCTTACTTAGAAGTAAGTGCAGCGGCAACATTCCCTGGTCGTCTGGACTCGACGCCCCCTCGGGATGTGCATCCAATAACTCATCCATGAGCTGCTCCATTTGTCGACTAGCCAAGACGACAGATGCGACATTTTCATCAGTCACACTGCACGCTGCCTCTTTTTGCATGCATATCAAATGCAGTGGTAGATGTCTCCACAGTACCCGCCCATCAGTGTTGTGCCGTGAGACGATCCAAGTTGAGCATTCCTCCGGATGACTGTGAGCACGAGATTTTGCACCATCCCATCGACGGTAATTTATCCAACGAAAGAGCTCCGTGGGGTTCAAGTAATAGTCCACCTCCTTTGCCACCACGACGCTAGTCGAGGGTGAGGAGGGCATGGCTTGGTTGTTTTGCTGCTGTGCCATGGTTGCAACTGCAACAATGTTGGTGGCAAATTTCGGCGAGGCAAAAGTCGTGATGTTGGTTGATGTGTTCTCTTTTGTTGCGAAACCGCCCCCCCCGCCACAACTCCCGAGAGTCATAATATCAACAACTATTCAACGCTCCACCTCGCGAAGGAAGGAGTAGGGTGGACTGCCTACACTGTAGCCGCGGTTAATCCACTAGACAATCATGTCGGAAGTACCTCCCACTCGTATGAACCAACAGGTCTTCAAGGGTAAGAAGAAGGCCGCCGAAACCGGGCACGGCCTACTAAAAAAGAAGGCCGATGCACTCAAGGTCAAATTCATGGGTTATGCCAAGGCGATTGCCGAGACCAAATCCGGGATGGCATCCGACTCTTCGTCTGCCTTCTTCTCACTAACACAGGCCGAGTATGCTGCTGGTAATTTCAAACAAAAGGTCTCAGAGGGGAGTATGACAGCACGTGTACGTGTCGGTGCAGGTATTGACAATGTTGCGGGTGTGAAGTTACCGGTATTTTCCTACTTCGAAACGGGCACAGCCGTTGACAATGCCAGTCTGGGATTAGTCGGGGGTGGGAAGAAGATCCAACTTGTACGCACAAAGTACACCGCCTTACTTCAGAATTTGATTAAATTGGCATCCCTCCAGACCTCGTTCGTTACACTCGATGAGGCGATGAAGATTACGAACCGTCGTGTGAATGCATTGGAGAATGTGACTATACCTAAAATCCAAAAGGTGTTAGATTACATTGATCGTGAGTTGGATGAATTGGAGCGTGAGGACTTTACCCGGTTGAAGCTAGTACAGGGGAAGAAGCAAGATGAGATTGTTCTCCAACAGAAAATTAAGGATGCCGCGGCAGCCGAATTGTTTGCTCAGGGGTTAAAGCCTAAGGAGATAAATGATGCAGATATTATGGAAAAGTATGATGCCGGGGATGATGCTGACGTTGTTTTTTAAGGCGCTTGGCACTAGAGTACATAGAACCCCATTGTTTCGGAGAGTCCCTCGGAGAGAGACTTTGTGTGCGCACGATGATTACCACAACAATTATGTGTTTGTGCAGAGAGGTTTGAATAAACTCTATTATGCACTACGATACAGAAAAGTTAATTAATTATCAATTATCTCCTAGAGCAGCACCAAAGTTTGGTCTCAAGAATCTATTAAATCTTGTCCCGCCGAATCTCT